>ERZ1673699.1241-NODE-1241-length-21517-cov-4.299460_pt1 | contig 21517 bp, 19 predicted proteins | sample MGYA00580229_ERZ1673699 | MGnify/ENA primary metagenome ERZ1673699 (study PRJEB41218, sample SAMN15661785) | gut metagenome | host: Homo sapiens | place: Canada: London | collected 2015-08-20/2019-03-30 | study: EMG produced TPA metagenomics assembly of... | reverse complement strand
GCTGGAAAACTCTCGCGAGGTGTTTCAGAAGATGGGAGACCGCGTCATTATGAGGTTCGAAGACCCGGAAGGCCGACGCGATTGTTCCGGCCGCCCAATCGAGCATGATTTCGTCATTGATGGCCCAGAGCTGGAAGCGAAGTCTACGTTGGAAGAAGCACGCGACTTCGTTTGGCCGTTGGTAGCTGGCCAGTATGAAAAATGCTGGGCGGCGGACTCCGTCTAGCTAAGGCGCTGGGCGATACGCACTCTGCTGGCGAACCTACAAAACAAAGTGCGGCCCCTAACTGCGGCAAAGTGAACCGCATTGTGAATGAATTTGAAACTACCCCGCGGCGGCAGTGATTTACTGCGCCGCGGGGTGGCTATCTGGAGAAGAGTGAAGTACTTTCGTACTTTGCCTGACTTTTCTGCCGCTTTAGCGGTCGGCGGTCAGGGTGATGCCGTTGGTCTCGGCGGTCTGCTGCAGTGCAGTGAGAGCCTTGGCGTCCTTTTGTAGGTCGTAGGTCTCAGCGAAGCCAACGTGGACGTGAGTTGAATCGTTGACGTCCAGCTCGAACAGCTTGTGGCCGGCTTCCTGCTCCAGCTGTGCGGCCTTGTGCTTCAAGGCGTTGATGCCGGTTGGCAGGTTCTCCTTGTTGGAGTCGGTGTTTTCACCGGCGTTGTCGCCAGCTTCGGCCTGCCCGTCGGTAGTGGCGGCCTGTGCCTGGGCGTCGGTGTTGCCACCGAGGAGCTCAGAGAAATCCGGGCGGTTGCCGCCGAGCAGGGAGCTGCCGAGCTGCAGGAGGGCAGCAGGGTCGGCAGAAGATAGCTGGTTCAGCGGGGTGTCCGCGTCGATGCCGGCGGTGTTAGCGGTGCCAGTGGTGGCGGCGTCGGCAGCCGGGGTTCCGGTGGTGGTCTCAGCGGCGGTGGCGTTGGCGGCACCGGCGATTACGACTGCGGGAAGTGCGGCGGCAACGGTTGCGCGGCGCAGGGCGTTCATGGAACGCATAGGATAAATCCTTTCTATTGTTGCGGTCTTTCGGACCACGGGTGATGTTAGGAAGCGTTTCTGTGGTCGAGCTGGCTTCTAGCTGCCGTCTTATTGCAAAGCGGACTCGATTGCTTTCAGGGATTCCTTGATGTGCGGGATGGTGCCTGCCACATGCGAGCCGGCGTCGTTCGGGATGAAGGTGACGTCGCCGCCGCGCTCAGACCACTCTTTGGCCAGCTGCTCAGCAGTGGAGAAAGGAATCACATCGTCGCCGCGGCCGTGGGTGATGACCACCGGGATGGACGGAGCGTCGTAGCCAATGTGCTGGTCGGCCAGGATCTTGTCGTAAGGTGCCTCAGCGATGAACTCGTCGACGTTCTTGCCATCGATGCTGACGTCTTCAATCTTCTTGCCCGCGAAGCCGATCAGACCCAGGGTGCAGGTGTTGGCGGCATTTTCCAGAACGGTCTTGCCCTCCTCATTGAGGTGGGAGTACAGGTCCACGTCGTAGGAGTTGCTCAGCCCCAGTAGAGCGAAGGACTCGAAGAGGAAGTAAAGCGTGCCGTCGAGAGCCGGCGGCAGCAAGGTCAGATCCGCAGGAGCGGCGCCGACGGTGGCGAGCTTGACGTTGAGCTCTGGGGCGTAGTCGTCGTAAAGCTCAGCGGCAGCTGCCGCGGCACCCCCACCCTGCGAATAACCGTTGATGATGACCGGGTTATCGGCGTTGATATCCCAGCCTTCTAGCTGGCGGGCAGCGCGGGCGCTATCGAGCACGGCGTGTGCCTGCGAGACACGGTCCATGTAGGTGTGCATGCCCGGGGTACCCAGGCCCTCGTAATCGGTGACTACGACGGCGTAGCCTTTCTTCAGGTACTGCTCAAAGAAGAGCTGCTCGTAGTCACCCACGCCGTCGGCAATCTTGCGCGAAGGTGCGCAGCGGTCGGCCACACCCTGGGTGCCCGGTGCGAAGGCGATGAGCGGGCGCGGACCATTGCCGGTCCACTCCGCCTTCGGTTCAATCACGATGCCACTGACCGGAATCTTCTCACCCGTGCGGTTGGTGGAGGAGTACAGGATGCGCTGTGCCTTGTACGGGCCCACGTTGGTAATGCCCAGCGTGTTGGCGGGGTTGCGTACGGCATCGGAGCGGAAGAGCTGGCCTGGCTCAGAGCCGGCGAGCTCAACTGGGTCGTGGTAGAAGGCCAGGTACTCGTCGCCGACCTTGTTATCGGAGGAGGCTGCGGCGTCGGTGCTTGGCGCGGCGTCGTCAAGCTCCTTGGCGTCGGTTGCGATGTCGGAGGCTTCAGCCGGGCTCTCGTCAGCAACTGGATCTTCGAGGGCCTTTTCAACGAGGGCGCTTTCAGGCAGCTCGGTGTCCGGAGCATCGGCAGCGACGGCGGCGGGGCAGATGCTGAAGGTCAGGCAAGCGGAAGCAAGAAGTGGAAGGTAAGTGCGCAGTGATTTTTGCACGGCAATGTCCTTTCTAGAGATCGGAGGAGTCTTAGTGTTTGTCTGGCTACGCCGAGAATGGCGGGGAGAGCGCTGCGCGGTGGAGCTGACACGATTATTATTGATTTTATTCGTCTAACTAACAATGAGAAAATGAATTTAATCCGTTTGTGCAGGCCCGTATAGGGGCGTACGCCGTTAGCATTACGTTTCCGGGCGGGCGTGCTTGAATGGAATCATGATTGATGCGCGCGATAGGCAGGCCCTCGACGTGGCCAAGCTGTACTACAACTCGCACCTGCCCCAAGCGGAGGTAGCGCAGTGTCTGGGGATTTCGCGCCCCACGGTCTCCAAACTTTTGCAGCATGCGCACGACCAGGGCTTCGTGGTCATCAGCATCAACGATCCGCGCGAGCGCTCCGATGAGCTAGTGCGTGAGCTAAAGGAGCGCTTCGCGCTTGCCGACGCCCGCGTGGTCACCACCCCACGCGGCGGCAACCTCATGCAGGACTTAGGCGCGGCCGGCGCCGCGCTGCTAGAAGAGATCGTCCACGACGGCTCCAGCGTTGGCGTGTCCTGGGGCCAGACCATGTCCGCCGTGGCGGAGCACCTGCGCCAGTTGCCGCTCGAAGGGGTAAAGGTGGTGCAGCTAAAGGGCGGGCACTCGCACACGCAGCGCTCCACCAAGGACTTCGCCACCCTCCAGGGCTTTGCTCGCGCGTTTAATGCGGAGACTTTTATGCTGCCGCTGCCTGTCATTTTCGATTCGGCCGAGACGAAGCAATGGGTGGAAAAAGATCGCCACATTGCCCACATCGTGGAGATGGGCTCCCATGTCGACGTCGCGGTGTTCACAGTGGGCGCGGCCGCGCGCGAGTCTTTGGCGCTGAACCTGGGCTATCTCAGCGAGGAGGAAACGCAGCTTATCTTGGAGCGCGCGGTGGGGGATGTCTGCTCCCGCTTCTTTGACGCTGAAGGCCGCGTCGCTGTGCCCGAGGTGGACGCGCGAACGGTGAGCATTACTTTCGACGCCCTGGCGGCGCGGCCGGCACGCGTCCTCGTTGCCGGAGGGGCGGAAAAGGCCGACGCCATCCGGGTGGTACTCGAGCAAGGATTGGCCACGCATTTGGTCATCGATCACAACACGGCGCAGCGCGTTCTGGCAGGGGAGTGAGCCGTATCATAAAGGTGAACAAATGTAAATAGCGTCATTGACATTTGTGCTGGCTGGGGTAGGGTAATGCCTGAAAAGTCATTATCATTCCGATAGGAGTTCACCGTGTCTGAAGCCGCACACGCAACCGAATTTTCCACCGAAATCGCCACCCCGCACATCAACCCCAAGGGTGCGGAAATCGCAGAGACCATCCTGCTGCCAGGTGACCCACTGCGTGCAAAGTTCATCGCCGATACCTTCTTGGAAGACGTCGTACAGTTCAACGAGGTCCGCAACATTCTCGGTTTCACTGGCACCTACCAGGGCCACCGCGTCTCTGTCATGGGCACCGGCATGGGTATGCCTTCCATCGGCATCTACTCCTGGGAACTCATCCACAACTACGGCGTTAAGAACCTGATCCGCGTCGGCTCCATCGGTGCACTGCAGGAGGACATCGACCTGCACGATGTCATCGTCGCCTCCGCCGCTTCCACCGACTCCAACTTTCTGAGCCAGTACAACCTGCCGGGCCAGTACTCTCCGACGGCTTCGTGGAAGCTGCTCAAGGGCCTTGTCGATGAGGCAGAAAAGCAGGATGCCCACATCCACGTCGGCAATGTCTTGAGCTCCGATGTCTTCTACAACTTCGACCAGACCGTCAATGACCGCTGGGCACACATGGGCGTACTTGGCGTCGAGATGGAATCCGCTGCGCTTTATGCCACCGCTGCCGAGGCAGGCGTGAACGCCCTCGGTCTGTTCACCGTCTCTGACAACATCGCTGCCGATACCCACCTTTCGGCCGAGGAGCGCCAGACCGCATTCCACACCATGATGAAGCTCGCGCTGCCACTGGCAGGCCTGGACTAGGAAGGATGGCTTAAAAAGCCATGTCAAAAGATACAAACGCTAAGCCATCGGGCGTCGTAAAGCGCGGCGTCGATGCAGCCCTCAACCCCAAGGCAGCCGTACCGGTGCTGCTATTCTGCTTCGTCTTCTCCCTCGTGGTGGATAATGGTTTTAAGACCATGACCATGCCGATTGCGCAAGGCTTGGGCATTGATGACAACACCGCCTCGCTGCAGGCATCCCTTGCCGGCGTCATCATCGGCATCGGCGCCGTGGTCTACGCGGCGCTGGCGGACTCCGTGTCCATCCGCAAGCTCCTGATCACCGGTGTGCTCCTCGTGGCCGTCGGCTCGATTATTGGTTTCGTGGGCTCGGGCTCCTGGCCCATTGTGCTGGCCGCCCGCCTAATCCAGACCACCGGCCTGGCCGCCGCGGAAACCCTGTACGTCATCTACGTGACCAAGCACCTATCTGAAGCAGACCAAAAGACCTACCTCGGCTTTTCCACCGCCGCCTTCCAAGCCGGCCTGCTGATTGGCGCGCTGACCTCCGGCTTTATCTCCACCTACATCTCGTGGACCGCGATGTTCCTCGTGCCGCTCATCCTCGTGCTGTGCATCCCCGCTATCCACAAGATGGTGCCGGAAGATGAAGCAGTGGAGTCAAACCTGGACGTGCTCGGCCTTATCCTGGTGGGACTTTTCGCCACCGCGCTGACCATGTTCATGCAGGCGTTCAACTGGAAGTGGCTCATCCTGGCCGTCGTGGCAGTGATTGGATTTACGCTGCACATCCGATCCGCTAAGGCGCCCGTGGTGCGCCCGGAATTCTTCACCAACGGCCGCTACGTGTGGGCAATCACCCTGGTGTTCTTCATCTACTCCACGCAGCTGGGCTACATCTTCCTGTTGCCATTTGCGGCCAACGAGCTGCACGGCATGAGCATTGACCGCGCCAGCCTACTGATGATTCCGGGCTACATCTGCGCCATCTTGGTCGGTGTCTTCTCCGGCAAGATCGGCAAAGTCCTGAACTCCCGCCAGACCATCTACACCGCACTGGTCATGATCGTCGGCTCCCTGGCCGTAGCCGCTCTCTTCGTGCAGGAGCACGTCGCCGTGCTGGCCGTGACCATCGTGACTTTCGCCTCTGGCTTCGCGCTGATGTATGCACCGCTGGTCAACACTGCGCTGCAAAACATCCCGGCCGCGAAGTCCGGCATTGCCATCGGCTTCTACAACCTGACCATCAACATCGCCATCCCGCTCGGCATCGCGTACACCGCAAAACTCATTGACGTAAGCGATGGCTTCAACCTCGTCCTCGGCGTGCTGACCGCCGTTGGCGCATGTGGCGCCGTCCTCTACGTCGTGGCCGACCGCATCATGGCGCGCAAGGCGCGAGATGTTTCTCGCGCGAAATCTGTAGACGCTTCCGAAACACTCGCTTAAAGGAGAAGAAATGTCATCCAACGTCGCATCCATGATCGACCACACCCTGCTCAAGCCGGAAGCCACCGCGCAGGACGTATCCGCACTCATCGAGGAAGCCCAGCGCCTGGGCACCTACTCGGTGTGCATTTCCCCGTCCCAGCTGCCGGTTGAGGTTCCCGAGGACCTGCACGTGGCAACCGTCGTGGGCTTTCCCTCCGGCGCCGTCAAGCCGGAGATCAAGGCCGCCGAGGCAGGCCTCGCCGTGGACAACGGCGCCGAAGAAATCGACATGGTCATCAACATCGCGCTGGCCATTGAGGGCCGCTTTGACGCACTTGAGGAAGAGATCCGCACCGTGCGCAGCGCCTGCCAGGGCAAGGTCTTGAAGGTCATCATCGAGTCCGCCGCGCTTTCCGACGACGCGATTGTTGCCGCCTGCCGCGCCGCCGAGGCTGCCGGGGCTGACTTCGTCAAGACCTCCACTGGTTTCCACCCAGCCGGCGGCGCCAGCGTGCATGCGGTAAAGCTCATGGCAGATACCGTGGGCGGCCGTCTCGGCGTGAAGGCCTCCGGCGGCATCCGTACTGGCGCGGATGCGCAGGCGATGATCGACGCCGGCGCCACCCGCCTCGGCCTGTCTTCCTCCGCTGCGGTGCTCGCGGACCTAGAAAACTAGTGGCTTAGAAGCTGAATCGAGGAAACAATGTCACTTGTTGAATACGCTCGCACGTGGGCCGAACACGACCCAGACCCGTTAACCCGTGATGAGGTCTTGGGCTGGATTGAGGCTGGCGACGAAGCTGCTTTGTCCGCCGGCTTCGCCGGCCCGCTGGCCTTCGGCACCGCCGGACTGCGCGCCGCCGTGGGGGCAGGCGAGTCCCGCATGAACCGTGCCGTGGTCATCCGCACCACCTATGGCTTGGTTTCGTGGCTAAAGCAACAGATTGAAAACCCAGTTGTGGTCATTGGCTGTGATGCCCGCTACGGCTCGGCTGATTTCTACCAGGATGCTGCGGAGGTCATCTCCGCTGCCGGCGGCCGCGCATTGGTGCTGCCGAAGCAGAACCCGACGCCTCTGACCGCTTATAGCGTGCGCGAGCTCGGCGCCGACGCCGGCATCATGGTCACCGCCTCTCACAATCCGCCGGCCGATAACGGCTACAAGGTTTACCTGGGCGGCCGCGTGGCCACCGGCGATGCCAACGGCGTGCAGCTTGTCTCCCCGGCGGACGCAGAGATCTCAGCGGCTATTGCTGCGGCGCCGCCTGCCGACGAAGTGCCGCGTTCCGCCGACAACATCGAGGAAGTCGATACCCGCGCGCAGTACCTCGAGCGCGCCGCCAAGCTGGTGGGGCAGTCCACCAGCGCCAAGATTGCGCTGACTGCCATGCACGGCGTAGGCGCAAAGCTGGGCACCGCGCTGCTCGAGAAGGTCGGCTTCGAGGTTTCCCTCGTGCCGGAACAGGCCGAGCCGGACCCAGATTTTCCAACCGTTTCCTTTCCCAACCCGGAAGAGCCCGGCGCTCTGGACCTAGGCAAGGCGCACGCGGAAAAGATCGGCGCGGACATTCTCATCGCATACGATCCGGATGCTGACCGTTGTGCGGCCGCTATCCCGACGCACGGTGCGGAAGGCGGCGTCGTCTGGCGTCAGCTCACCGGTGATGAGACCGGCGCCCTGCTGGGTGACTACCTGGCGCGCCGGGGCGTGGGCGGAACGTTTGCTAATTCGCTCGTATCCTCGCGCCTGCTGGGCCGCATTGCCACGCACTACGGCCTGCCGCATGAGGAAACGCTCACCGGTTTCAAGTGGATCGCCCGCACCCATGACTTGAGCTTTGGCTATGAGGAAGCCATCGGCTTTTGTCCCGACCCGCAGGCCGTGCGCGACAAAGACGGCGTTGCCACCTCGGTGGTTCTGGCCAGCCTGGCCTCGGAGTGCAAGGATGCAGGCATCACCCTGCAGGATCGCCTCGCAGAGATTTACTCCACCGTGGGCCGCCTGGCCACCGCTCCGCTGACCTTCCGTGTGGAAGACCTTTCGCTGATTACCCGCGGCATGGAAAAGATCACCTCGACCCCACCGACTCAACTGGCGGGCTCGGAGATTGCAAAGGCAGAGAAGTTTGCCCAAGGCATGAAGCTCTACACCGTGGACGATGACCGCGTCATCGTGCGCCCGTCCGGCACCGAGCCGAAGCTCAAGTGCTACTTGGAGTCCCCGGATCCGGCCCGCCTGGATGCCATTGCAGAGGATCTGCGGGTCTTTTTCGACATGTAGCTGCAAGTTCTTTGCCCTAGGCCGTGATGCCTGGAAGGAGATGGGGCGTAACGCGATAAGCGTTACGCCCCCTTTTCGCGTCTGGTGCCATTAATTTTAAGAAATTTCTGGGTTGTGACCTAACCGTTATCTAACCCTATAAGCTGGCTTTTAACGCTTGAATGAAGACATTTCACAGGTTTATGGCAGGCGATGTCCATACATTGCGGTGGCGGAATCTCGCGACTTCCGTACTGTGGGTTTCAGCGCCGCGATGGGAGCTAGCGCAAACGCTTAGATTTTCCAAACGGCCTGATAGTTACCTGTTTTTTAAAGAAAGAGGAGATCATGACTAACCAGAATGCACGCGATATCAAGGACCTGTTCAACAAGACCGCATACGACGTAAACGGCGACAAGCTGGGCTCCGTCAAGGAAGTATTCGTTGATGACAACTCCGGTCAGCCAACCTTCGTTGAGGTTAGCCACGGTCTGTTCGGCATGAGCGAGTCCATCGTTCCGATGCGCGGCCACAAGTTCGCTGGCGAAGATGACCTCATCCTCGCATTCGACAAGGAGCGCATCAAGGACGCTCCAAGCGTTGACACCGACAAGGCTCTTAGCGCAAACGACCAGAACGAAATCTTCCGCCACTACGGCGTTGACACCATGAAGGACGAGCAGTCCTACACCGGTGGCCGCCACGACGTTTCCGATAAGAACAAGGCTGGCCTGGCTGCTGGCGCCGGTGCAGGTGCAGGCGTTGGCGCTGCTGCTGGTGCAGAGCACGCTGCTGGTGCAGAGCACAAGGAGCACGCTCACAAGGACCACGTTGCTGGCACCGAGACCGCAGACCACACCAAGAACGCTGGCCACACCCACGCTGATGTTGATGGCCGCGATTCCCTGGTTCGTTCCGAGGAGCAGCTGGACGTTAACAAGGAGCGCGTCGAGACCGGTGAGGTTCGCCTGCGCAAGTATGTCGTAACCGAGACCGAGAACGTTGAGGTTCCGGTTACCCGCGAAGAGGTTCGCGTCGAGCGCACCCCAATCTCCGAGGAAGAGGCTGCTTCCCTGCGCGGCAAGAATGACCTGACCGATGACGAAGCATCCGTCACCCTCCACGAGGAGCGCGTCCGCGTTGAGAAGGACACCGTTCCGGTTGAGAAGGTTGAGCTGAACAAGAAGGAAGTTACCGACACCGAGCGCGTCTCCGAGGATCTGCGCAAGGAGCGCATCGAGACCGAGGGTGTAGACGGCAAGACCACCAAGTAAAAACTTGGATAGTACTAGGTAGCTCGTACTTAGTACAGACACCTCCTAAATAGGCCGCTGGCAGTATTGCCGGCGGCCTATTTGTCTTTATGGCGTTGCTCGGCGGGCCCACCGCCGTCGGCGGCGGCATCATCGCCGACGCGATGAGCGGGTGGAAATAGACTAAGAGCTTCCCCGCCATAGGGCGCCTCTGCTCATAGACTGGAATCATGAGTGTTGAGGTGGATCCGCTGATTGAGGCGCTGTACTACTGGTCCGACGTCAGCGGCGTGTTATTGATGGGGATCATCGGTGGCACGCTTGCGCGCCAGCGCGGCTATGACATTGTGGGCTTTTTCTTTATCGCGATGTTCTCAGCCTTGGGCGGCGGCATGATCCGTGACGTCCTCATCAACCGCGGCACTGTCGCTGCCATGTCGCAGCCGGAGTACCTCTATCTTGCTTTCGCCGGAGCGCTGATTGCACGATTCTTCTACTTCAAAGGCAGAACCTGGGACTATATTCAATCTCACGGGGATGCCGTAGTCTCCGCGCTGTGGGCAGCCACCGGTACCGTGAAGGCGCTGACCTATGGCCTGCCGCTTATCCCATGCGTGATGATGGGCGTGTTTACCGCAACGGGCGGTTCCATGATCCGTGACATCAGTATGGGCCGCGAGCCAGCCGTCTTCGGCGATAATCAGCCCACGGTGATCCCCGCGGTGGCCTGTGCCGCAGTGGTGCTCGTGGCCGATTCCTTCGACCACCTGGCCACTGGCATGCTGGTAGGCCCGGTCGTTTCCTTCATCCTGACCTTGTTCGGCATCTGGGCCGGCTGGCGCATTCCTGCCCGCCAGGAATGGGCGCCGCTGAACGATACCGCGGCGCAGGTCATGCTGCTCGCGCGCAAGGCCGAGAACAAAGGCCGGGCAGTGGGGCGTCGTCTAGAGCCCACCAAGGTGCGCAGCTGGCGGCACCAGCAGATGGAAAAGGCCCTGCAGCGCCGCATCGAAAAGCAAGTGGAAAATGGTCGCCTCCGTGCGGCCGCCACCAGCGATGCCGCCGAGCTTCTTGAGTCCTTCACCGACACCATGGAGCAGCTCCACGGCGAGGCCATCCCAGCCACCAACTCCGGTTCTGCCGCGAAGAATAAGGAAGCTCTAAGTCAAGAATCGAAGGGCATCCTACAGGAAATCGGCGTGGACTTAAGCGGCGATTCCTATGAGGACGATGACGAGGATGCACCGCTGCTCGATCCAGAAATGCTCAAGGAGCAGCGTGAGAACCTAGACATCGTGCTCTCGGATGAAAAGCTGACCGATGAGTTGGTGGAGCACTTAGTCCAGCGCTATAAGAAGCAGAATTAAAAAGTGGATAATTAAGTTTAAAAACTCACCTTTTCTTCTGCTTTAGCTGAGCACTCATATAAGATTATGCGGTGGAATCTTTCAGGATTTTCCGAGGTGATTCCTTATATAAGTGGAAAGGGGGAAAGCGTCATGTTAAAGCGCGTATTATGCGTTAGCGCAGCCGCCACCCTGGTATTGGCATTATCGGCGTGTGTTCCCCCGGACCAAACCCCGGATATCTCGGGCGTTGACTTCATCACCACTGACGGCGCGGAGCCGCAGAACCCGCTGTTGCCAGCGGATATCAACGATGTGCCGGGCGCGACCATCGTTAATCTCATCTACTCCGGCTTGGTCTACCTCAACGAGGAAGGCGAGGCGGAATACGACGTCGCGCAGAAGATTACCCAGACCTCGCCTACTGAATACGACGTCGTCTTGCGTGAGGATGCGAAGTTCTCCGACGGCTCTTCAGTTCGTGCGCGTGACTTCGTGGATTCCTGGAACGCAGCTGTTCAAAACAACATGCTTTCCTCCTACTTCTTCAAGCCGATTCTGGGATTCGGGGAGGGCGAGCCCACCATGCGTGGTCTTAAGGTAACAGGCGATAGGACCTTCCACATTGAGCTGGCCGAGCCTACCGCGGACTTCGTGAAACGCCTAGGCCATTCGGTCTTTTTCCCCATGCATCCTTCAGCCAAGAAGGGCTATGACGCATATGGCATGAACCCCATCGGCAACGGTCCGTACCGCCTGGCGCGCTGGGATAAGGATGAAAAGATCAACCTCATCCCAAACGCGGAATATGTCGGCCCGCGAAAGTCCCGTAACGAGGGGCTGGAGTTTCGCTTTTATGAGACCGAAGAGGAATCCTATGCTGCCCTGCAGCGCGGCGAGCTGGACTTGGTCACGGATGTGCCGATCACGCATATCCACCGCTTTGAGGAGGAACTGGACGGGCGAAGCTTCAACGAGACTTCCGCCATGTTCAGCTTCATCACTATCCCGGCCAATGACCCGATGTTCCGCGGGGAGGCCGGCGCTTTGCGACGCCGCGCCATCTCCATGTCCTTCGATCGCACCCGCATCGCGCACGAAGTCTTGGGCGATACCGTCACTCCAGTTACATGTTTTGCCACCCAAAAATATTGCCCTGAGATGGGGATGATTCCGGGTCAGGAAGTACTGGTTTATAACCCAGAAAAGGCACGCGAACTGTGGGCAAAGGCTGACGCCATCTCGCCGTGGACGGGGCCATTCTTTCTGGGATATAACGCGGATGGCGGGCATGCGGAATGGGTCGATGCGGTAACTAAACAGGTTTCAGAGACACTTGGTATCGAGGCTTATGGCCGTGCTTTTACGACCTTTAAGAAGTACCGGCAAGCCGTAACGGACCGTCAGATGCGCGGTTCCTTCCGTTCCAGCTGGCAGGCCGTGTACCCCTCGGAGGTCAACTTCCTGGAGCCGGTCTTTGCATCTAACTCGTTGCTCAACGAGTCCGGCTTTAATAACCCGGAATACGACAGGCTGCTCAAGGAAACCAATTCCGAACTCGATAAAAAGGCCCAAGAGCAAAAACTGGTCGCAGCGCAGTCCATCCTTTTGCATGACCTGCCGGCGCTGCCGCTGTGGGAATCCAACGTGGTTGGCGGCTATGACACCGATATCGCGCGTCCACATTTCAGCTGGAAGGGAAAGCCGTTTTACTTTGAGCTGACTCGCGACAAAGGCTAACAGCGCATTTTTAGCTTTTAGCCGGTTGTCGTTGCGGAATCCTGGCTAATCTAAAAATATGAACCTCGTTGGCTACTTCTTTTATCGGATGTGGCAGGTCGGAATCGACCATGTCCTGCCGCTCGTCGCGTTGTTGCTGCTGGGCATGTTGGTGCCGCGGCTGGGTCGGCTGGCCATCCGCGTCCTGGAATCGCGGCTCGATGAAGGCGAAGAAGCCACGAAGGCGCGCCTGGCCTTGGGCGGCGCTTTGGTATACGTATTGCAGGCGGTGGCATATTTCCTGCTCGTGCTGGCCGCACTCTCGAACGTGGGCGTGCCGGCGCTGGGCGCGGCAATCCCGGCGACGGTGGTTTCTGCCGCCCTTAGTTTTGGCGCGCAGAAGATAATCGGGGACTTCCTCGCGGGCTTTTTCATCCTTTCGGAAAAGCAATTCGGCGTCGGTGACTACGTGAGCTTTGAGGGCACAACGGGCGTGGAAGGAACCGTGGTGGCGCTGACCCTGCGCACCACGAAGGTACGTACGCCCACGGGCGAGGTGGTCATGGTGCCCAATGGCTCGGCGGGCGTTGTCACCAACTTCTCGCAGGATTGGTCCCGCGCTGTAGTGGACCTTTCGGTGCCGCTCCACGAGGGCGAGACCCTTGAGGAAATCACTTCTCAGGTGCATACGATCTCCCAGCAGGCCATCAAGGATCCGGCCATTGCTGGCGACGTCGCCGGCGAGCTCGAGATCCTTTCTGCCACCGGCATCGTGGAGCCAACTGTTGCGGGCCAGCCTTGGCAGGTTAAATACCGCGTACTCGTGCAGGTCAACCCTTCGCGGCAGTGGGCGGTTGAGCGCGCAATCCGCTCTGCGCTGCTCTCGGCGTTTTGGGATCACTACAATTTGCCAGCCGATACCGCTGGGGCTGTCCCATTTCCTTTGGATAGGATCACTGCCGCGGCCTCCCTAGACATTGATGCGCCTGGGGGTGCGAAGCCGTCTGTGCAGCAACCGGTGCGCGCAGAAGGCCCGGAGGAGTCTGCTGCCGCGGCAATGGCGGCGTCGGAAAGCGCTAGCAACAACGCCACGAAGCCTTTTACCAACGCGGGCGATAGCGCGCATCTGGAAAGCGATGTGGTGGAATCCAAGGACCACGGACCCGGCCGCCCTGCTACCGGAGATGTTGATCCAGATTTAGAAGACGCTGACGCACACACCGACATCTGGCGACAGGACGCTCCCACGGGCAAGTTCCGCAGGCTATGGACCCTGGGTGGACGCGTGCGTCCTTCAACTACCAGCCTCTTGGTAGGTCTTATGGTTACCGGATTGCTTCTCTTTGCGTCGTGGAACCCCGAAGACGCCGGCACAGGCTGGCTCAACCCCGCCTACTGGACGGAGCGCAAAGCGCCGGCCACCACCAGCGCCCCCGTCCCGACCGCGGAACCAGAGGTCTCGGCCACTGAAAACCCAGGCGCAGACAACGTAACGGAGGAATCTGCCGATGCGTACGCTCCATCCAGTGAGCCGAATGACGCGAATTCGGATGGAGTCGCGGCAGGCGGAAATTCTCATGACTCGAAAAAGAATCGTGACGAGCGCCGCGTGCAGGAGAACCCCCTAGGCGGCCAAGAGAGCAAGGCGCCGGCCGCCCCTACCCCACAAGACACGGCTGGGGCTCCACCTGGCGACGACGCGGGAGCCACGAACGCCCCGGCTGGCGAGCAAACGGAGCCAGCGCTAGAACCGTAGTTGCCGTCTGCGGGGTTGGGGTGAGTATCAAGTATTTCACGGGTGACGTGACTAGCTTGTCAGCAGGTGGATCCGGTGCTGGGGGACTGTGGTGACGGTAGCGAAGACGCACCCGCAGGGCATTTCTAGTGCTGCCAACATGGAAAAGTCTTTAAGTCGCGGGGTATTGGTGCGTGTTATGCAGGCACTACATCTTCTTTAATGTTCAAAACTTGAGTATGTGTCCGATTTCATTAAGGGTTTCTTAGATTTATGTTGGTTTACTTTTGGGTGGCGTGCTAAACCTTATAGGTATTTTCTCGAAGGTTCCTATCTCGGAAAGGCTCAATATGAAAAAGATTTTTGGAAAGGGTCGCGGTGCGCGGGTAGCTGGTGCGACCCTAGCCATCGTCGGACTCACCCTGGGAGTGTCCCCGGCAGTGGCGCAAGACCTGGAGCTTGCAGAATCCACCGATAACGTTGCCGTGCAGGATGCCAATACGCAGCTCACGGGGCTCAACACCGAAGGCGGCGACGCTAACCGTTTCATCGTCACCTTCAACGACATGGCGACTGTGGACCAGAACCGCCGCATGGAAATCCTGGACAACATCACCAACGAATTCTCTTCGGATGCGTCCTTCGTCCGCGAAATGTATGACGGCTCCTACGTCGTCGAGCTGGATCCGCCGGTACCGGCAGATCGCGTTCCTTCTCTGCGTGGCACGCTTGAGTCCAAGGCTGAGATTTACCGCGCTGACATCGACTTCAAGCAGACACAGATGGGCGCCCCGAATGACCAGTACTACCGTCAGCAGTGGCACCTTTGGGATGAGTACGGTGCAAATGTCGAGAAGGCTTGGGACAAAGACGTCTATGGCAACGACACCGTTATTGCGGTTGTCGACTCTGGCATCACCGATCACCCAGATCTGAATGACAAGGTTCTGCCGGGCTACGACTTCATCGCGGACCCATACGTTTCCCAGGACGGCGACGAGCGTGACGCTGATCCAGCCGATGAGGGCGACTGGACCTACGGCAACGAGTGCGGCGCTAACGTTTCGGCCCATGACTCCGTCTGGCACGGTACTCATGTAGCGGGTATCGCTGCGGCAATCACCGACAACCACACCGGTGTTGCTGGCGTTGCTCCAAACGCCTCTATCCTGCCTGTTCGCGCACTCGGCCGTTGTGGTGGCTACGTCTCCGATATTGCTGACGCAATCGCCTGGTCTTCCGGCGAAAACGTCCGCTACGCTCCGCGTAACGAGCACCCAGCTGACGTTATCAACCTGTCCCTCGGCGGCGGCCGTCGTTGCAACTACGTCTACCAGCGCGCTATCGATGTAGCGAACCGCAACGGTTCCACCATTGCTGTGGCTGCAGGTAACGAGAACCAAGACGCAAACAATGTCCAGCCTGCATCCTGCAACGGTGTTATTACCGTTGGCGCAACCGGCCCTGATGGCTACCGCTCTGCATACTCGAACTACGGCAGCGCAGTCGACATCGCAGCCCCAGGCGGCAACACCTACCCGCAGACTGGTGGCTACGACCAGTCCGCCGGCATCCTTTCCACCGTTAACTCTGGTACCCGTAACCCGGGCTACGCTCGCATCGGCTACATGGACGGCACTTCTATGGCTACCCCGGTAGTCTCCGGTGTTATCGCTTTGATGAAGTCTGTGAACCCGAACCTGCGCAACGATCAGATTGAGCGCATCTTGCGCGATACTTCTTCCGAGATTCAGGACGAGCCACGTGGCTCTTGGAAGCGCATCGGTGCCGGTATCGTCAACGCAGAGGGCGCAGTCTGCGCAACCCTGGAAACCGTTGGTGATAGCTGCCGCCAGCCGAACAACTCCCCGGTTCGTCCGGTTCCGGCACCGGCTCCGGTAACCTCCAACCCACGTGCACCGCGTGAGACCACCACTACTCCGCGCGCACCGCGTGAGACCACTCCGACCACCCGGCGAAAGCCACTCTCGATTTACGAGCGTCTGCTCCCGGGCTACTCTGAGGACTAATCCACCGGCCAAAGTGTCGTGGATGAAAGAACTTCCATGGTGTAGAGCATCGGCGTGATGCGGCACTGCATATTCTTCCTCCCATCCTTTCCTATTCTGGAAAGAATGGGAGGTTCTTTCGTTTTCGACGGGTAAAGTTGCAAAGTATGAGTTCGTTATCGCACCTCGAGGCCTGGCCGGTAGAAACAGTTTCAGCAGCGCTGATTAAAGGCGATTGCGTTGTGGAATTCTTAGGTGATACCTCGCGGCAGTTTCCCGTGGCTTCAGTGACGAAACTGGTCTCGGCTTATGCTGTGCTGCTAGCGGTCGAAGAGGGTGCAGTCGAGCTGGAACAGGCAGCGGGACCTGAGGGGTCGACGCTTCGACACTTGCTCTCCCATGCTTCGGGGGTGGCCTTTGATTCTCGGCAGCTGCAGCGCCCAGTAGGGCAGCGGCGCATCTACTCATCGGCTGGTTATGAGTGGGCTGCGCAAGTGGTAGAGGAAGCCACAGGGATGGCGTTTTCGGACTATCTCAGCGAGGGGGTGTGCAAGCCACTGGGAATGAACGCTACTTTTCTAAACGGCTCTGCGGGCCATGGCTTGATTTCCACGGTCGATGATCTCACGGTCTTTGCACAAGAGGTCCTCAAACCGCGTTTGCTGCATCCGAGCACTGTGGCTGAGATGCGCACAGTCCAGTTCCCAGGGCTGCGGGGCATTGTTCCCGGATACGGCAGCTTCAAGGATTGTGCCTGGGGCCTAGGTTTTGAAATCCACGCGAAGAAGGAACAGTGGATGGGTGCCCTGCCTGCCGACGCCGTCGGCCACTACGGCATGTCTGGCACCTACCTCTGGGTGGCCGGGGACTCGGCCATGGTCGCATTGACTGACCGTGTTTTTGGCAGCTGGGCTAAGCCCTTGTGGGCAGAGTCCAATTCAGCGATTTGGAAAGAATTAAGCTCCTAGTGCGGAGGCAGCGGTGCCCTTTCTTAGCGGGAGTTGAGGAAGTCCCAAACCTCACGAGTGGCGGTCGGGTTGCTCGGGAACCAAGTGTGCTCGCCGCCTAGAACCGTGTAGAGCACTGTGTCGGCAGAGCATCCTTGCATCTGCTCAGCGTTGAACCTTCCGTGTGACTCGATGGACTTTCTACTGATATCGCAGCCGTTGCGTTCGCCCACGGTGTGGAACGCCCGGAGAACGGAGAGGTAGACGCCGCCGTGCGGGTTGGAGCCGGAAACATAGTACGGAGCGGTCGCGTCCTCAGTTCCGTGCAGGAACAGCGTCGGAACCGAGCCAGAGCAGCCCGTATAGATAGGGGCATGGTTTGCGGTTGCGACTCCAGCTACCGCATCAACGAGGCCCGGCGCTTGGCATGCCAAGTTCATGGCCATTCCGCCGAATCCGAAGGCCAAGTTATAGGAGTTGGCGGGATCAAAGCCCTCCGGTAGCTGCAGGATGTAAGAGCGGTTTCCTTGGCCGGCAACGTTAACGGACTCAGTGGTGCTGGTCCCGCCGACGCCGGAGGAGCCAGTCGAGTCGGTGAGCTGGCCGAGAACGTCGGCCAGCTGAGTGGACAAGCCAAAAGCTTCGTCCAGCGAAGAGCCTGACTTTGTAACATATGAGGCAGAAGTAAGCCGGTGTTTCGCATGTGAATTTTCAACCTTTGGTTGAGGTTTATCAAACGGGGGTTGAAGTGGTTGTTTAGGGTTGATGGGACTCATGTGACGCGGGAGAATCGGCCCCAACGCGCAGACAGTTCGTTGGGGAAGACGAAGCTCGTCTGGCAGCACTTGGAGGCCGCCCCTTTTTAGGGAGGTCTGCGAAGCGCTGCTTTAAACATGTCGAAGGAGAATCGGCGTGAATACTCGCGTTCACGAAGCCGTCGCCACTGCGACGGCACCCAGCGCCTGGCCGCACCGCAATGCCGGTCAGGTGCACACCGCCGTGCTCACCATTGCGGGGATGCCCCGCAAACTGCGCCCGGCAGTAGAGCGTGCCATGGCACGCTGCATCACCACTGAGTCAGAGTTCATCGTCCCCGGCGACGATCCACTCACTGCCCAGTGGTGCACACGGTGGTACCGGGACATGCCCGGTGACGCCGAACTTGTGCGCGCCGTCGTACCGGCACGCGTGGGTATCGGCTGCCGCCAAGTCATCACCGGCACGCAAAAAGAGCTCGCCGCCCTCGAAAGGGAAGTCGAGCTCTTATCTAGCGAGCACGCATTCAGCGCTCGCGTTGACGTTGCAATCTAGCCTTAGCTTCGACGAACTAGTCCTCGGGGAAGGGGCTAGTGACGCGATCAGCCAAATCTGCCACCGAATCCAGCACCTGGTTCGGGCGGAATGGATAGCGCTGGATTTCGCGATCGTCGCTAATGCCAGTGCGCACCAAGATGGTCTTCAGGCCGGCCTCCAAGCCGGACTTCACATCGGTGTCCATGCGGTCACCAATCATGACCGTGTTCTCGGAATGCGCGCCGATGTTATTGAGCGCCGAGCGCATCATGACCGGGTTTGGTTTGCCCACGTAATAAGGCTCGCGGTTGGTTGCCGCGGTAATCAGTGCCGCGACCGCACCCGTTGCCGGCAACACGCCCTGCGGCGCCGGGCCCGTGACATCAGGGTTGGTGGCAATAAAGCGCGCGCCGCTGCGGATGAGATTAATGGCGGTGGTAATAGCCTCGAAGGAGTAGGTGCGCGTTTCGCCCAAGACCACGAAGTCTGGGTCATTGTCGGTGAGTACCAAACCTGCTTCATGGAGGGCCGTCGTCAAGCCGGATTCGCCCACCACATAAGCCTTGCCCTCGCCCGTCTGGGTGGTCAAAAATGCTGCGGTGGCGGTGGCGGAGGTCCAGATGCGCTCGGCCGGAATCTTCAGGCCCGTGTTGTGCAGGCGCGCGGACAAATCGCGCGGAGTGGACATCGAGTTATTCGTCAGCACCATGAACTCGATGTCATTGTCATAGAGCGCCTGGATGAACTTATCGGCGCCGGGCACCATCTCGCCCTCTTTGATGAGGACGCCGTCCATATCGGATAGGTAAGAAATCAAAGCTAAACCTCCATGTGCTTATCTAGGTATTCGGTAAGTTGGCCGACGGTGTGGATGTCTTTCATCGTGGCCTCGTCGAAGCGCACCTTGAAGCGTTCCTCGGCGCGCACAGCCAGCTCGATGCGCTCGAGCGAATCCACGCCCAAGTCCTCGAGGGTGGCCTCGCGCTCTACGTCCTCCGCGCTGCCAGTGGCTTTCTTGATGAGTTCAGCCACCGCGCCGAAAGTGTCTTGGCGCTTATCCTCCTTTTCAGGGGCTTGGTTGAAGCGAGCTTGCAATTGCGCGGAAAGGTCGTTTGCCATGCGTCCTAGTCTAGTATTCTTCCGCGTATAGGTGGCCGAGTAGTATTGGTGGAATCATGGTTCATAGGGCTCGAGCAAAGACGATTGCGCACAGTTGGGCGCGCCGTTTGCGGCCGACGCGTCGCAACGAACAACACCTCATGTACGAGTCCCTGCACAATCACACGGACGAGCCTGGGCTGACTGGAATCGATTCCTTGGGCACCGTGCGCAACGATGGCCTGGACATCGCGTGGTACGAGGTCGGCCCGCAGGACTCGGACATCACTGTGGTGTTTATCCACGGCTACTGCCTGTCCGCGGAGGCCTACTACAGTCAGGTGGACTACATGCGCCGGCATTTCCCGGAGGTACGCTGCCTGCTTGTCGACATCCGCGGCCACGGCCTTTCCACCGAAGTCACCCCCGCGCAGTGCACGGTGGACGCCGCGGCTGACGACGTCCTCGCTGTCCTTTCCAAGCGCGCCGCCCGTGGCAAGCTCGTGGTCGTGGGGCACTCTTTGGGCGGAATGGTGGCGCTCAATGTGATTCGCCGTGCGCCGGACGAGGTGTACCAGCGCGTTGACTCGGCGCTGTTGATCGCGACGTCGATGCGCCGCTTTGCGGCGAAGGGTGTGGCGCAGATTCTCGAGTCGAAGGCGCTGGGCAGTTTGTATAACGCGTGCATGCGGCTGCCGGGGCGGATGGACCGCATCCGCTTTGAGGTCGCGCAGTGGGTCGCGCCGCTGTTTGCTGCTTTGCTGGCGGGTTTTCCGCAGATGGAGAAGCTGCAGTTCCATGTAGCCATGCTGATGGACACGCCGCTGTCCAGTTACACGGGCTTCTTTGACGACCTTCTCGACCACTCCGAGTATGCTGCCGCCGACCGTCTGGCCCGCCTGCGCGGCGAGGTCATCGTGGGTTCAGCCGATATCGTGACCCCGCGCAGCCAGTCGGACGTCATCTTGGATCACTGGCCGGCCGCCCGGCTGACTGAGGTGGACGGCGCAGGCCACATGGTCATCCTCGAGGAGCCCGAGGCCATCTCGGAGGCGCTTGGCCGACTTTTGGTTCCGTTGGTGGACTAGCGTTGCCGCGGCCGCCGGCCCTTTGCCGGCCCTCTACCGACCACCGCGCGCCTCCGCTTGTTTCCCAGAGCCCCCCGTTGGTTTGGTCCCATTCGTTTGGTCCCTTTGTGGGGTAAAGGGACCACTAGCGACTTCTGCCCGGAACCGGTTACTCGTAAAACTACCCTTAGTAGGGGACCCAACCAATGGGACCAGTTGGCCGGTCGGCCAGCGAGCTCGTTGTACGACAAGCCTGCGCCCTTCTGCGTCCTTCTGTGCCCCGGCCGCACCGCAAACGAGAAGACCGCCCCTCGGCGCCCTGCTAGGAAGGTAACCGAGGAGCGGCCTAAACCGTCCTAGAGCGAGTTATTACTCCTCGTTAGAGGAGGTGGACTCGGTGGCGGTCGGGTCATCAAGCTTCAGCTTCTTCGCTGCTTCCTCGACGACGGAACGCTCCACCTTGCCCTCGCGTGCCAGGCCCTCGAGGACTGCCACGACGATGGACTCAGCATCGATGTTGAAGAAGCGGCGAGCGCCCTCGCGGGTGTCGGAGAAGCCGAAGCCGTCTGCGCCCAGAGCGATGTAGGTGCCCGGAACGTAAGGGCGAATCTGCTCCTGCAGGTCGGTGGTGAAGTCGGAAACACCAACGAACGGACCATCGAATCCCTTGAGCTGCGTGGTAGCAAACGCCTCGGTCGGCTCGACGCCCTTCTGCAGCGCCTACTTGTTGCGGCGCGCGCCGTCGCGAGCCAGCTCAACCCAGGAGGTGACGGAGAACAGAGATGCCTTGACGTCGTAGTCCTTAGCCAGGATGTCCTGCGCACGCAGTGCCTCGTGCACGCCCACACCGGAAGCCAGGATGTTGGCCGGGATGGAGCCGGACTCAGCGGTGTTGTAGTGGTAGATGCCCTTGTGCAGGCCCTCGA
>ERZ1673699.1238-NODE-1238-length-21555-cov-4.970419_pt1 | contig 21555 bp, 22 predicted proteins | sample MGYA00580229_ERZ1673699 | MGnify/ENA primary metagenome ERZ1673699 (study PRJEB41218, sample SAMN15661785) | gut metagenome | host: Homo sapiens | place: Canada: London | collected 2015-08-20/2019-03-30 | study: EMG produced TPA metagenomics assembly of... | reverse complement strand
TTTCAAATGAGCTAAAAAAAGAAATATTCATAAAAAGAAATAACTCTAGTGTTTATGATTTAAAGGTTGATACTGATAAAATTGAGAATCTTATTTTTGATGATGAAAAAATAAAGGAAGAAATAACCAGGGAAACAAAAGAGATATTTAGCTTATGGAAAAATGATATAGAAGGTAAACTTAAAGATATTGATAAAGAAACAGATCCGAAAGTTTTTATAAGAGAATTAGGATTTTCTATTCTTAAGGCTTATGAAGAGGTTAAGTTATTAGATAATTACGAAGTTTATGATTTGCTCTTAAATTATTGGAACGAGAAACTCCAGGATGATATTTATATAATAAAAGCATCGGGATACGAAGCTGGTCGAGAAATAGAAAGGGAATATGGAAAGAAAAAAGTTAAGGATGAACAAGGAGTCGAGATAGAAGTAGATGATAAAAAGAAATTCAAATCCTTTGATGGTCTTTTAATTCCAAGAACAATAATAGAAAAAGAATATTTTAAAGACAAATTAGATGAGAAAGAAAACATAAATCTTGAAATTTTAGAATTAGATGAGAAAATGAATGAAATTTTTGAAGAAAATTCAGGAGATGAGGGGTTACTAGTTGAAGTGCTTAATAATAAAGGTGACTCCATAACAAAGACAAATCTAAACAATAGGTTAAAGGAATTAGAAGTAAAGAAAGTATCTAAAGATGTAGAAAATCTTACAAAAATGATAGAAGTTTTTGATATAAAAGAACAAGAACAAATGGAAGAAATCTTCAAATCATCAACTAGCCTAGCTAATTATGAACTTAGAAATGCAAATGGTAAATTTGGAAAAAGTAAAATTAATACAAGCTTAAAAATTGCGCAGGAATCAGCTAAAATTCCCGAAGTATACAAAGATGAATATGAACTTTTAATTAGCTATAAAGATTTAATGGATAAGAAAGATGAGAAAAATAAGGTTCAAAAAGAAATGATAAAGGTCCTTGAGAAGGAAGTACAAGAAAAATATGGAGACCTATCATTAGAAGAAATAAAAGGCCTACTATTTAATAAGAAGTGGATGGCAAGATTACAAGCTGATATAGAAGATGCTATAGATCAGGAAATAAATAATTTAGCATCAAAACTTGTAGATATATCAAAAAGATATGAAAGTACACTATCAGAGCTTGAAGAAGAATCGGATGAATCACGAGCTGAAGTGAAAAAAGCCTTAGAAAGGATGGGATACTCATGGTAGACTATCCTAAAGATTGGAGAGAGGTTGATTTAATAAATATAGCTAATACATTTATTGGGCTTGTTACAACTATGACTTCAAACTATACGAATGATGGAGCAAAATTAATAAGAAATCAAGACATTCAAAATAATAAGTTTATTTTTAAAGAAAATATTTATTTAAATAGGGAGTTTGCAGAGCTTAACAAATCTAGAATGCATAAGCTTGGAGATGTTGTAACCGTTCATACAGGTGATATAGGTACTTCAGCAGTAATTGAGGAGTCGCTAGTTGGTAGCTTAGGATTTGCAACTATTGTTACAAGACTGGATAAAAAAATAGCAGATCCTTATTTCATATCATGTTATTTTAATTCTCAGCATTATAAAGAATATGTTATGTCAATAATGACAGGCGATGGGCGTAACAATTTAAATATGAGAGACTTTAATAAGACAAGGTTGATGTTGCCGTCCCTGCCAGAACAAAAAGCTATTGCTGAAACTCTTATGGCTTTTGATAGACATATTGAAAATCTTGAAAGGATTATTGAGAAGAAAAAAATGATCTGTGATGGGGCTGTTGAAGATTTGATGACAGGCAAGGAAAGACTTGATGGATTTAAGGGTGATTGGGAAGATATTATTATTGGCAATCTATGTTATATAGTTACTAAGCAAACTGGATTTGATTATACAAATTATATTAAAGAAAGTTTAAAGAAATCAAAAACTGAAATGGATATTCCGTTTATACAAAATAAAGATTTTGCAATTAGACAGGTAAATATGAATACAGATTATTATATTCCTTTAAATGTAGCAGAAAAATTTCCAAAAATATTATTGGATGAAAAATGTTTGTTAATTTCAATCTCAGGTAAAGTTGGAAATGTTGGAATTTATGAACAAAACAAAAAAGCTTTTTTAGGGGGAGCTATTTGTGTTCTTAAATTTTTTGATAAAGAGTATATAGATTGGATTATGTATTATTTATCAAGCAAAAAAGGTATGGAAAATCTCGTGAAGAATGAAAAGAAAAGTTCACACAAAAATCTAACGGTTAGTGACATTAGAAAAATAAGTATTCCAATTCCACATGCTTCCGAAAGAAAAGCAACTATTAATATTTTGGATAAAATGATTGCTGAAATACAAACATTAGAAAAAGAAAAAGCAAAGATTGAAAAAATAAAGGCTGGGGCTATGGACGATTTACTAACTGGTAGAGTTAGGCTTATCTAGGAGGTAAGTATGAGTGTAGATAAGGAGAAAAAATTACAAAAAAGAGTTCTTAAAATTCTAAAAGATGAACTAGGATATAGATATATTGGCAATCTTGAAGATTTAGACAATAAGTCTATAAGAGAAGATGACCTTATTAAAAATCTTGAAAAAAGAGGATATTCATCTCACTTAATAAAACTTGCCTTAATTGAAGTAAGAAAGGTAGCTTATAATCAAACCTCAGGTCTTTATCAAAATAATAAAGCTTTTTATTCACTTCTTAGATATGGTGCTCAAGGATTGAAAGATGAGAATAAAGATAGGGTAACTGTTGATTTAATTGATTGGAAAAATATAGACAATAATGATTTTGCAGTTGCTCAAGAGGTGAGCGTTTTATGTTTTGATAATAAAAGGCATAAACGACCTGATGTTGTAATTTATGTTAATGGAATCGCCTTAGGAGTTTTTGAACTTAAAAGGTCATCGGTTAGTATAGGAGAAGGCATTAGACAGAATCTTACTAATCAAAAAGATGAAAACATAGCAAGGTTTTTTAATACTGTACAATTTACTTTCGCAGGGAATGAAGCCGAAGGTTTGAAATACGGAACTATATGTACGGCTGAAAAATACTATCTACAATGGAAAGAAGATCAAAATGCCAAGGATGCTTTAAGCATTAAAATAAAAGAACTACAAGGTAAAGAATCTAATAGATTAAGAGATGGAATAATATCTATTTGTCAAAAAGATAGATTTTTATCTTTAATTTATGATTTTGTTATATTTGATGCAGGGAAAAAGAAACTCGCTCGTCATAACCAATATTTTGCAGATATAGCTGCTAGAGCTTTTATTGATAGACGAGAGGGTGGAATTATCTGGAATACTCAAGGTTCTGGTAAATCTCTCATAATGGTATGGCTTACAAAGTGGATAATAGAAAATATTCAAAACAGTCGAGTTGTTATTATTACCGATAGGGATGAATTGGACGATCAGATTGAAGGATTATTCTCCGATGTAGATATTAAAATAGCAAGGGCAAGTTCTGGTCAAAATCTTAGGGATCTATTGAACACATATGACGAATCCATTATTTGTTCTCTTATTCACAAATATGGTCACAATGCAGGAAAACAAGCTGATGTTGATTTGTATGTAAAAGAATTGGAAAAAAGTTTAGGTAGCGACTTTGAAGCAAAAGGAGAAATTGTAGCTTTTATCGATGAATGCCACAGGACAAATTCAGGTAAGCTTCATAAGGCGGTTAGGACTATAATGCCTAATGCAACAATTATTGGTTTTACAGGTACACCACTTCTAAAAAAAGATAAGCAAACTAGTAGAGAAGTGTTTGGAGAATACATTCATACGTATAAATTTGATGAAGGTGTAGAGGATGGTGTTGTTCTTGACTTAAGATATGAAGCTCGTGATGTTGATCAAAACTTAACGAATCAAGATAAGATCGATTTGTGGTTTGAAACTAAAACAAAAGGTTTGACAGACTATGCAAAGAATAAACTTAAATCATCATGGGCATCATTAAATAAGCTTTATTCATCAAGACAAAGATTAGAAAAAATAGTTTGTGATATTATTTTTGATATGGAAACAAAACCAAGATTATCTTGTGATCGTGGAACAGCTATTCTTGTAGCTGGAGATATACTCCAAGCTTGTAAGTATTGGGAGATTTTCCAAAGCTCTGGATTTAAGAAATGTGCGGTTGTAACTTCCTACGAACCAAATGCTGCAAGTGTAAGAACTGCTACATCAGATTTAAATGAAGAAAGTGAAAGTGAATACAAAAAATCCATATATGAAAGAATGCTAAACGGAAGAACAACCCAAGATTATGAAAGTGAAGTCAAAAAGAAATTCAAAGAAGAGCCTGCTAATATGAAGCTTCTTATAGTCGTAGACAAGCTTCTGACAGGGTTTGATGCTCCAAGTGCAACTTATCTTTATATAGATAAGTCCATGAGAGATCACGATCTATTTCAAGCTATATGCAGGGTAAATAGACCAGATGGCGAAGATAAAGATTATGGATATATAGTTGACTATAAAGATTTATTTAAAAATGTTCAATTAGCAATAACGGATTATACTAGCGGTGCTTTTGATGGATATGAAGATGAGGATGTAGCAGGACTTATTAAGGGTCGTTACGAAGAAGCAAAGGCGGAAATGGTAGGTGCTAGAGCATCACTTAATGATTTATTTTCAAATATCGAAGATAAATCGGTTGATACTAAAGTTATTGAGTATTTTTGTGGTGATATTGAAGATGACGAAACTTATACTGGAAGAAGAGAAATATTCTATTCTTTATCTGCTTCCTATACTCGTTCATTTGCTAATTGTTGTGATAAGTTAGTCTCAGATTATGGTTATAGCGATAAAGATGTAAATAATTTAAGAAGAGAGATTACAAACTATAATAAGATTAAAGAAATGGTTAAAATTGCAAGTTATGATTATATAGACTTAAAGCCTTATGAATATGATATGAGGTATATTTTAGATACTTATGTTAAAGCAGAAGATACAAATGTTATAAGTGAACTAGAAAATATGTCTTTAGTAGAGCTTTTATTAAATAGTGAAACAACAACGCCAATTAATCAAATTGTAGATGCGCTTCCTGGAGATGATGAAGCAAAAGCTGAAATTATAGATAATAATTTAACTTACGAAATAGTTAAGAAGAAATCATCAAATGAAGTCTATTATGGAAAGTTATCTGAAATGCTCGAAGAAGTAATAACACAAAGAAAAATTGGTGCAATGAGTTACGAAGAATACCTTAAAGAAGTTATAGAGCTTGCAAAAGCTGTTATACATCCAGAAGATAGTGGAATTTATCCTGACGATATTAAAGATAGTGAAGCAAAAAGAGCTATTTATGATTTCATTGGAAAAGAGGATTCTGTTACCGCTTTTGAAGTTGATGCTGCTATAAGGGCCTCTATGCAACCAGATTGGATTAGCAATAAACAAAAACAAAACAAAATAAAAGGTGCGATTTTTGATACTTTATGCATATATGGATATGATGAAGATAAAGCGGATAATCTAACTGAAGAAATTTTTGAACTTGTAAAAAGGCAGGTAGAATATCGTGAAATATAAGGAGATTATAGGCAATATAGAGGTAGAAGTATTAAAAAAGAATAACTTAAAAAATTTGTATATAAGAATAGTACCACCAGATGGAGACGTAAGGGTTAGTGCTCCAAGTATTTGTTCAGATGAGGAAATAAGAAATTTTGTTTTAAAGAAAATCCCAGAAATAAGTAAGGTGAAAGATAAATTTCAAAAACAGCCTAGACAGAGCAAGAGGGAATATGTTTCTGGAGAGTCACATTACTTGTGGGGTAAGCCTTATAGGTTAGAAGTTATTTATGGAAATAGTAAATATGAAGTAGAAAAAACTCCAAATAAGATAATTTTAAAAATTCCAGAAGGAACAGATACTCTTAAAAGAGAATCAATTATTATAGAGTGGTATAGAAAGGAACTTAGGAGAGTTTTAGAAATCATATCAAAGAAATGTGAAAAAAACACAGGACTAAGGGCAAATGAATATAGAGTAAAGAATATGAAAACAAAATGGGGAACTTGCAATATTGACGAAAAAAGAATATGGATAAATCTTCAATTAGTAAAGAAACCTATGGAATGTTTAGAATATGTACTTACTCATGAATTGGTTCATTTGATAGAAAAAAATCATACAAATAGATTTCATGGATTGGTAGCAGAGTTTTATCCCACATGGAAAGAGGCTAGAAAATTATTATCAGAAATGCCATTAGATCATGTGGAAAAGGATGATTATTATGAAAAGAAAGACCTCAAGTGATGTTTACGATATAAATCATAAAACAGGGGCACTTGTTATTGGGAAAAATAGATTAGATGACTATGCCACAAAGTTTTTAAATAAATATTGCAAAGAAGCTCTTCAAAAGCCTATGGCTATACCAGTTGAAAAAATAATAGAAAAAATGAATTTAGTTATTATGGAAGAAAGGCTATCTTCTAATTTAGATATTCTTGGATGCTGTCTACTAATTGATGGAGAAATAAATGTTTATAATACAGAAACGGATGAATACGAGGAGAAATTCTTCAAGCAAGGAACAATTGTCATAGATTCATTAGCTGCAGAAATATATGGAGAAGGTTCTAAGAGAAATACTTTAATTCACGAATCGCTTCATTGGGAAAAAGATAAAACCTATTTTGAAATACTTAAGTTAAAAAATAGGAAACTTACAGAAAAAGTATATCCAATAATGCTTAGACAATCAGAGACATTTTATGAGCCGCCAAAACGTAATCAAACTAAAGAAAATGAAGTAATGTGGTTAGAATGGCAAGCTCATAAATTAGCTCCCAGAATATTAATGCCCTATTTAACTTTTAAAGAAAAGGCCAGAGAACTATTAAGTGATGAAGGTATCACGTGTGATGAAATTGTGAAAGAACTAAGTGCTTTTTTTAAAGTATCCAAAGAGTCTGCAAAGTACCGCCTATTTGAAGTAGGACTTGAGAAAGAATTATCTATAATTTCTGATTTTGAACGTATATTTGAGGACCAGTTATCTAAAAATGAGTTTGTTAAACTTTCATATATAGATGCATTCCAAATGCTTGAAAAGAATGAACTTTTAAGCCAATGGGTAGATAAGGGAAAATTTGTATTTGTTGATGGTTATTTTGTATTAGCCAATCAAGAATATATAAAGATAAAAAACGGTAAATTATCATTAAGTACAAAGGCAAAAAGAAACCTAAAGAAATGTGTAATAAATATACGTGTTAAGAGATATATTGAACACGGAATAAATAGGAAAAAGGTAGCTTTTTTATTAAAAGATGATGGGATTGATAAAAGGTTTTATCTTTTTAAACCTGAGGATCAAACGCACTTAAGAAGAGAAGTTTCAGTAGATGAACTATACGGTTATTTTAGTGATTCGTTGGATAAAGAAAACATAGAGGATGAGATTGAATTTGAAAAGCTGCTTGTAGATCCACAAACAACGTTATGTGATTGCCTATGGTACTCATTCAGAAAAAATGGCTGGATGTTACCAGAAAAATTTAATGAAGAAACTGAACTTCATAAAAATTATCATGGGAAAATAAGAAATAACAAATATAACAATATGGGAAAAGACATATTATGGCCTATATGTATTGGATTGAAATATTCAGTAAGAACAATTCAAAAAATATTTAATAAATCTGATAATAAATTGAAGGAGTTTGAAGACCCTGATAGATTGTATATCTTGATTCTTGAAAAAATGCCAGGTATTAATTTAAGAGACTTCAATGGGATATTGGAGAAACGTAACATGAAAGTACTTGGAAGTGAGATAAGATAAAAAATTAAATAAACTAGTAACTCATTGAGTTGGTTTTGAGCCTATAAAAGGCTCTTTTTTTATGCCTAATTTTAATAAAAGATTGATAAATAGGCATTTTAAAACCAACTTGGTGAGTTGGTCATAAAATTTAGATTTAGTTAATAATATAAGTGTACCTAGTGGTACAAAAAATATTAATCTCAAAAAGTATGAGTGCGCACGAATACGGAGATGCAAAAAGAATAGAAATTAGTGGATAAAGACTAATTTTTCTTTCAATGCAGCTACCGTTATTTGTCGTGTGCAAAATCAAAACTTTAGCTTATGGAAAGCCTCTTTTTGCATCTCAAACGAGATGAGAAAAGGAGGCTTTTTATATGGAAAAGCGAATGTTGGAAACACTTATGACAAAAGAGGCAGTTAAGGATTTTGGTTTAGATGTAAATGACTTAATAAAAGTTAGAAGGAAAGATGGAACTTATTATGTCTACAAAGAAGAAGTTAGCAAAGAAGCTTATTTAGAAGTTATTCGTGAAGAACGTAAATATCAGAAAAGACGACAAAGAATGTTTAAGAAAATGGCAGAAAAAGAAGAGACGCTTATTTCATTAGAACAAAGCATGGAAAATACAGACTTTGAAATAGAGTCTGAAATAAATGTAGAGGAACAAGCTGAAAAACATTTGATGTTAGAAGCATTAGCTGACGAAATTGAAAAACTTCCAGATTTTGATAGAAAACTTATGAAATTAGTTTTTCACACAGATTTAACTCAAAGGCAATTAGCTGAAATTTTAGGGGTTTCTGTGTGGAAAATTAATACGAGTATTAAAAAAAATAAAGAAATTCTAAAAAATAACCTAACAAGATAGTCGTTTTTGTCTTAGGGCTAGTGAAGGGGTTAAGAACTGAATTAATTATTGGTTCTTACCTCTAGCACCTAAGGAAGGAGGAAATCTTCATGGAAAAGAAAGAAGAAATGGCAACAAGCTTATTTGCCATATCTATTGTAGCAAGAAAGTTGGCAAAAGAGTTATTAAATGAAATGGAGGTAAAGAAGTATGTCGAGAATAAAGCTACTAATGGAAGTAAAGGAAGATGCAGAGAATCTTGCATCTAGTATAGGTGTTCTTCTTAAGGCCTTAGAAAGTGATGAGGAAGTACCTAAAGAGGAAGAAAAAGTAAAGCAAAATGAAAAGACCTATGAGATTGAAGATGTTAGAAAAATACTAGCTGACAAATCAAGGTTAGGTCATACGACTAAGATAAGAGAACTCTTAGAAAAGCATGGAGCTACAAAGCTATCCGAGATTGATCCAAGTAAGTATAAAGACTTGGTAGCAGATGTGGAGAAACTATAATGGCTACTCATGCTATATTATCGGCTTCATCATCAAATAGGTGGATTCATTGTCCACCAAGTGTAAAGCTATCAGAGAAATATTTAGATGAAGTAAGCAGCTATGCACTTGAAGGCACGTGTGCTCACTCACTTGGAGAATTTAAGCTAAAAAAATTATTGAATCTAGATACTAAAGATCCAAGGAAAGAGCTAGAGTTTTATGATGAGCAAATGGAGGAAGCTACAGATAACTACGCCTCGTATGTTATGGAAGTCGTTGAGCGATACAAAGATCCACAGGTCTATATAGAAGAAAGACTTGACTTATCTAAGTATGTAAGGGAGTCATTTGGAACAGCAGACTGTGTCATTGTAGGAGATAAAGACCTCCACATAATAGATCTTAAGTACGGTCAAGGCATTTTAGTTGATGCGAAGAAAAATTCACAGCTTATGCTTTATGGACTCGGTGCATTGGTGTTGTTTGACAATATCTATGACATTGAAAAAGTAGTCCTTCATATATATCAACCAAGGAGAGAAAACATTTCTGTCTTTGAGATTGAAAGTAAAAAGCTATATGAATGGGGTGAGTCAATTAAAGCTATTGCTGAGCTTGCATATAGTGGAGGTGGAGAATATTTATGTGGTCCATGGTGTGTGTTCTGTCCATCAAAAAGCGTTTGCAGAAAGAGAGCTGAGGAAAGCTTAAAAGTAGCTAGAGAAGAGTTTAAAATCCCACCAGAATTAACAGATGAAGAAATTCAAGAATTACTACCTAAGCTCGATGACTTTGAGCAGTGGGTTCAAGACATCAAGGTATATGCCTTAGAGAAAGCACTCAAAGGCTACAGGTGGGATAATTTTAAGCTGGTAGAAGGAAGGTCAAATAGGAGGTACAGAGATGAAGAAGAAGTAATAAAGAAAGTTAAAGAGTTGGGATTCAACCCATTTGAAGAAAAATTGCTAGGAATAACTGCTATGAGCAAGTTATTAGGAAAGAAAGCATTTGAAGAAAATATTGGTGGCTTATTAGAAAAGCCAGTAGGCAAACTCACACTGGTAAGTAGTGAGGATAAAAGAGAAGAAGTAAAAATTGACAATGTTAAAGAAGAATTTGGAGGTATGTAATATGTCAAATGAAAATAAAACAAAAGTAGTAACAGGTGAGGTTAGATTAAGTTATGCAAATATTTGGGAACCCAAGAGCATAAATGGTGGCAAGGAAAAATACTCTGTGTCAATCATAATACCTAAGAAAGACCAAAAGACAATTGAAAAAATTGAAAAGGCAGTAGATGCTGCAATAGAAGAAGGACTATCTAAGTTTAATGGCAAAAAGCCTAATAAGAGTGCTATTAAGCTTCCACTTAGAGACGGAGACGTTGAGAAAGATGATCCAGCATATGCTGATGCATATTTCTTGAATGCTAATTCATTAACAGCACCTCAGATTGTTGATAAAAATGTAGAACCAATACTTGATAGAAGTGAAGTGTATTCAGGTGTTTATGCCAGAGTATCAATCAACTTCTATGCATACAATGTAAACGGCAATAAAGGCGTAGCAGTTGGACTTGGAAATATACAAAAAATGAGAGACGGACAACCGTTAGGCAATAGATCAAACGCTTCAGATGATTTTGATGCAGTTGATGAAGATGATGACTTTTTAGCATAAGAGGTTGAATATGGATGTATTATTAACCATTTTAGAAGTATCAACCTTTGCACTTGTTTTCTACACAATTGGATATGCTCAATCTGATATAAAGCACTTAAATAGAAGCTTAAAAGAAATGAAGAAAACAATTGAAAAGAATAACAATGAAAAAACTATCAATTGATATAGAAACTTATTCATCGGTAGACTTAGCTAAGTGTGGAGTATATAAATATGCTGAGAGTGAGGATTTTGAAATCCTCCTCTTTGCATATGCTATAGATGATGGTGATGTCAAGATAGTTGATTTAGCACAGAAAGAAGAATTGCCAAGCGATATACTATCTGCATTAGAAGATGAGTCCATAGAAAAGTGGGCATTTAATGCTAACTTTGAGAGAGTTTGCTTATCTAGCTTTATAGGAAAGAGACTAAAACCAAAAGGCTGGTACTGCACTAGAATTTGGTCTGCATATCTCGGACTTCCTCTATCGCTAGAAAAAGTAGGAGAGGTTCTTAAATTAGATAAACAAAAGATGAGTGAAGGTAAGGCTTTAATAAAATATTTTTCTTATCCATGCAAAGCTACAATTGCTAATGGCATGAGAACTAGAAACTTAGCAAAAGATGACATAGAAAAGTGGACGATTTTTAAGAAGTATAACATACGAGATGTTGAAACTGAAAGAGCAATACAAAAAAAGCTATCTCCATTTCCAGTGCCAATATCGGAGTGGAAGAATTACTGGGTGGATCAAGATATTAACGATAGAGGCATATTAATTGATGAAGACTTAGTTAAATCAGCTATAAGCTTGGATGAAACTTTAAGAAAAGAAAATATGCAAAGAGCTATTGATATTACAGGCCTTGAAAACCCAAACTCGCCACTTCAATTAAAAGAGTGGCTGAATAAAAATGGATTAGAGATAGAGTCGCTTTCTAAAAAAGATGTTGACTTAGCCTTAGAAAATGCTAGTGGAAAAATAAAAGAAGTCTTGGAGCTTAGGCAGGAACTTTCTAAATCGTCTGTAAGAAAATATGATGCCATGGAAAATGTAAAAGGCAAAGATGACAGAGCAAGAGGTTTAATACAATTCTATGGAGCAAATAGAACAGGAAGATACTCGGGGAGGCTTATTCAAGTTCAAAATCTAAGAAGAAATAATATAAAAGACTTAGAGCTTGCAAGGGAGCTAGTAATAAATAAAGATTATAAAACTCTTTCTATGCTTTTTGAATCATCATCAGATGTTCTTTCACAGCTGATAAGAACTGCCTTTATAGCTAGAAAAGGCACTCGATTTATAGTTTCTGACTTTTCAGCCATTGAGGCTCGTGTGTTAGCGTGGCTTGCAGGGGAGAAGTGGGTCTTAGATGCCTTTATAAACGGAGAGGATATTTATTGCAGAACAGCAAGTAGAATGTTTGGAGTGCCAGTTGAAAAGCACGGAGTTAATGGAGAATTAAGACAAAAAGGGAAAATAGCTACGCTTGCTTGTGGCTATCAAGGAGCTCTTGGAGCTTTAAAAGCCATGGGTGGAATTGAAATGGGTCTAAGTGAAGATGAATTACAGTCCATTGTAGCATCATGGAGAGAAGCGAATCCAAATATTGTCAGTCTATGGTGGGATATAGACGCTGTTGTAAAAAGAGTTGTAAAGACTAAAGTTAAAGAGACTTACAAAAACTTAAGCATAAGCTATGAGAAAGGAATTCTGTTTATAGAACTACCATCAAAGAGAAGACTAGCTTATCCAAAGGCTAAGATTGGAGTCAACCGTTTTGGAGGAGAATCAATTATATACGAAGGTTTAAGTACTGGAAATAAATGGGAAAAGATAGAATCCTATGGAGGAAAATTTGTAGAAAATATAGTGCAAGCAATAGCAAGAGATATATTAGCTGAAGCTATGAAAAGATTAGAAAATAAAGGACTTCATATCGTTATGCATATACACGATGAGGTTGTTATCGAAACAGATTCGTCGAGTCTAGATGAAGTAAATAAAATTATGTCCATAGTTCCAAAATGGGCAGATGGTCTTGTTTTAGATGCAGATGGATTTGAAGCAAACTTTTACAAGAAAGATTGATGGAGGTTTTATATGAATAAAAAATATGTACGAGAAAAAAAGCCATATCTACCCTTGGTGTATATATGTAGCCCTTATGCTGGTGATACGCATAAAAATGTAAAGAATGCAAGAATTTATTCACGTTTTGCTATTGATAACGGATGCATTCCATTAACACCACATCTTATGTATCCCCAGTTTATGAGTGAAGAAAATGAAAGAGGACTTGCCATGCACTTTAACTACGTCTTATTAGGTAAGTGCGATGAGATATGGGTATTTGGAGAAGATCTAAGTTTTGGAATGCTAGAAGAAATTAGAATAGCAAAGAAAAGAAAGATGAAGATTAAATTTATCAAGGAGGTAATTTAAATGAGAATTATAAATGAAAAAACAGTTGAAACATTAACTAAAGAGTTTCTTGCAGCAAATGCAATTTCAGTTGAAGTAGGTACTAATGGATTTAAAGGTGGAGATAGTGGACACGGATCAAGAACCTATTTTAAATTAAAAGATTTAGGTGGAACTGATTTGGAGATGAGAATAAGACCTGCATATGTAGGCGATATTATAACTCAAGAAGTAGAGTTGATTTTTGAAGGAGACTCTGAGCTGATGACATTTATTAAAGCTCTTAAATTTGCAGTAGAAGTTTTAGAACTTCAAGCTGGTGAGTAGATGAAAATATACACTTCAAACTGTATAGCTAATCAATCAAATTGTATTTATCCAAATGAAAACGATGTAATAGATATAAGGTCATTTGAGAAGGTGGCATCTTTTGACCATGTAATGGCAAAATATAAAAACAATTATCGCTCTAATGATAATTTTATAGAGTCAAACTGCATTGCTATGGATATTGACAATGACGAATCTGAGGAACCAAATGAGTGGATAGATATAAATAAAGTAAAGAGAATATTCGATGGTGTTAATTTTGCTGTTGTTTATAGCAGGCATCATAACAAGCAAAAGCATGGAAAGGCAGCAAGACCAAGAATGCATATTTACTTCCCTATACCAATTGTAAGTTCGCTGGATGAATACGTTTCAATAAAAGAAGCAATAGCAGATAAGTATTCATTTTTTGACAGCAATGCACTTGATGGAGCAAGATTCTTCTTTGGAGTTACTAATCCTGTTGTGGAAATTGTTAGAGGCACTAAATTTATTACAGAAGTAATAAAAGATGACTTTGCTGAGCTTGACAACTTATCAGACATTATAGAAGAAGGATCAAGAAACTCAACTATGAATCATTTTGCTGGTAGAGTTCTTATTCGCTATGGAGAGACGGATGAAGCTAGGGAGCTGTTTGATAAAAAGGCAGCTCTTTGCTCACCACTTCTTCCTGAAGATGAACTAGAACAAATATGGAAGTCAGCTTGTAAATTCTATAAAAAGGTCTCTAGTAGCAAAGAGTATATCCCTCCAGATGAATATACAGATGGCATAAGCTTAAAGCCTAGTGAGTTTTCTGATATAGGTCAAGCTGAGGTATTTGTTAACGAATATAAGGATAGACTCAGATTTGCTACATCAACAGGCTTCTTAGTATATAACGACTCTTACTGGGAAGAATCTGAACTTAAAGCTCAAGGCTACTCTCAAGAATTAGTTTTGAGACAAACTGAAGAAATAAATAATGAGCTTATAAAAATACAAGATGATCTTAAAAAGTCAAATGTCAAGGAAATACTCTCAAGCATGTCGGAAAAGAAAGCTCTTAGTGTATTTGATGATAAGCAAAAGTTTTTATATTATAAATTAATCGCACTTGAGTCATATAAGAATTATGCTGTGAAGAGAGGAGACACGAGAGCTATACATGCGACGTTAAAAGAGTCAAAGCCTATGCTTGAAATAAATCAAAGCGAACTAGATAAAGATGAATTCTTGCTGAATACACCATCCTTTACTGTTGATTTAAAAACAGGAGAGTACAGAGAGCATATTGCAGAGGACTATATCACAAAAGAAACGCTGACTGATCCAAGTGTAGAAAATATAAATCTATGGCTAGATGCACTTGATACTTTTTTTCTAAAAGATAAAGAGCTTATTGACTATGTTCAGAAAGTAGCTGGTATCTCTCTTATTGGAAAAGTATATATCGAGGCATTAATTATAGCCTACGGAGATGGTAGAAATGGGAAGTCTACTTTTTGGAACACTATCTCTCGAGTCTTAAACCTATATAGCGGCTCAATATCTGCTGATATATTGACAGTCAATTCAAAAAGAAATGCAAAGCCAGAGCTTGCAGAAACAAGAGGTAAAAGACTTCTTATAGCAGCTGAGCTACAAGAAGGACTTAGGCTCAATACTTCCAATGTAAAGCAGCTGTGCTCAACAGATGAGATTGTAGCAGAGAAAAAGTATAGAGATCCATTTAAGTTTGTCCCTTCGCACACTCTTGTCCTATATACCAACCACCTACCAAAGGTGAGTGCTTTAGATGAGGGAACGTGGAGAAGACTTATAGTAATTCCTTTTGAAGCAAAGATAAAGGGTAGTAGTGATATTAAAAACTATACAGATTATTTGGTTGACAAAGCTGGAGGAGCAGTTCTCAGCTGGTTAATCGAGGGTGCTAAAAAAGCAATCGATGAAGACTTCAAGTTTACTCTTCCTAAAAAAGTATCAGATGCAATTGATGAATATAAGGAGTCTAACAATTGGTTCAAGCATTTTTTAAATGAGTGCTGTGAGCTTGATTCATCATATGAAGAAAAGTCTGGAGATTTATATCAAGAATATAGATCTTATTGCTTAAGGACAGGAGATTATGTAAGAAGTACTGGCGATTTTTATGCTGCTCTTTCATCCAATGGATTTGTTAGGAGGAAAACAAGTCAAGGAATTGTCATAAGTGGACTTAAGTTAAAATCTGAATTTGTGTAAAAATACACATTGTGCAGGTCGTGAAGGTCATATCTATATGTTTTATATAGTAAGTAAAAAAATTTAGTATATATATAGAGGTTATAGAAGAGAGTTTCACGACCTGCACAATGGCTAAAAATAGAGGTTTATATGTTAGAGAAAGATATAGAAAAAGCATTAGTTAAAAAAGTTAAAGCGTTAGGAGGTCTTTGCATAAAGTTTACATCTCCATCAATGATGGGAATACCTGACAGGATAGTTCTTCTACCTAAAGGTAAGCTTGGATTTGTAGAACTTAAAAGACCAGGTGGCAAAGCAAGACCTATTCAAGTAAAAAGAATAAAAGACTTAGAAAAATTAGGATTTAAGGTTTTCATACTGGATGAAAAAGAAAAGATAGATGAAGTAATAAAAGCTATAGGAGGTGATCTTTATTGAAGTTCAATCCACATAATTATCAAAGTTATGCTATTGAGAAAATAAAAAATAATGAAATAACAGCATTATTCTTGGATATGGGCTTAGGTTAGGTAAAACAGTTATAAGCTTAACAGCCATTAATGATTTACTATTTGATTCTTTTGAAATCTCTAAAGTCTTAATTATTGCACCACTAAGAGTAGCAAGAGATACATGGAAAGAAGAAATAGAGAAATGGTCTCATCTAAAGATGCTTAAATACTCTGTGGTAATTGGAAGTGAAAAAGAAAGGCTAAATGCACTGAATAAAAAAGCTGACATATATATTATTAATAGAGAAAATATTGACTGGCTCGTTAATAAAAGTGGTAGTGGTTTTAATTTTGATATGATAATCATAGATGAGCTTTCTTCTTTTAAGTCTCATAGGTCTAAGAGGTTTAGAGCACTGATGAAAGTTAGAGCAAAGATTAAAAGAATTGTTGGATTAACAGGAACACCTTCATCAAATGGCTTAATGGATTTATGGGCAGAGTTTAGACTTTTAGATATGGGAGAAAGGCTCGGAAGATTTATAGGACAATATAGAGAAATATACTTCAAACCAGATAAAAGAAACGGTGCAATCATCTATTCATACAAGCCACTACCATTTGCTGAGGATGCAATATATAAAAAGATATCTGACATTACATTATCGATGAAAGCTGAAGATTATCTAACAATGCCAGAAAAAATAAACAACGAGGTATTTGTAAATCTCTCGGATAAAGAGAGAGAAACATACGATAGCTTTAAAAAGGATCTAGTAATAAGCATAAAGGATAAAGAAATAGATGCAGTCAATGCTGCAGCTTTATCTAACAAATTACTTCAAATGGCATCTGGCTCTGTCTACGATGAGGATAAGAATACTGTTCATATTCACGATAGAAAGCTTGATGCCTTAGAAGATTTAATTGAAGGAGCAAACGGCAAGCCAGTCTTAATAGCTTACTGGTATAAGTCGGATTTAAAAAGAATTAAAGATAGATTTGATGTTAGAGAGTTAAAAACAAGTGCCGATTTTAAAGAGTGGAATCAAGGAAAAATACCAATTGCAATTATCCATCCAGCATCTGCTGGACACGGACTAAACATTCAAGCAGGAGGATCAACACTTATTTGGTTTTCATTAACTTGGTCCTTAGAGTTATATGAGCAAACAAATGCAAGGCTGTACAGACAAGGACAAAAAGAAACAGTTGTGATACATCATATACTTTGTAAAAACACCATTGATGAAGATGTGATGAAAGCATTAGAAAATAAGAATAAAACACAAGCTGCACTAATTGAAGCAGTTAAAGTTAATTTGATATAAGGAGTGATATATATGAATACAAAGGAATACTTACAACAGGCATTTTATCTTGACAAACGAATCAACTCAAAGCTAGAACAGGTAGAAAGTTTGAATGCTTTAGCAACAAAAGCTAATTCAACTCTGTCTGATATGCCAAAGAATCCAAATGGAGAAACATCACGACTTGAAGACACCATAGTAAAAATTATTGACTTGCAAGAAGAGATCAATAAAGATATAGATAAATTAGTAGATTTAAAAAGTGAAATTGTAGGTGTAATCAATAAGATTGAGGATAAAGAGCTTCAAGTTATTTTAGAAAAAAGATATCTTTGTTTTGAAACTTGGGAGAAGATTGCTGTTGAGCTAAACTATGACATTAGGCATATTCACAGATTGCATAATCAAGGACTAAGAGAAACTTCAAAGATAGTTAAATCATGTCACTAAATGTCATTGAATGTCACTATGTATCTGTAGTATCATTATAATAGAAAAAGAATAATAAAACGAGCCTTGGAGAATATTTCTTCAAGGTTTTTCTTTTAAGAGGAGAGTAAGATGCCAAGAAAACCTAAAAGACCATGTTCTTATCCAAACTGTCCAGAGTTAGTTGAGGGAAGATTTTGTAAGAAACATGAAAAGGAATACAACAAGAATTATGAAAAGTATAAAAGAAACAAAGAAACATACAAGCGTTATGGAAAAGCGTGGAGAGTCATTCGCAAAAGATATATCTCTGAGCATCCACTTTGTGAGAAGTGTTTGGAAGAAAATAGAATGACAAAAGCAGAGCATGTTCATCACATTAAACCTTTATCTCTTGGTGGAACAAATGACGAGGAGAACCTTATGAGTTTGTGTAAATCCTGTCACTCAAAGATCCATGCAGAGCTTGGAGATAGGTTTCGTAGGTAAAAAATCTTTGAGGGGAGGGGGAGGCAACTTCTCTACTGCAAAGTCCCACACCAACGGTGCCGCCCTCTTACGCACAAAAAGGCAAGTTCAAAGGGGGTATTAAAGAATATTATATATTAGGAGGTGATATTATCGCAAAAGATGGAACATATAGAGGCGGACGAAGAGTTCGTGCTGGTGGAAAACCAACGCCTGCTATAGAAAAAATACAAAAAGGAAAAGAAGTAGAGCTTATATTAAACAATATACCAACATTTAGTCCAGACGAACTTGATGCTGAAGACCTACCAGATGGAGTTGAGCTGGAGGGTTATGATATGCCTAAGCCAAGCGACTATTTGTCAGCACAGCAAAAGAACGGTATACCACTTGGAGCTGATGAAATATATAAAGAGACGTGGCAGTGGCTAAAAGATAGGTCTTGTGAAAAATTAGTAAACCCAAGACTATTAGAATCCTATTCACAAGCTTTTGCAAGATATATTCAATGCGAAGAAGCAATAAGTCAGTTTGGTCTATTAGGTAAACATCCAACAACAGGTGGAGTAATAACCTCACCATTCGTTCAAATGTCATCGCAGTTTCAAAAGTCAGCTAACCTATTATGGTATGAAATTTATGACATTGTAAAAGAAAACTGTACGGAGGTATATGAAGATTATGGAGAAGATATGATGGAAAAACTACTAAGACAGAGGAGGTAGAAAATGTTTGAAAAAGTAAATCCAAAGCATCCTGATAAAATTGCAGATTGCATTGCAGGTGCTATTGTTGACCTAGCATATAAAAAACAAGACAAAGCAAAAGTAGCTGTTGAAGTTTTATTAGGTCATGGAAATTGTCATGTCATTATAGAGACGGATTGCAAGTTTGAAATAAAAGAAATAGAAGCAATTATTAAAAGAATAGCAGGAGATGTAAATTGTGATATAAAGATTGTAAAACAAGATACAAAGCTTGCTAAAAATCAAGAGGGTAAAATAAGATGTGGCGACAATGGAATTTTTAAAGGCGTGCCAACATCTAATGAAGAAAGAAGGCTAGGAGAAATAGCTAGAGAGATCTTCTCTAATCACCCACATGATGGTAAGTACATTTTAGATGGAGATAAACTCATTATTTGTCAATCGAATGTAGAATCAGAAACCTTACAAGACATTTATCCAAATGCAATAATCAATCCACTAGGTGATTGGACTGGTGGAACAGATGTCGACACAGGAGCTACAAATAGAAAAATAGGTTCAGATATGGGTAGAGCAGTAACAGGCGGAGGATTACATGGAAAAGATTTATCTAAAGCAGACGTTTCTGTTAATATCTATGCTTATCTAAAGGCTCAAAAAGAAAATAGAGAGGTTGAGCTCTCATGTGCTATTGGCGATGACGAAATAGATGGAACGCCATACTCAGAAATTGTAGCAATTGCAAAAGAGTATATTGACTCTATTGGTGGTTTTGAAGAATTTGCTAAGTGGGGGTTAATATGATAACGACAAAAGAGATGAAGCTTGTCGATATTGACAAATTAGTACCATATATAAACAATGCTAGAACTCACTCACCAGACCAAATAAGCAAACTAAGAGCATCTATTCGTGAGTTTGGTTTTATCAATCCAGTTATAATTGACAAAGACTACGGAGTTATTGCAGGTCATGGAAGAATTATGGCAGCTAAGGAGGAAGGAATAAAAGAAGTTCCTTGTGTCTTTGCAGATCACTTAAATGAAGCTCAGAAGAAAGCATACATTCTAGCTGATAATAGAATGGCACTCGATGCTGCTTGGGATGAGGAACTTTTAAGAGTTGAAATTGAGGCTTTAGAAGACTATGGTTTTAATGTTGAGCTTACAGGCTTTTCAAGTGAAGAGCTATCTAATATATTTGACTTAGATAGTGAGACAAAAGACGATGACTTTGATGTAGATAAAGAGCTAGAAAAACCTACCTTTTCAAAATCTGGAGATATATGGACCTTAGGAAAGCATAAATTGATATGTGGTGATGCTACTGATGAAAAAGCTTATGAAAGATTAATGGAAGATACAAAAGCTAATCTGATAATTACAGATCCACCATATAATGTTAATTACGAAGGGTCAGCTGGAAAAATTAAAAATGATAATATGGAGCAAAGTAAATTCTATGAATTTTTACTAAGCTCCTTTTTAAATATGGAGAAATATTTAGCTAACGATGGCTCTATATATGTGTTTCATGCAGATACAGAAGGGCTTAACTTCAGAAAAGCATTTCAAGATGCTGGTTTCTATCTTTCTGGCACTTGCATTTGGAAGAAACAGTCACTAGTTTTAGGAAGAAGTCCATACCAATGGCAACACGAGCCAATACTTTATGGTTGGAAGAAAAAGGGCAAACATAACTGGTACACTGGCAGAAAAGAGTCTACTATTTGGGAATTTGATAAACCAAGAAAGAATGGCGATCATCCTACAATGAAGCCGATTCCACTTTTATCATATCCAATTAAAAACTCATCAATGGCTAACTCAGTAGTACTCGATCCATTTGGTGGCAGTGGAAGCACCCTTATAGCTTGTGAGCAGATAGATAGAGCATGTCGAATGATAGAGCTTGATGAAAAGTTTGTTGATGTAATTGTAAATAGATACATTGAGCTTGTTGGTAGCGATGAAGATGTAAGTCTTTTAAGAGATGGAAAAAAATATAAATACGAGCAAATAGACTTGACTAAATAGAGTGTTTGAGCAATATATGTATGTGAGGTGATTAGATGATTTCAAAGGAAATTATAAAAGATTTAAGAAAAACATATCCAGCAGGTGCTAGAGTAAAACTACTAAGCATGGAAGATGAGCAAGCACCTCCTGCTGGAACTTTAGGAACAGTATATGGAGTTGATGATATTGGATCGATTTTAGTTAAGTGGGACAATGGCTCAACACTTAATGTTTTATATAGGGTTGATAGGGTTAAAAAGATTGAAAAATAGCCATTTATATTAAAAATATAGCTTGACTTATAGTAATTAGTACGGTAATATGTACACAACAAAAAAGGAAAAGGAGAGAAAA
>ERZ1673699.1237-NODE-1237-length-21576-cov-4.688630_pt1 | contig 21576 bp, 14 predicted proteins | sample MGYA00580229_ERZ1673699 | MGnify/ENA primary metagenome ERZ1673699 (study PRJEB41218, sample SAMN15661785) | gut metagenome | host: Homo sapiens | place: Canada: London | collected 2015-08-20/2019-03-30 | study: EMG produced TPA metagenomics assembly of... | reverse complement strand
TATTTTGTTTTTGTGCCGGGATTTTAAGCCTGGCTTATTATGTGCTGATCGTGGTATATGCTGGCATTACATCTGATTTTGCCTGGTTCTGGGTACTGCTTACAGCGGTTCTGGAAGGCGGCGCAGTACTGATCCGCTATGGCAGAAATCATCCGGGAATTTTCCCTGGATGGCTGGGAACTGTGATCGTGGTGGCTGTGCTGATCGGAATTGTCTGTTTTGGATTTATCTGCAGCCGTGTGATTTCCGGAATGAAGTCTTCCGGGAAAAAGAACCTGGATTATGTAGTTGTGTTAGGTGCTCATGTAAAAGGAGATGTACCATCCAAGGCTTTGGAGCTTCGTCTGAAGGCGGCACTGAAATATGCCAGGGAGAATGAAGATACCACGCTGATCCTTTCCGGCGGACAGGGCTTTGGGGAGGATATTACGGAAGCGAAATGTATGGAGAATTATCTGACAGCGCATGGTATTTCACGGGAGCGGCTGGTGCTGGAAGAGAAGTCTACAAGCACGAAAGAAAATCTGAAATTTTCCGATGAGCTTACCGGGTGCAGTAAGAAAAATACGGGAATATTGTCAAATAATTTTCACGTGTACCGGGCAGTAAAATTGGCGGAAAAGCTGGGATATAAACATCCTTATGGAATTGCGGCGGCGTCAGATCCTATTATGCAGGTGCATTATGTGGTGCGGGAAGTAGCAGCACTTGTAAAAGAAAAACTTCGGGGAAATATCTAATTTTTTATCATCTTTATTTTGCAGATTATTGACAAACCCAAAACCCGAGGCTATAATGGGACACAGTGATAAGAAAACACGTTGACGAGAAGAGTAAACTGTGGAATGTTTCAGAGAGAGGCAGACAGCTGGAAATGCCTTATCAGGAAACAGTTGAAAACTACCTCCGAGTGGCCCTAATCCGGTCCGGTGATTCCGTTACCATCAAATAAGTGGCCTGGTTTACAGATACGTATGCTATGGCAAGCAGGGTGGAACCGCGAGTATATTCGTCCCTTACAGTGTGAGAGCATTGTAAGGGGCTTTTGTTTTTCACGAGCAATGAGTTAAAGTCCACGTTTGTGTGTGACCTTGGAGACTGCCGCTCGTCTCGTCCCTGCATGGGAGCACGGGAAATGTTTTGCTTTCAGTGCTCAGTCAAACGTTACCATACGTTTTTCGTATCAGACAGTTTCCTGCCGGATACAGTTTCAGAAAAAGAAAAGGAGACACGAATCATGATTATCACATTAAAAGACGGTTCTAAAAAAGAATACGCAGAAGCAAAATCCGTTATCGACATTGCGGCTGATATCAGCGAAGGTCTTGCAAGAGTTGCATGTGCAGGAGAGGTTGACGGAGAAGTTGTTGACCTTAGACATGTAGTTGACAAGGACTGCGAGTTAAGCATCCTGACATTTGAGGATGAGGGTGGAAAAGGCGCTTTCCGTCATACAACATCCCACATTATGGCACAGGCGATCAAGAGACTGTATCCAGATGTAAAGCTTGCAATCGGACCATCTATTGCAGACGGATTTTATTATGATATTGACAGCGAGAACCCGATCACTACAGAGGATCTTGCAAAGATCGAAGCTGAGATGAAGAAAGTGGTAAAGGAAGCACTTCCGATTACCCGTTTTACCAAATCCAGAGAAGAAGCAATCGCATTTTTCAAAGAGAAAAATGAGCCATATAAAGTGGAGCTTATTGAAGATCTTCCAGAAGATGCTGAGATCAGCTTTTATCAGCAGGGTGAGTTTGTTGACCTTTGTGCAGGACCTCACCTTATGGCAACCAAACCGGTAAAAGCATTCAAGCTTACCAGTATTGCAGGTGCTTACTGGAGAGGAAGCGAGAAGAATAAAATGCTTACCAGAATCTACGGAACTTCTTTCACAAAGAAAGCAGATCTGGAAGAATATATTACCCGTATGGAAGAGGCTAAGAAACGTGACCACAGAAAGCTTGGTAAAGAGCTTGGTCTGTTCATGATGAGCGACGAAGGTCCTGGATTCCCGTTCTTCCTTCCTAAGGGAATGGTTCTGAAGAATACTCTTCTTGATTACTGGAGAGAAATCCATCAGAAAGCAGGATATGTTGAGATTTCCACACCGATCATGCTGGCACGTCATCTTTGGGAGACATCCGGACACTGGGATCATTACAAAGAAAATATGTATACAACTGTAATTGACGATCAGGATTTTGCAATTAAGCCAATGAACTGTCCAGGAGGTATCCTTGTATACCAGTCAGAACCACGTTCTTACCGTGATCTGCCGCTTCGTATGGGTGAGCTTGGTCTGGTACATCGTCATGAAAAATCCGGACAGCTTCACGGACTTATGCGTGTACGCTGCTTCACACAGGATGATGCCCACATCTTTATGATGCCGGAGCAGATCCGTGAGGAGATCAAAGGGGTTGCAAAACTGATTGACGAGGTATATCAGCTGTTTGGTTTCAAATATCACGTAGAGCTTTCCACACGTCCGGAAGATTCCATGGGAAGTGATGAGGACTGGGAGATGGCTACAGACGCTCTTCGCGGAGCTCTTGACGACCTCGGGCTTAATTATGTAGTAAATGAGGGAGACGGAGCGTTCTACGGACCGAAGATTGACTTCCATCTTGAGGACTCTATCGGAAGAACCTGGCAGTGCGGTACCATCCAGCTTGACTTCCAGCTTCCGCTTCGTTTCAACTGTGAGTACATTGGAGCTGATGGCGAGAAACATCGTCCGATCATGATCCACCGTGTTGCATTCGGTTCTATTGAGCGATTCATCGGTATCCTGATCGAGCATTTTGCAGGTGCTTTCCCTACATGGCTTGCTCCTGTACAGGTTAAAGTACTTCCAATCTCTGACAAATATATGGATTATGCAAATAAGGTTCTGGACGAGCTGAAAGAGGCTGGTATCCGTGTTGAAATCGATACCCGTGCTGAGAAAATCGGTTATAAGATCCGTGAGGCAAGACTTCAGAAGATTCCTTATATGCTGGTTGTTGGTGCCAAAGAAGAGGAAGAGGGCAAAGTTTCTGTAAGAAGCCGTTTCCTGGGAGATGAAGGTGCGAAGGATCTTGGAGAGTTCATTACTTCTATCAAAGCTGAGATCAAGAGCAGAGAGAACCGTAAGGTAGAGGTTCAGGAAGAGCAGAAATAAGCCGGATTTTCTGAAAAAGTTTTAAGTGAATAAATAAGAAAGTGATTTCCATATAAAAGAAAGGCGCTGCTGTGAGATGCGGCGCCTTTCTTGAAAATATTAACATTGTTATAAAATATAGCTAGATTAGGTGAAAAATATATAATCTTGTGAATTATAGCAGATGAATGCATTATTCGGAAAAGTATTTCGCCTTAATTTCCTCCACCGGCATTTCTTTCCCTGTCCACAGACGGAACGCTTCAGCCCCCTGGTAAAGCAGCATATACATACCATTGAAGGTACGGCAGCCAGCCTCTCTTGCTTCGCGCAGGAAGCGTGTCTCACGGGGATTGTAGATCACATCTGACACGATCAGATCCGGATGATAAAGACTGGTATCTTCAATAATGGACCCTTCTGTATCAGGAGCCATCCCCACTGAGGTGGCATTGAGAAGAAGCGCACTCTCGGAGATAGCCTGTGCCAGTTCTTCTTTATCCTTGTTTTCGTGAAGAATGGCCTGGCAGGGGAGAGTGGCGTTGATATTTTCCACCAGCTTCTGTGTGCGATCCCAGAAACGACTGGTCTCACGGGCAAAAATATGGATTTTTTTTACCCCGTCAAGGGCAGCCTGTGCACAGATGGCAGTAGCTGCACCACCGGCTCCCATGATGGTGATGGTTTTTCCGATCACATCATATCCTGCATCTCTGACGGCCTGCATGTAGCCTACACCGTCAGTGTTATAGCCGGTAAGGCGTCCATTGTCATTGACTACGGTGTTCACAGCGCCGATCAGTCGGGCAGCAGGGGAAAGCTCGTCCAGAAGCTCTACGATCTTGTTTTTGTTTGGCATGGTAAGGTTGAAGCCACGGATGCTGCAGGTTTTCAGTCCTGTGACAGCTGCTTCCAGATTTTCCTCATTTACATCAAAACAAAGATACGTGTAATCAAGATCAAGAAGATGGAAAGCTTCATTGTGCATAAGAGGGGAAATGCTGTGCGCCACCGGACTTCCGAGAAGTGCGGTAAGCTGTGTGTGACCGGTAATTGGGATCATAAGGTACCTCCTGAAGTTTCTATTATTCTGAAAGTCCAGGGCAATAGCAGTGACTGATCCGAGTTAGTATGAACAGCCTTAAGATATTAGAACATGAACTTTCATTTAGTTTAAAACTGGAAATCATTAAAGTATTACTAAGTATATATTATTCTATGAGAAAGGAGATGTCAAGAAATGACAAAACCTATTCAGATAAAGAACCTGACCATCGGAGCAGGAATCCCGAAAATCTGCGTTCCTCTTACTGGAACCACCAGAGAAAAAATCTGTCAGGAAGCAGAGGCTGCGAAAAAAGCGGCTGCAGATCTGGTGGAATGGCGTGCAGATTTCTTTGAAGAACTGATGAATCCGGAAGCCTGCCAGAATGTGCTTGAAGCGTTGGCAGAAATTCTTGGCGAAACACCACTGCTTTTTACAATCCGGACAAGTGAGGAAGGCGGAAATATTACCATTTCTCTGGAGGATTACGCTGCCTGCAATATAAATATTGCAAAAGGCAAAAAGGCAGACCTGGTTGATGTGGAAGTTATGAGTAATTCGGAAGAGAAGAAAAAGCTAGTGGCAGAGCTTCAAAAAGAAGGAGTCAAAGTGATCGCTTCTTCCCATGATTTCCACAAAACAGACAGCCAGGAGGTTCTTTTAAACCGCTTCCGCGAAATGGAAAAATCAGGCGCTGACATTTTGAAAATGGCGGTAATGCCTCATGGTTTTGAAGATGTGGCAGCAATTATGGAGGCAACCAATGCTATGAGACAGGAGTGCGAAAAGCCTTTGGTATCCATGGCAATGGGAAGTATTGGTTCTATTACCCGAATTTCCGGAGAGAACTTCGGCTCTGGCATAACCTTTGGAACAGTAGGCGCCGCATCTGCACCGGGACAGTTTCCGATTGGAGAACTGAGAAGTCTTCTGGATGCTTTACATGAGAAAAATGAAGAAGACGAATTAAAGTAGTAGAATTAATTTTGCACGAAGCATGAAAAATGAATTGCTTTAATTGAAAATAATATTGACAGAATTAATTTAGAACAAAATAACGAAAAATGACAGATCATGCTGTCGATTTGGGGCGAGAAATTCTTAGGATTTCCCGCCCCTTTTTGACAAAATCTGCGCCCTCTGTGACCGTATAATGGGTTCACTTACCAAAGTGAAGGATTGACGTTACCACAAAAGGTAACGGACGACAGGCCACAGGGGGCTTTTTATGTATTATGACGTATACATAGACATCGTCTTTCTGACGAATCTTTTAATGGATTACGTTCTTCTTCGCATTGTAGGAAAGCTTTTCCTGCGAAAAAGAAATCGTGGAAGGATTTTGCTGGCGGCAGCCGTTGGCGCTCTGTTTTCCTGCCTCATTTTATATGTACTGCCGGATATGATTTTTCCTGCAAAGGTACTGCTCCATGGCGGTTGTGCCTGGTGCATGCTGGTTCTCGGACTGGATCTTAAGAAAAACGGACTTCTGGTAAAAGCTCTGGTGACAGTTTACCTGATGGCTTTTTTCATGGGAGGTCTTATGGAAGCGGCACCTGTAAAAAAGGCGACCCCCATACGGTTTTTGATTGTTGCCGTAGGAGCCTATATGGGACTTAGCGCACTGATCTATCTTAGCGATTCTTTCCGCGCCAGATGGAAAAACATTTATCCGGTCACCCTGTCCTATCAGGGAAATGTACAACCGTTTTTCGGGCTTTTGGATACAGGAAATTTTCTTGTAGACCCCATCAGCCAGAAGGAGGTATTTATTATAAAACCGGAGGTTCTGGAAGCATTGCTTCCTCAGGAAAATGCAGACAGGCTGAAGCACCTTAAGGAGAACCCAGGGGAGCTGGAAAGTACAGAGCCGGCTGACTTGCATCCGCACTTTTTGCCCTATAAGACAATTGGGGAGGAAGGCGTGCTGCTGGCAGTGGTGTTAGATGACCTTTGTATTCACACTCCCAGGGAGGTGATTCATGTGGCAAATCCGGTGCTGGCGCTGGCCGTGGAACCCTCTGCTTTGGGAAAAGAGTACCAGGTACTGTTGAATTCCAGAATATTGCATTAGGAGGGGGACTTATTCATGAACAGATCAGCAAGTGCAGCTTATTATCCATTTCAGGTAATGCCCAGATTCCTGCTCGGTAGACAGGGAGAGGTTTATTATATTGGTGGAAGTGATATTCTGCCGCCGCCACTGGAAACACAAAGAGAAGCAAGGATTCTTGAAAAACTGGGTACACCAGAGGAGAAAGAAGCTAAGTCTATCTTGATCGAGCACAATCTCAGGCTGGTGGTCTATATAGCCAAAAAGTTTGATAATACAGGTGTGAGTGTGGAGGATCTGATCTCCATTGGTACTATCGGGCTGATCAAGGCAATCAATACTTTTAACCCGGTAAAAAATATTAAGCTGGCTACGTATGCATCCAGATGTATTGAAAACGAAATTCTTATGTATCTCAGACGTAACAGCAAGACGAAAATGGAGGTTTCCATAGATGAGCCACTGAATGTGGACTGGGACGGAAACGAGCTTTTGCTTTCTGATATTTTGGGAACGGATGATGATGTGATCTCCCAGAGGCTGGAGAACGAGGTGGAGATCAAGCTTCTTGGAAAAGCAATTTCCAAGCTTTCTCCAAGGGAGCAGACGATTATCAAACTGCGGTTCGGGCTTGGAAGACAGGAGGGAAGGGAAAAAACACAGAAAGAAGTGGCGGACCTTCTGGGAATTTCACAGTCTTATATTTCCAGGTTGGAAAAAAGGATCATGAAGAGATTGAAGAAGGAAATTGTGAAGTATGAGTAAAAGTGAATAGCTGCAAGTTGAGGCTTTGCATGGTCTGTTTCTGTTGTTCATACTGTCCAGCCTTTCAAATATTTGTGGCTTCTTTGTCCATGTAAGCATGGCTTGGAGGGAATCTTTATCAAAATAACAAAATGGCGCAAGCAGGCTATGGGTTGATTTGGAAATTATACTTAACGAAAAGAAGGACAGAATATGGGCGTGTATTGGAATAATAACGGCAAAAATGGGAATTCTACAATAGACATAGAGGATAGTTTTATTATTTCATATGTAAAGAAATGGATTTACAGTAAAGGAGACACGCTTATGAATGCCGATGTAGAATTTCTAAACTATGTGTATCAGAATTCCCAGATGGGTATAGACACCTTGGAGCAGCTGCTTGAGATTACGGAAGACGAAAAATTGCAGACATATCTGGAAAAGCAGATTGAGGGCTATCGGAAGTTTCATAACGAAGCCAGGGATATTCTGAATCGGAGCGGATATGACGAAAAAGGCCTTGGCACCTTCGAAAAAATCCGCACCTACCTTATGGTCAACCTCCAGACCATGGCCGACGACTCCACCTCCCACATCGCCAGAATGCTGATCCAGGGCAGCAGCATGGGAATTACCGAAGCCGTGAAAAAGCTTCATCAGTACGAAAATGACGTGGAGAAAGACATCAAAAAACTGATGGAACGGCTGCAGGAATTTGAAGAGGAGAATGTGGAGAAACTGAAGGAATTTCTGTAGGAAATAAGGCGGCGGGGGATGTACTTCCAGATGAGGAAAGTATTTATCCTCTGCCAGTTTTGCGCAAGGATATTATGAAATTACAATTATTCATGGGCTGCTTTGCAAGAAAAAAAGTTCGACATGATTCGACAAATAGCTCGAACGGTAATTCTAAAAAAATAACAAATCCGTAACAGACATCCTAAAAAGAAAAAACAGTTACGGATTTGTTATTTTCGTCAGGAAGTGTCAGAAGGATTTTTCGCCTTCCTCTTACTTGACATGCGTTTATGAACTTTGTGTCGTATATTTATCCAGATATTTTTTCGCTTCATTTTCGGAAATCTGAAAATTGGCAATTAGGCTTTGGATAATATCATCTGAGGGAATGTTAAATTTTCTGCAAGTTTTTATAACAGCATGAATGCCATCTTCTAATGTTTCTTTACGAAACATACGCATTGTTTTTTCTTCGTCATATTCATAGATACTCATAGCTTTTGCCTCCGCTCTATTCTTTAAGAGAAAATCCTGCAAGATGTTTTCCTGGATACACTCGGTAATCGTTTTCTCAACTGCGTCAGCTAATGGCATTTTACCAGAATAGGTACGAATGCGTGCTACATATTCAGAGTAATCTCTGAGTGTGTGGCAAGCATTCATTAATTCCTGGTTATGCCCTTTATTGATGTTAAGCATGACGGCCTTCAACTCCAGTGCAGGTTCGTTGCTAGTGGGATGGAATAATTCTGAAAGAAGAAATTCTGCCCTGTCTGGTTGAGACTGTACTCCGTTATAAAAGATAACAAAGGAAGGCAGCGGAATCTGCAGCTTCTTAGAACTATAAATGTTCATGTCTTTTACATAAGCAGAGTAAATATCTGCTATGTACATAAGAAAACGTAAAGGCAGATTGGGATTCACCGTGGATTGCTGCTCATAAAGGGCTAAACGCATATCAATGATAAAAGAAAGATCATTCTCCATAGTCATGTAAATCGCGTTGTCCAATGTAGTAATTGTGAGCATTGCGGGATCATCATAGTGAGTTCCGTTAATTGCATTGTAAAGTTTCAGTAATTCTGATTTGTCATTAAAGATCATTTTGTAAAGCCGATCTTTGTAGATTCGGTTTACTGGTAAAGCTACACTGTTCATAGAAGACCTCCTTATGAAGATGGTGGAAGGTCTGTTAATGTAAATCTCTACATTCTGTTCAGAAACCTTCCTGCTGTTATATGGGAAAAGCATGAGATTTCTGAATCGGCAGAGCGCCGAAGATACCAGAGATGATATCAAATAGACTTACTGAAATGAAATGCTTTGTTATAGTATAGTACATACAGGACTAAAATGCAATAAAAAGAGTTCGACATGATTCGACAAATAATCAGAATAGTAATCCTAAAAAATAACAAATCCGTAACAGACATCCTCAAAAAAGGAAAACAGTTACGGATTTGTTATTTTTTTCGGGAAGTGTCAGAGGGCAGAGGGATTTTTCGGTTGGTAAATCCGAGGATATAGTCTGCAGAGACCTGATAGTACTTGCACAGAGCAACCAGATAACGGATCGGCATCTCATTGGCTCCACGTTCATAACGAGCGTACATGGTCTGAGAAGTACCAAGGTATTCTGCAATCTGAGTCTGCGTCTTATCTGCATCCTCCCGCAAATCGCGAATACGTTGTCTGTAATCCAAGTAATTCCTCCTGAAATGTCAGATTAGAATGACACTTCATTTTTTCTTTTGTATAGTATAAAGAAAAATGTAAAGTAATATACATTTTGAGTAATTTTAGCATAAGAAAAATATTTATTATTGAAAATAGTAAATATATGTACTGGAAATAAAAAGGAATTGTACAAAAAATATACAAAAGTGTAAAAAGAGATGGAATGAAATAGATTTCACATATAATGTAATTTACAGGTATGTTAAGCAGGACTGGCAGTGCCAGTCCTGTTTTGCATATGTTTAAGAATTTTGAGCTATATAGTTGTCCAGATATTCCTGTGCCTGGTTTTCAGAAAACTGAAATTTCGTCATTAGTTTTTGAACAATGGCATCTAAAGAAAGATTAAATTCCAAACACATTTCAATAGTTGCCTGGATTTTGCCATTTCGTTCTCCATCCTCATAACATTCTTTGCGAAACATACGCATGGTTTTCTCTTCGTCATATTCATAAATACTCATAGCTTTCGCCTCCGTTCGGTTCTTAAGTAAAAAATCCCGTAGGATGTTTTCATGGATACATTCTGCTCAGAAACCCTTCTGCTGTTATATGAGAAAAGCATAAGATTTCTGAAGTTGGCAAAGCGCCGAAAATACCAAATAAACTTACAAAAGTAAAATGTTTCGTTATAGCATAGTATAAAACGGGCTATTTTGCAAGAAAAAGAGTTTGACATGATTCGACAAATAACTTGCTAAAAATAATAAAATTGTAACGTAGCTGTAAAGTATATTCTCAAGAGGGAAAACTTATGTTTTGGTTTGAAATTAATGGGAAGAGAAAGTTTTACTATTGATTTTAGTAAATATATGTACTAAAATAAAAAGTAAATTATACATAAATTATGCAGATTTTATGTATGGACAAGCTGAGGGAGGTTTTGTATGAGAGGAAAAAGAGTGGTTGCGATATTGACCGTTATAATGGTAGTAACTTCGTGTGTGAGTGAGAGCATGCCAATTTATGCGGAGGATTTTATAAGCGAGGAAAGTGAAACACCTGAGTTTTTTGAAGACCAAGACAGCTTTGCTTCAGCAGAGGCTGTTTCGGAAGATTCTATTACAGAGAATGGGGATGGTTTCGTTTCACAGGTCGAAAGTGAACAAGAGGAAGCTGGCAAAGAAAATCAGGAAGAATTAATTTTAATTGATGATAAAACTTTTCCTGATGAACAATTTAGAAAATATATTTCTTCTGTTATAGATGAAAATACAGTTCAGAAGAAATTTCCAAGACAAGAGAACTTAATATTTCCAATCAAGGAATTTCCGATCTGGCAGGAATTGAAGTATTCACTAATTTAAAATATTTAGATGGAAGCAGAAATCATTTGGCTTATGTAAAGCTTCCGGATTTTCTCTGGAATGATACGGAAAACGTAAATGAAGAGCCTATAATTATACTTGATGGACAAACTGTCAGTGTCACAGCAGAAAAAGCGGAGGATAATAGGTGGAGTATTTCTCTTGCAGATCTTGTTGGAGCGGAAAATGTAGATAAGATCAGTGATATTGAATGTCCAGTTGAAATGGAAAATGATAATGGAAAACTTGAAGTTTCAATAGAAGTAACAGCATTTCCATGGGTCACATACAATTATTCAATTGGAAATAATGTCAAAGAATTATCTATGGATGTTAAGATAAACATAAATATCAAAGAAAATGTGGAGTCTGGTACTGCAAATGAAACTAACAATTGTGATGCGGAAAACACTTATGAGGATTTTGAATACATATTTGGAAATACAGGGGAAGTTACAATTACGAAATATAAAGGAAACCAAAGTAACCTTGTGATTCCAGAAGAAATGGATGGATATAAAGTTACAGGAATTGGATATATGGCATTTTATGGATGTGAATTTTTAGTTGATGTCGAAATACCAATAACAATGAGAGAAATAGGTGATTTGGCCTTTAGTGCTTGCAATAATTTGGAAAAAATAAAGTTAACAAATGGAGTTGAGCATTTGGGATACGGATTTATTGGAGGATCAAAAGTAAAGAGTATTAAAATTCCAGCTTCAGTTAACTCCAGTGGTGTGTCAAATAGTTTTGCTTGTGGTGCTTTAGATAGTGCAAATAATTTGGAAGAAGTGGTATTCGAAGAAGGAATTCAGTATATACCAGGAAATATATGTTGGAACAATGTGGAAAATAAGTCTTTAAAGAAAGTTGTATTTCCAGAAAGTGCACAAGAAATTGGAGAGTATGCATTTCGGAATTGTATTGGGATAGAAGAGATTATATTTGGAAAAAATATTCGTAAAATTGACAGATGGGCTTTTAGTGGTTGTGCGGGATTAAAAAAGGTAATATTTCAGGAAAATGAAGGTATAAAGGAAATTGGTGATGAGGCGTTTGGAGGTTGTACTGCATTAGAAGCATTGGAATTGCCAGAGGGAATTCAATATCTGGGATACGGTTTTATTGGTGGAACTCAAATAAAAAGTATTCAAATTCCTTCCACAATTCGGTCGTGTGGTGTATCTAATGGTAGGCGAGAGGGGGCGTTAAGTGGTGCAGCAAAACTAGAAGAAGTAATTATATCTGATGGAACACGATATGTACCAGGAAATATATGTTGCAATTATATTGAAAATACATCCATAAAGAAAATTGTAATTCCAGAAAGTGTAAAATCAATTGGAGAAAATGCATTTCAAAATTGTGCAGGAATAGAAGAAATTATATTTGGAAAAAATATTAATGAAATCGGCAGAGAAGCGTTTCGTGATTGCACAGGTTTGAAAAAAGTAATATTTCAGGAAAGTGATGAGACTGAAAAATCCTCTGTAAGTATAGGATATAATGCATTTAATGGTTGTACATCATTGGAAACAATTACTTTATCTTCAAATATAGGAGCGATTGGCGATGATGCATTTTTGTGCTGCAGTAATTTGGAAGAATTGGAATTGCCAGAAGGAATTACATATCTAGGGTATAGTTTTATTGGTGGTACAAAAATAAAAAGCATTAAGATTCCATCTACGGTAATGTCATGTGGTGTCTCTAATAGTATGGGGTATGGAGCTTTAAGTTATGTAACGCAACTAGAAGAGATAACATTTGCAGACGGAATGGAATACGTACCGGGAAATATATGTTGGAATTTTGCGGAAAATACATCTTTAAAGAAAATAGTGATTCCTGAAAGCGTAACGGAAATTGGAGAAAATGCATTTCGAAATTGTGCTGGAATAGAAGAAATTACATTTGGAAAAAATATCAGAAGAATTAACCGAAATGCTTTTAGAGAATGTAGTGGATTGAAAAAGATTGTATTTCAAGAGAATGAAAAAGAAATTGAAGTTAATGGAGAGTTGAGAAAATATCCAGTAACGATAGAGTCTGGTTCCTTTTGGTATTGTGGGTCATTGGAAGCGGTAATATTATCTTCGAATGTAACTGAAATTGGAGACTATGCATTTTGTGGTTGTAATAGTTTAGAAGAATTAAATTTACCAGAAGGAGTACGACATCTGGGATATGAGTTCATTATTGGAACAAAAATAAAAAGTCTTCGTGTTCCGTCTACAGTTGGTTCAAGTGGAACAAATAATAGCTTGGATGGTGGTGCATTAAATGATGCTGATGTTGAAGAAGTAATATTTGCAGAGGGAACGAAATATATACCAGGAAATATATGTTGGAATCGTGTAGAGAGTACTTCTTTGAAGAGAATAGTAATTCCAGAAAGTGTTAAGGAAATTGGAGAACGTGCATTTCAAAATTGCTCAGGAATAGAGAAAATCACATTTGGAAAAGATATTAGGAAAATTGGTCGAAGCGCTTTTAGAGGATGCAATGGATTAAAAAGAATTGAATTTCAAGAAAATGAAAAAGAAATTGAAGTAAGTGGAGAGATAAGAAAATATCCAGTGACAATAGAGGAAGGAGGATTTTGGTGGTGTGAGTCATTGGAAGAGGTGGTATTATCTTCGAATGTGACTGAGATTGGGAACTATGCATTTTGTGGATGCAGTAGCTTAGAAAAAATAAATTTGCCAGAAGGAGTAGAATATCTGGGATATGAGTTTATTAGCGGAACTAAAATAAAAAGTCTTTTCATTCCATCGACAGTTGCAGCAAGTGGAACAACGAATGATTTATGGGGAGGAAGCGCATTAGGGACTACAGATAGTATAGAAGAGGTAATATTTGCGGATGGAATGGAATATATACCAGCATATATATGCTGGAATCGAGATGAAAATATATCCTTAAAGAAAGTGATAATTCCAGAATCTGTTACTGAAATTGGCGAAAGAGCATTCGATGGTTGTAAAAACATAATCATCTACGGCTATACCGATTCCTATGCTGAAACGTATGCAACAGAAAACAATATCCCATTTGTATCTCTTGGGGAAAGCATTGGCAACTGTGATTACGATTACTCTTCCGAACTGGACAAATGGTTGCTTAACAAAGGAACTAGCAACAGCTTCAATTACCTGGTGAAAGAGACAAATTTCCTGTGTCCGGTTTCGGTTGTGGCAAATGATGCGGATTTTGCGGCAGGGGTGACAGAGGCAATTTCTAATTTGACTTATCGGGGACTGGATGGCTGGAAGGAGCTGGCGAATGGTGCTACATCCCGGGATCAGGCAAGAGAAATTCTGGTTGCTCTGCTTAACGCGCAGAGTGCAGATGTAAGAGGCTTGGCAGAAGAAGAGACAGGTCAGAAATTGTCCAAGCTATTTGTTAAAACATTCCAGAAAGGTAACTGGGCTTACGCTACAGCATTTGGTTTAGACAGTACGGAAATCAATCAGTTAGCTTCTATATGCCAGGAAGATAAAATTGCCGATTTCTTCGCTGACGATAATTATGTTAGTATATCAGGTTATTTACAGATAAAAGGGGACTTTGCTGAGGATTCTAAAGTTGTGAAATGTATCGAGAGTTTTGGCGCATCTAAGGAAATGATGACAACTTTATCCGATGAACTTGAACTTTGGGGCAATGTTCTTAAGATAGGCTCAATTACGGAGGAAACTATAAATTATATATATAATATCAAGAGCCTTTTGGCAGCAGATGAAATGTACTCTGAAATGTTGAAGTATATACAGAGTAATTGTCCATACATACCAGTGAGAGATGCAGCAGGAGATCTTTATGATGTAATTCATGGCGGTGCTACAGAGCAAATACGCTATGCGGCAAGAAGTATAGCGGAAGCAGTGGAAGAAAAGGCTGTTGACGCAGCTCTGAAGTTTCTGATGAAATCCGTACCACACGGAGAACTTATAAATGACACCTATCACTACGCTGTAGACCTTTCAAACATGTTGTTTAAAACAAAAGATATCCAGCAGCAAAAAGATAATATGCGCTGTGTTGCCTATGCCAGCCGATATATCAGCAGATGGATGATCGACTGCCGCTCAAAATATTTGACTGGCGCGGCTCCTGAAAAATCAGCAAATGCCAGAAGAACCGTTTACGGTTACTATATGTTACTCCAAATAAGAATATCCGGTGAAGAGAGTTTCCAGAAACTTATGGAAATTACGAAGAAAAATAATAAGAGAGCATATAACGTTTCCAAAGGGATTATTGAGACATTAGAGTCAAATAAGAAATGGATGAAAGATTCTGGTGTATTAGATGAAATGTCCACTTCTATAGTTGCCTGCCCAGTAGATGTCAGCATTTATGATGCTGATGGAAACTGTGTGTATACACTTTATGATGGCGCAGAAACTTCTGGATACCTGAATGGAATTTATTACAGCGTTTCCTATCAGCCGTTAGAGGATGATTATATAAAAATAGTTCGTATTCCGGAAAATAGTGGATATACATTAAAGTGTACCGCAAACGATCTTGGCACTGTAGATTATTCTCTGCTTACAATATCCGATGACGGAGAAATGCAGCAGCAGGAAATTGATAATATTCCAGTTGATGAGGGAAATGTAATTCGGATATCTGACATTTCAGGCGGAGATACAAAGTGTAGTTTGGAAAAAAATGGGGAAACAGTAAAAGAATATAAGCCGCAGATTGTTTCAAATGAATATGTCCCAGTTGAATCCTTACAGGCAGAAAAAACAGAAGTGAGTTTAAAAGTAGGGGAAAAGTCTTTATTAAATGTTCAGATTTTACCAGAAAATGCAACGGAAAAACAAATTGTCTGGAGTTCGTCAGATGAGGGAATTGTAACTGTTAATTCAGATGGTGTTATCGTTGGAAAAGCAGTGGGAAGTGCGGATGTAACAGCAAAAGTTTTAAATGAAGAAAAGACACTGACATTTAACATCAGGGTAGTGCAGGAAAATCAAGCAGATTCAAGTCCGACCCCGAGTATCACCCCAAGTGCAACGCCGAGTCCGACTCCGAGTGCAGCTCCAAGTACAACACCAAGCCCGACTCCGAGTGTAGTTCCAAGTGTAACACCAAGTCCGAGTGTAGCTCCAAGTGCAACACCAAGTCCAAGTCCGAGTGTAGCTCCAAGTGTAACGCCGAGTCTCACTCCAAGTGCAGAACTGAGTCCTGCGCCAAGCACAGCGCCGAGTCTGACTCCAAGTGTAGCACCAAGCGCAACGCCGAGCCCATCCCCATCTCAGCCTGGCAAGTGCATACATAATTGGAGTACCTGGGAAGTGGTACAAAAGGCAGATGTATTCAATCCCGAAAAACAGGAAAGAACCTGCACATTATGTGGAGAAAAAGAGCAAAAAACAGTTGGAGAGAAACTTACTCCGGTTATTGAACTTAACGCATCCGCTGTTGTCCTGAAAGTAAAACAATCTACAAGCGGATTGAAAGTGACGAAAATAGCGGAGGGTGATTCCATTGTAAGCTGGAAGTCAAGTAACCCTAAAGTTGTAAAAGTATCTAAGAAAGGAAAATTGACAGCCAAGAAAGTTGGAAAAGCCACTGTAACCATAACCCTAAAAAGCGGTGGCAGCAAAATAATACCTGTAAAAGTTCAAAAGAAGGCAGTTAAAACAACTAAAATAACAGGTTTATCATCCCAGATGACTTTGAATAAGGGAACACAAAAAGTGCTGAAACCAATAAGACAGCCATTTACATCTGTAGAAAAGATCACTTATACATCATCTAACAGGAAAATAGTATCCGTAACATCGAAAGGAAAATTGAAAGCATTAAAAGCAGGTACTGCAAAAATAACAGTGAAAGCTGGAAAGAAAAAATTTGTAATAAAAGTCACAGTTCCTAAAAAGAAAAAATAGAGGAGGATATCAAAATGAAGAACAAAAGACTTGCAATTTTACTCAGTGCTGCAATGACACTTACGTCATTGCAGATAGGTGGAGCCCTGGTGTACGCGGAAGATTTTTCCGCAGAGGATTTCGTAAGTGAAGATTCATTTACGGATGAATCAATAGAAAATGACACGGAAATGGATGCTTTTGCTGATATAGCGGACGATGACTTTTCTTCGGGAGCAGATGACGCAGAGGCATTTTTTGCCGAGGTTGAGGAAGAAGCAACAAATGAGGTATTGTCAGAAACTTCTGGAGTTGATATAGCAATTAATGAGGATAATTTTCCAGATGATTTTTTTAGAGAATATGTTGCGGGGGATTTTGACTCCAATCAAGATGGTGTGCTAAGCAGTTCAGAGGCTGCAGCGGTTACTTCGATGACAGATTTATATGGAGAAAATATTTCAAGCTTGAAAGGAATTGAGTATTTTTCCAATCTGCAATATCTGGATTGCAGTGAGAATTATATAGAGACATTAGATGTTTCTAATAACACTGCTTTAATTAAATTGTCATGTTATACAAATAACATAAAAGAACTGGATTTTTCACATAATGCGAATCTTGAAATTTTAAACTGTGGAGAAACGGAAATCAAAGAGCTGGATTTGAGCAAAAATACAAAATTAAAAGAACTCGACTGCAGTTCACTTGACTTGGAAAATCTGGATGTGAGCGGTTTGCCAATGCTAGAAGATTTGGTATGCTGTTATAATAAGCTGCAGGAACTGGATTTAACAGGCAATCCGAAACTGGTGTATTTGAATTGTGCTCACAATCTTTTTACAAGATTGAATCTTAGCAATAACAGTAAGCTCCAAAAACTGGATTGTAGCAGAAATTTATCGTTGACAGAACTTGACGTGCAAAATCTGAGCGATTTAGAAGAACTTCGTTGTAGCAATGACGATTTATCATCTTTGGATGTAACACAGAATTCAAAATTGAGAGTTTTGGATTGCTTCTGGAATAAATTGAATAAACTTGATCTGAGTAATAATTCTAAATTGGAATATCTTTCTTGTGGTGACAACAAGCTGACTGCACTTGACCTTAAAAATCAGCAGTTGCTTGGATGCGATAGAGATGAGGAAGACTGGACAGAAGGAACTGAATATATTCAGAGATTTTCGTCTTCTGCCGCAGGCAGTGAAGCAAACGGATGGTCACTTGATCTGGGAGTAATTCTCGGAAGTGAGAATCTTTCAAAAATAAAAACAATAGGAAGCACCACTGGTGTAATCAGCGAGGAAGAGGACAGTGATTCGTGGAATAGTGCTTATGTAAGCCTGAAAGCAGATAAACTGAACTGGTCGTATGATTATAAACCTCAATATATTTATTTGCTGCTGGATACCGGATATACAGGAAAATATTATAAGGATATCAATCTGGAAATTGTACTTTCTGTCTCCTATAAGGACAAACAGGATCCTGTAATGGAAGATGATAACTTCGTATATGAAAATAACGAAGACGGCACGGTTGCTGTTATTAAATACAAAGGTCAGGAAAAAGATGTTGCAATTCCGGAGACTTTTGATGGAAAGAAAGTCACACAGATTCGATGTGGAAAAGATGGTATTTATGGTGTTTTTGCTGGAAAAGATATTACAAGCGTGACCATGCCAAGTATTGAACTTATTGGAATGACTACCTTTGATAAATGTACGAACTTAAAAACTGTTTATATGCCAAATGTTAAGAACATAGGTTTGAGTGCATTTGCAGGCAGTGGAGTTACAAGTATTGATGCCCCATTGCTTACCGGAGTCTTACCATATGTGTTTAGTGATTGTATTAATCTGACCACGGTAAATATGCCAGAGCTTACCCGGATTTCCCAGTATGGATTTTATGGCTGTAAAAACCTAAAAGAATTTTCCTGCTCTGAAAAGATAACAACATTAATTTATGGGGCACTTAGTAATACCGGACTCACTTCTATCAAACTGTATGGTAATGTTGAAATATCGGGAGAACAGGCTTTTGGATACTATGAAGATGAAAATGGAAACAGGGTTCCGGTTCCTGGATTTAAAGTGTATGGAGAAAAAAGTACAACCGTAGAAGAGTATGCAAAAGCAAACGGTTTTGAGTTTATAGATATTAATTCTCAGCCGGTAACCTGTGCACACCAGTGGGAAGAAATTACAGAGGCTGCAACTTGTACAAAAGAGGGATTAACTTATAGAAAATGTAAGCTTTGTGGGGAAAAAGAAGTTGGCAGTGAGAAGACTCTTCCAAAAACAGAACACAAAACTTCTGTAAAGAACCAGAAAAACGCTACTTGTACAGAAAAAGGATATGCTGGAGATAAAGTCTGCGATGTTTGTGGTACTGTAGTAGAAACTGGAAAAGAGATTCCGGCGACAGGTCACAAAACCTCTGTAAAGAATCAAAAAACAGCCACTTGCACAGAAAAAGGTTATACTGGAGATAAAATCTGTGACATTTGCGGTGCAACTGTAGAAAAAGGAAAAGAAATCCCAGCTGCAGGACACAAATACGGTGATTACAAAGTAACCAAAGCGGCCACGATTTTTGAGGAAGGAACTGAAAAAAGAGAGTGCAGTGTATGCAAAGCGCAGGATTTCCGGGAAATTTCAAAGCTTGCTTCCAGCGTGAAGCTGACGGCTACCAGCTTACCAGTACAAGTAAAGAAATCTGTTTCAGCAAGTGCTCTCATTGCAAGTATGGAATCTGGTGACAGCATTGCATCCTTAAAGACAAGCAATGCCAAAGTAGCAGCAGTCAACAACAGCACTTTCAAGATCGCAACAAAAAAAGCAGGAAAAGCAACGATCACCGTAACATTAAAGAGCGGAGCTTCTGCTAATATCACAGTGAATGTAAAGAAAGGAAAAGTTGCTGCAACCAAGATTACAGGAATCAAGAAAACTGTAACGCTTAAAAAAGGCAAAAAACTGACATTAAAACCAGTCCTGAGCCCGATCACCTGCACCGAAAAAGTAACCTATAGCAGCTCTAATAAAAAAGTTGCCACAGTTTCTTCTAAAGGCGTGATCAAAGCACTCAAGAAAGGTAAAGCAACCATTAAGGTAAAAGCAGGAAAGAAGACTGTAACATGCAAAGTAAGCATTCATTAATTCCTGGTTATGCCCTTTATTGATGTTAAGCATGACGGTCTTCAACTCCAGTGCAGGTTCGTTGCTAGTGGGATGGAATAATTCTGAAAGAAGAAATTCTGCCCTGTCTGGTTGAGACTGTACTCCGTTATAAAAGATAACAAAGGAAGGCAGCGGAATCTGCAGCTTCTTAGAACTATAAATGTTCATGTCTTTTACATAAGCAGAGTAAATATCTGCTATGTACATAAGAAAACGTAAAGGCAGATTGGGATTCACCGTGGATTGCTGCTCATAAAGGGCTAAACGCATATCAATGATAAAAGAAAGATCATTCTCCATAGTCATGTAAATCGCGTTGTCCAATGTAGTAATTGTGAGCATTGCGGGATCATCATAGTGAGTTCCGTTAATTGCATTGTAAAGTTTCAGTAATTCTGATTTGTCATTAAAGATCATTTTGTAAAGCCGATCTTTGTAGATTCGGTTTACTGGTAAAGCTACACTGTTCATAGAAGACCTCCTTATGAAGATGGTGGAAGGTCTGTTAATGTAAATCTCTACATTCTGTTCAGAAACCTTCCTGCTGTTATATGGGAAAAGCATGAGATTTCTGAATCGGCAGAGCGCCGAAGATACCAGAGATGATATCAAATAGACTTACTGAAATGAAATGCTTTGTTATAGTATAGTGCAAACCGGGCTGCCTTGCAAGAAAAAGAGTTCGACATGATTCGACAAATAATGTTTAAAATGCAGATATATGGTGTTGAATCTGGTATATATACATTAAAAGAAATTTTGAGGGAGGGAGATTAGAGAATGAAAAATAAAATAAGAGAAAATTTGATTTTAATAGTTATACTGGTACTGCTAGTTACTACAGTAAGGGTTGAAGCCGCCCAGCAAAAAGCTTATATGATCCGGAATGGCCGTCTATGTGATATGAATGGAAGTCTTTATACTGGCTGGCGAGTTGAGAATGGTAAAAAGTTCTATTACGATAATGGCAAATCCTGCAAAGGATGGAAGAAAATTGGCAGGCAGTATTATTACTTTGACGGAAAGAATGGACTGGCTAAAAATAAAATTGTAGGCTCCAAGAAAAACGGATATTATTATGTGGACCAAAAAGGTGTCAGAGTAACCAATAAGGAAATAAAGTTGACCGTGGATTTTGTAATGAAAAACTCTGATGCCAAATCTACACGGAGGCAGAGATTAAAACAATGTTTTAATGCTTTATGCCAGTACCCATATTTTGCCAGGGATTATGTGGTAAAAGCTTCCACTCTGCCTTCATTTGCGCGAAACATGCTGACTACTGGACGAGGAGATTGTTATTATTATGGGACAACAATGGCTTATATTGCCAGAGTGCTTGGTTATGACAGCAGAGTAGCTGGTGGTGGAGTCACTTCGCGCGGTCCGTGGTATCCAAAGACGGAACATGGGTGGTGTGAGGTAAGAATTGGTTCAACCTGGCGGATGATCGATTGTAGCATGCAAAGGGCGCATTCTGCTCATAATCTGTTTTTGGTAAAAAGATCAGATTATCCCTTCTGGCTTCGTTGCGATAAGGTGTATACGTTAAGGATAAAAGATGGGAAAACAAACTGGAAATAAGATTGCAGCAAAAGGTTAAAATAACCTGCACAAAAAAATATGGATTTTTTTGTAAAAAGTGCTTGACGATTCCTTACGATAGTGGTATAGTAAACAAGCTGTCGCAAGGAATTGCTTCTGAAATACTGAAAAATA
>ERZ1673699.1233-NODE-1233-length-21649-cov-6.020191_pt1 | contig 21649 bp, 21 predicted proteins | sample MGYA00580229_ERZ1673699 | MGnify/ENA primary metagenome ERZ1673699 (study PRJEB41218, sample SAMN15661785) | gut metagenome | host: Homo sapiens | place: Canada: London | collected 2015-08-20/2019-03-30 | study: EMG produced TPA metagenomics assembly of... | reverse complement strand
AAGGAGTTTGCATTTTATGCCAATTTGTATTCCAAAAGAATTGCCAGCATTTCAGACGCTGGCAAATGAAAATATCTTTGTCATGGATAATGACCGTGCCTCTCATCAGGACATCCGCCCTTTACGGGTGCTCCTGCTGAATCTGATGCCGAAAAAAATTGAAACGGAATGTCAGTTTCTGCGGCTGCTCAGCAACACGCCGATTCAAGTCAATGTGGAATTTTTACAGGTTTCCAGCCACGTCAGCAAGAACACCAACAAAATGCATCTGGATGCCTTTTATCATACGTTTGCAGAAATCCAGAACGAATATTATGACGGCTGTATTATCACAGGTGCTCCGGTCGAGCACCTTTCTTTTGCCGATGTCGACTACTGGGAAGAGCTGCAACAAATCATGGAATGGACAAAGACCCATGTCTTTTCCACCATGCATATCTGCTGGGGAGCTCTGGCAGGGCTGCACTACCACTTCGGGATTCCCAAATATGACCTGCCGGAAAAAATGTTCGGGGTCTTCCCACATGCCGTGCTGCAAAAAAATGTGCAGCTGCTGCGTGGATTTGACGACCGCTTTTATGCTCCGCATTCCCGTCATTCAGAGGTTCGGCGTGCGGATATTGAACAAGTGCCAAATCTGAAAATCCTGACGGAATCGCCACAAGCTGGTGTGCACATTGTCGCTAACACCAACGGCAGACAATATTTTATCACAGGTCACCTGGAGTATGACCGCATGACGCTGGCAGAAGAATATTTCCGGGACAAGGAAAAGGGGTTGCCGATTGCCGTGCCTGCCCACTATTTCCCCGACGATGACCCCAGCAAACCGCCCCTCTATACCTGGGGTTGCTGTGCAAATTTGCTCTTTGCAAACTGGATTAATCATTGCGTGTATCAGCTGACCCCGTATGATTTGCAACGACTGGAGCTTTACAATTGGGAGTGGGAAGCCGGACTATAAGCCAGCGACCTTCACCGACTTCCACCAAAAAGTGCAAAAAAAGCCCGAAAAACTGGGATATGACACTCTATGACACTCATATACAGTCTTTACGCAGGAGAGAAAAAAAGTAAAAATTTCTCTCTATATAAGGTTTGTAAACGACTGTCTTAGAGTGTCATATCTTTCGATTCCATCCATGCCCTTTACGCAGGTCGACCTCCACCGACTTTCACCAAAAAGGGCAAAAAAGCCCGAAAAACTGGGAGGTGGAGGTCGTAGGAAGTCATTTTCCTACTTTACGCACGTGAGGAAAAAAGTAAAATTTTTTCTTCTATAGAAAGGTATGTATTTGACCTCCTACGACTTCCACCTTTTTGCTCCACCAACGGGTGACGGAATTACAAACAAACATTTTTAAAAAATTGCTTTACATTTTGCTCCTTTTATGATATAATGGGCACATTGCGTATTTTATCAACCAAATAGGAGGAACAATTGTGCAGCTTTTTCAAACAATTTCCAGAAAATCCCTTTCCATTTGGCTCAGTCTGCTCTGCATGCTGTCCCTATGGTCTTCGTTCTCCCTTTCTGCCTCGGCAGAAGATACCATTCCCTTCCCAATTGCCTGGCAGCAAAGCGAAGGTAGCGGAGCGGAAGAACAACGGCTTGCCTACTTGCCAGAAGTAGACAACTGGTGTGATTATCCCTGGAATCGAGGAACAGAAACCGGAAATACCGTTGGACAAGCGGGTTGCAGCCTGCTCTCCATTGTGAATGCGGTCTATTATCGCACAGGTTCATTCTTACATCCAGCAAAACTGGCACAATTTGCACTGGACAACGGCTATCGCATTCCCGGCGTAGACGGAGCAGCAATGGGCTTCTTCCCAGCCGTTGCACAGGCAGCAGAAGAAAGCCACATGACCTTTGCAGGCTGGACAACACAGGCAGCAGCCGTTCTTGAACACCTCCGAAACGGCGGAACAGCTTCTGCCAACATCGCCGGACACTGGATTGCACTGGTGGACTATGATGTTACTACCGACCAGTATTTGATGTTGGATTCCTCTCAGATTTCCAGTCGGGCAGAGCACATAGCCTGGACAGACAGGGAAAATGGTGTTGCATGGCTCTCGGAAGCGGTCTTGCTGGAAAACGGCAGAAACGGCTACTATGGCATCAACAACCGCTATTCTGCTCTTTATACGTTTGATGTCCCATACACCCTCGGCGATGTCAATCAAGATGGCGTGGTGTCCGTCGAGGATGCCAGATTGACATTACAATATTATGCAAGCACGGCGGCGAGCCTTGATTTCCGCCTGCATCCCCAGATTGTAACGCACAATGCTGGCATATCGGCGGCAGATATTGACGGAGATGGCTTAGTAACCGTACAGGATGCCACGGCAATCTTATCTTACTACGCACAGCAAGCGGCCGGAGCAGAACCCTCTTGGGGACAAGTGCTCTGCGGATAACATCCCCTTTTTGCAGCAATCGACTGTCACCAAAAAGGGCAAAAAAGCCCGAAAAGCTGGGATGTGCCGGTGTAAGCCGGTCAAATACATACCTTTACACAGAGAGAAAAAAAGTAAAAATTTTCTCACACATAAAAAGGTATGCAAACGACCGGCGTAGACCGGCACACTTTTTCAATCCACGCCCCTGCGTAAGGGGCGACAACACGGAGAAAAAAGTAAAAATTTCTCACACATAATACGTTTGATGACCATACACCCTCGGCGATGTCAATCAAGATGGTGTGATATCCGTATTTTCAATCCACACCCCCATAAGGGGGCGACAAGCGGTGCTTATTTGGTCAACAGTCGGACAGCAGTCGTAAACCCCACCGCAAAGGCGTGCTTCTGCCAGTCCTCACACAGCTGCAACAGGGCTTCCAGAGCCTCATTGCTGACGGCTGATGTGAGCGTGTCCAACTGTTTGTGCAGCGATTCCGGCTCAAATAAGTCCGGCTCTCGCCTGCATAGCCCCTCATACAGGGCTTCTAATTCTGGTTTCAGTTTTTCCCCCCTTGACTTTTCCCGCATCGTCTGCTATCATAGATTTCGCAGCGTTTTGGCGTTGCGTTGGGTTGTAAGTGCATGGTTTGGTAGACGTGGCACTTACAGCCTTATTTTTTTTCATCCAAAATTAGCATAATTCCTTTTCTAACCGCTTCTGTCTTTGTAAGTTTATTATCTTTACAATATTGCAAAAGTTTCAAGTTCGTGTTCGCATCAATCCGAATTTTCAGACTGATGGACTTAGGATTATCTATTTTTGGTCTGCCAGTGCGTGGGCTCACAAAATCACCTCACTTTTTGTGCACCACTAAATACAGTATACATTATGTGTTCCAAAAAGTCAACTGTCATCTTCCACAATCTTTTTCTTTTGTTTTTGTTGGTTTTGCCCTCTCTTGCAAAACAAAAAATTGTGCTATAATATAGATAACATAACGATAAGGAGGGCTATCATGCTTTACACGTACCATCTCACCACGCCTGTTTCTGGCTTTGTTTCCATCACGGCACAAGTCAAAGGGGCGGTGGCGGAAAGCGGCATCCAGAGCGGCATTTGTGTGGTCTATTGTCCGCATACGACCGCAGGGATTACCATCAATGAAAACGCTAACCCAGATGTGCAGCGAGATTTGCTGCTTGCCTATGCAGAGGCATTCCCTGACCGCAAGGCCTTTCGCCACGCTGAGGGCAACTCCGCCGCTCACGCAAAGGCTTCTGCCATGGGCAGCAGTGCCACCATCATCGTGGAACAGGGGAAGCTTCTGCTGGGCACATGGCAGGGCATTTATTTTTGCGAGTTTGACGGCATTCGCAACCGGACATTTTACGTCAAGATTCTCGCAGATGCAGCAGAGAAAAACAGGAGGGAATCACAATGACATCAGACCTTGCAACCTTACAAACTATCATCAACCATGCCCACCTCCTTGTATTCTTTGGCGGTGCAGGCGTGTCCACCGAGAGCGGCATTCCGGACTTTCGCAGTCAAGATGGACTGTATCACCAAAAGTATGACGTACCGCCGGAAACCATTCTCAGCCACTCGTATTTTGTCCGGCACACCGAGGCGTTTTATCGCTTTTATCGGGACAAGATGATTTGCCTATCCGCAAAGCCCAACGCTGCCCACAAAAAACTTGCCGAAATGGAGCAGAAAGGCATTCTGTCCGCCGTTGTCACACAAAACATTGACGGGCTGCATCAAATGGCGGGCAGTAAAACGGTTTATGAATTGCACGGCAGTGTTCACCGGAATTACTGTGAACGCTGTCACGCCTGCTACGATGCGGAATGGATTTTACAGACGGGGGGCGTTCCCCACTGTCCACACTGCGGTGGACTGGTGAAACCGGACGTGGTTCTATACGAGGAATCCTTGCCGGAACAGACAGTGGAGCAGGCAGTCCGTGCCATCGCTGCGGCAGACGTGCTTCTCATCGGCGGGACATCCCTGACCGTGTATCCAGCGTGCAACCTGCTCCGGTATTTTAACGGGGAGCATCTGGTTGTGTTAAATCGGGATGCCACACAAATCGACGAGCAAGCAGACCTTTGCATACGGGATAAAATCGGAGCAGTACTCTCCCAGATTGTGCTTCCATAATAGGGCATCCTTATTTCAATGGCGAAAAAGTGACACTCGGTGACACTCAAATACAGTCCTTACGCAGGCGAGAAAAAAAGTAAAAATTTTCTCTCTATATATAAGGTTTGCAAATGACCGTCACCGACCGTCACTAACTGTCACGAAAAAGGGCAAAAAAGCCCGAAAAACTGGGCTATGACACTCTAAGACACTCAAATACAGTCCTTACGCAGGGAGAAAAAAGAGTAAAATTTTCTCTCTATATATAAGGTTTGTAAACGACTGTCTTAGAGTGTCAATCTTTCGATTCCATTCACGCCCCGTAGGCGACAAGTGTGCCGGTGTAAGCCGGTCAAATACATACTTAACACACGGAGTAAAAAAAGTATATTTTTTTCTCTATAGAAAGGTTTGTAAACGACCGGCGTCGACCGGCACCTTTTTTCAATCCACGCCCCGTAGGCGACAAAGCCCGAAAACTGGGAGGTGCAGGTCGGTGAAAGTCAAATACATACTTTACGCATGCGAGAAAAAAGTAAAATTTTTCTCTATATAGAAGGTACGGAACGACCTGCACCGACCTGCACCCATAGAACATACAAGAGAGGAGGGTTTTTCACGCCTATTTGGAATCCCTGGCATGGCTGCACAAAATATAGTGCTGGCTGCCAAAATTGCTATGTCTATCGCATCGATGCAACGCATGGACACAACAGCACCACCGTGCAGAAAACAGCCGCCTTTTCTCTTCCGATGCAACGGACACGAGGCGGCACGCTAAAATTACAGCCGACGGGCGAACCCGTCTACACCTGTCTAAGTTCCGACTTTTTCTTGCCGGACGCCGACAACTGGCGACCGGATATCTGGGCAATGATTCGCTTTCGTTCGGACTTGCACTTTTTTATCATCACCAAACGCTTGTTACGTGTGGCTGCCTGCTTGCCGCCCGACTGGGGAACGGGATACCCCAATGTAACCATCTGCTGCACCGCAGAGCATCAACAAGCCGCAGACGAACGGCTGCCCGTTCTGCTGCAATTGCCAATTGCAAAGAAAGAAATCATCTGCGAGCCACTTTTAACGCCCATACAGTTACAACCCTACCTACAGCCGCAAATCTCTCGTGTCACGGTCGGCGGGGAATCCGGCGAGCAGGCAAGGCTCTGCCGCTGGGAATGGGTCACGTCCCTTGCGGCACAGTGTCGGGCTGCAAATGTTCCGTTCGTCTTTAAGCAGACCGGAACATTTTTTGAAAAAGGGGGACTTTGTTATAAGATACCTCGGGCACTGCAACACGCACAGGCACAAAAAGCAATGCAGTTTTTATAGTCGTTTCATCCTTGCCCTGTAGGCGACTTTTAGAATCCTCGACTGTCACAAAAAAGTGCAAAAAAGCCCGAAAAACTGGGATGTGTCAGTCGTGTCAGTCAAATACATACTTAACACACGGAGAAAAAAAGTAATTTTTTCTCTCACATAGAAAGGTTTGTAAACGACTGACACGACTGACACACTTTCAATCCACGCCCCTTCGTAAGGGGCGACGATTTATTTTGTGGCGTTTTTTGCGGTTGGGGTATTTCAATCCACGCCCTTTTGCAGGGCGACAAGCGGTGTTATTTGGTCAGCAGTCGGACGGCAGCCGCAAACCCCACCGCAAAGGCGTGCTTCTGCCAGTCCTCATACAGGGCTTCTAATTCTGGTTTCATCTTTTCTCCCCCACTTGACTTTTCCCTCCTCGTCTGCTATCATAGATTTAGCAGCGTTTCGGCGTTGTGTTGGGTTGTAAGTGCGGTTTTTGGTAGACGTGGCACTTACAGCCTTATTTTTTGCCTTGGTACTGCTCGACAATCCAATTACGGATTGCTTTTGACCGTGTTATGCCCTGCTCTTTGCAAATCGCATCCAGCATTGCAAGCGTAGTTTTGTCCATCCGCACACGCAAGATAGAATCTTTTGGATTGTCTGTTAGCTTTGTACCTTTTTTAATACCCATAGTTTTCCTCCTTTATTTGTGGGTACAATCTAATTATACCGTAGCAACAAACAAAAGTCAATCAACATCTTGCACAATCTTTCCCTTTTGTTTTTGTTGCTTTCTCCAATACCGCACCTGACAATAAATCGCAACCAAACACGTTCCCAGCTCCGCCGCCGGATACGACACCCAAACGCCGTTCATGCCCCAGACTGCCGCAAACAAAAAGACCAGCGGCAACAACAAAACGCCACTCCGCAGCAGGGAGATGCAGAAAGACGCTGCCGGACGTTCCACCGCTGCAAAAAAGGCAGAAGTTGCAATGTTGACCCCAACAAAACAGAACGCCACAAAATAAATCCGTGTTCCGGTTTCTGCCATCGCCTGCAAGGTGCTATTCCCCGTGCTGTTAAACAACCGGACAATCGGCTCGGTAAAGCCAAACAACACGCCATACAGCACCGCTGCAAAGCCCAGTGCCGTGCAAATCGTCATCCGCAACAGCTTTTTCATCTCCGGTAAGTCGCTCTTGCCATAGCTGCGGCTCAACAGCGGCTGCACGCCCTGTGCGATGCCCGTACACAGACACGCTGCCACCAGGGCGATGTTTGCGATAATTCCATAGGCTGCCACGCCGGTATTCCCTGCTTTTCTCAGGATAACAAAATTAAAACAGAAAATGACAATCCCAGAGGCAACTTCTGTAATCCATTCCGCCCCGCCCAGCAGGAAAATCGGCTGGAACATCTGCCGCCGCAACCGGCAGGGACGAACCCGAATTTGACAGGTCGGTTTTCGGAAATAGAAACTCTGAATGGTAATGCCAATGAGCGGTGCACAAGCGGTTGCCAAGACTGCCCCCAGCATACCCATCCCCAACGGGAAGATAAACAGATAGTCCAATACAATATTGCCCAGCGTGCCCAGCATCGTCCCCAGCATCACCCGATTCGGTGCACCGTCATTCCGGACAAACGCTGCAAACAACTGATTACACAGGAATAGCGGTGCAAAACAGTACAGCGTCCGCAGGTATACCACCATCTTATCATGGGTCGCTGCATCGCTCCCCAGCCAGCGGCAAATCGGGTCAGCACCCAAAAGCCCAACCAGCATGAAGACCACGCTTGCCACTCCGGCAAGCAACAGGGCATGGAAAAAGATTTGGCTGCCGGCTTCCTGTTCGCCTCTTGCCTTGTGAATGGCATACTTCGTTGCTCCGCCAATGCCAATCATCAAGCCCGTGGCATTCATGAGATTAAACAGGGGCAAGACCAGATTCAAGGCGGTCAGCCCGTCTTCTCCAATGCCATTCGCAACAAAGAACGTATCCGCTAAAATATAACAGGACGTTCCCAGCATCGCCAGCATATTCAAGCTGACATAGTGCAGAAAAGCAGACAGGGTGGAGGGTGGTCGAATGGTTTTTGTCATAGCAATTTCTTCCTTTCTCCAAAAAAATGCATTCATGTACATCTTCTAAGACCTAACGACATACACAAATGCATTTCACGCACTACCCGGTGGCAGATTTTTTTAATTTTCAACAGTATAGCATATCTACTCTAAAAAGTCAAGCGGTTCTGTTCCGCAAAAAATCCATGTTTTCCTATTGACATTTGATTCCGAACGTGGTATAATAACATGAAATTGAAAATCAATTTCAAATTCGATTTTGATTGGACTGACAACCAATAGGGGGAATCCTCATGAAATGGAAACGCTTTTTCAGCTGCCTGCTCTGCGGGGTGCTGCTGCTCTGCGGCTGTACGCCAGCGGTAAACTCTGCAACGGCTTCCCATCAACTGGAACTCGTTACAACACTTTTTTGTTACTATGACTTCGCCCGTGCCATCCTGAAAGACACGGACACCATTCACCTTCGCTTGCTGCTCTCCCCCGGCATGGAGAGCCATTCTTTTGAGCCTGCTCCATCCGATATTCTCGCCATTCAGAACGCCGACCTCTTTCTCTATAACGGCGGACATATGGAAGAATGGGTGTCGCAGGTGCTCGATTCCGATGAACAATCCCACCCAGACCGCATTGTCCGTTGTATGATGGACTATGCTCCGCTGCTGGAAGAAGTAGAATTAGAGGGCAGCGAATCGGAACACGAACACGACCACGACCATGACCATGACGACCACGACCATGACCACGAGGGCGAAAGCGAAATGGAATATGACGAACACATCTGGACTTCTCCGGTAATTGCAAAAGATTTGCTCTATGTCACTAGAGATGCCATCATCCAAGCCGACCCTGCCAACGCTGCCACCTATCAGAAAAATGCGAATGCCTATGCGGCTCAGCTGGATGCCCTCAACGAATCCTTTACCGATTATTTCGCCGAACCGGAACACCGCACGCTGTTATTTGCAGACAAATTTCCGCTGCAATATTTCGCCAACACCTACGGGTTACACTGTTACGCTGCCTTTTCGGGTTGCAGTTCCGACACCGAACCCAGCATTGCAACCATCTCGAATCTCATGCATCTGGTCGAATCTGACCACCTCTCGAAAGTCTATTACTTGGAAGTCAGCAGTCCGGCGGTTGCAAAGGTCATCGGTGAACAGACCGGAGCAACCCCAACCGTTTTCCAATCCTGCCACACGCTTACACAGACCGACTTCGACAACGGGGAAACCTACGTCAGCCTGATGCAGCGAAATTTAAAGGCGTTGGAATCGCAATAAGCCCACCAGAAAGGATTTTTTATGGCTACTTCTGCACTGCAATTCTCCCATGTCACTTTGGGATATGAAAACATTATCACAACCTCTGACCTCAACCTCACGATTCCGCAGGGCGATTATCTCTGTATCATCGGGGAAAACGGCTCTGGAAAAAGCACATTCGTGAAGAACCTGCTGGGGCTACTGAAACCCCTCAGCGGAGAAATCGCTTTAACAGGCGACTGGAAACGCAGCGACATTGGTTATCTGCCGCAGCAAACGCCAGCACAACGGGACTTCCCTGCCAGCGTTCGGGAAATTGTTCGCTCCGGCTTCCTGAACCAGATGAAACACCGCCCGTTCTATACTGCCGCAGAAAAAAACGCTGCCCAACAGGCAATGGAAAAACTCTGGATTCTGCCGCTGCAAAACCGCTGCTATCGGGAACTCTCCGGCGGTCAGCAACAGCGTGTCCTGCTGGCACGGGCACTCTGTGCGGCTCAAAAGCTGTTGATTCTGGATGAACCCACCACCGGATTAGACCCAGTCGCTTCCGAGGAACTCTATCAGGTCTTACAGCACCTCAACCGCACAGAATCCATCACCATTATCATGGTCACGCATGACGTGGAACGGGCAGTCTATTACGCCAAACACATCTTGCACCTTGGACAAAAAACATACACCTATGATACTGCCGAAGCTTACCGCCATTCCGCAGCATCCAGACAGGGAGGAAAATAATATGACGTTTCTCATCGATATGCTTTCGTTTGCCTTTATCCGGCGTGCCTTGCTGGTCGGGATTTTCGTTTCCCTCTGTGCCGCCCTCTTGGGGGTGAGTCTGGTTCTGAAGCGATTCTCGATGATTGGCGATGGATTATCACACGTTTCTTTTGGGGCTTTATCCGTTGCATTGGCGTTCGGCTGGGCACCGCTGAAATTCTCCATTCCGATTGTTGCGATTGCCGCCTTCTTCCTGCTCCGCATTACCGAACGGGCAAAGGTCAAGAGCGATGCAGCAATTGCGGTTGTTTCCGCCTCCTCGCTGGCAATCGGGATTATCGTCACTGCCCTGAAAACTGGCATCAACACCGATGTGGCAAGCTATATGTTCGGCAGCATTCTGGCGATGGAAAAAGAAGATGTCTGGGTCAGCCTGATTCTGTCCATTGTCGTGCTGGGGATGTTCGTGATTTGTTATCACCGGATTTTTGCAATTACCTTCGACGAAAACTTTGCACAGGCAACCGGCGTTTCGGTTTCATTCTATAATACGCTGATTGCCATTCTGACCGCCATCACGGTCGTGCTGGGGATGCGGATGATGGGAGCATTGCTCATCAGCAGCCTGATTATCTTTCCGGCGTTGTCCTCTATGCGGCTGTTCAAGCGGTTCTCGCTGGTCATTCTCTGTGCAGCGATTTTATCGGTCGTTTGCTTCTGTGTCGGCATGGTCGGTTCGTATCAGTTCGATACCCCTGTTGGAGCAAGCGTGGTTGTCGCAAATCTGGCAGCATTCCTGCTGTTTTGCCTCATTCAGAAGATTCGGGAAGAGATTAAAAAACGTACCATTCAAGCCCAACCGAAACAGTAAAATTTCTTCCCATTTCAACAACAAGCAGATGACTTTTTCTTGCCGGTCATCTGCTTTTTTATTTTCTTTTGTTGGACGCAATATGAAATCGTTATGATGTCAACTTGTTCTTTTCTATTCATTTCCATTCGACAAAAATACTTTATTTTCCAAAAAAGTATGAGATGTTATTGACTTTTTCGATACCTTGTGATATAATGAAATCGTAAACAAGCAAACCAAAATTTCAAGGCTGTAAAGACTTGATATAATGAAATAAAATCTTGATTGGAGGGATTTTTATGAAAAAGAAATCATTCCTCGCTATTCTTTGTTCTGCGGCTCTCTTTCTGCAACTTGCACCCGCTGTGTTGGCAGATGATGTATTGTCAGATGCTACAACAGATGAAGTTGTAACAACAGAAGAAACGATAACAGATTCTGGTGAATTCGGAAATGCCATCTGGGTATTAAAAGGCGATACTTTAACACTTTCTGGAAAAGGCGACCTTCCGGATGATGTTCATGATAATTATGTCAATACCATCAGTAACATTTACTATTTAGACAAAATCGTATATTATCCTTGGATGAAGTATCGTTCTGTTGTAAAACATCTGGTCATTAAAAATGGTATTCAGGATATTCCAAAAGCAGCTTTTGCTTACTTCTATGCACTGGAAACCGTAGACTTTCCATCTACACCAATTACCATTCGAGATCATGCGTTTTATGCAAAAGATTTCGATATCAGAGATGGTCTTGTTGCAAAAACGAGTTATGACATTCCAGATAATGTAACGCTGGACGGCTATAACATTTTTACAAGTGATGATGCCGGCAGCAACTCCTATCGTCGTGTCAAAATTAATGCAAACCGCTACAGCCCGGCTTATTATTACTGCTTAAATCATCCTTGCTACATCTTCACGGAAACCGGCATTGCTTCAGAAGCAATTACCAGCGGAACTTGTGGCGAAAATGCAACTTGGAACTTCGACTTTGATACAAAAACTTTGTACATCGAAGGAAAAGGTGCAACAGAATCCATCTCCGATGATGCAACGCTGAAAGGCATCGAATGGATTCAGCCAAGCATTGAAAAAGTGGTTTATGGGGAAGGAATTACAGAAATTGCACCGTTCTCAGCACAGAAAATTAATACCCATATTGTCTATAATGAACCGCTGTGTGATATCACTGAACTGACTCTGCCGAGCACTCTGACAACGATTGATGACTATGCATTCGCTTTCTATCTGAATGTAAAAGATGTTCAGATTCCGTATGGTGTAACCACAATCGGAAATAATGCCTTTTCAGATTGTTACAAAATAGAAAATGTTGTTCTTCCGGGTACAGTGAAAAAAATCGGAAATTATGCATTTTCCGTTTGTGATTCTTTAAACTCGATTACCATTCCTGCCAGCGTGACAGAAATTGGTAAAAGTCTTGCTCATTCTTATTCTGGTGTTTCCATTTTCGGCTATACCGGAAGTACGGCGGAATCTTATGCAAAGGAAAATAATTATGCGTTCTACTCCTTGTCTGCTTCTGTAGGCGATGTCAATGAAGATGGCGTTGTCAACCTGATGGATGCCATTGCATTGAACAAGTATCTTGCTGGTATGATTTCCTTGACCGACAGCCAGCTGGTCGCTGCAAACTGCAACATCGCTGACGGAACAAGCAATATCAATGAAGACGATGTAACCTCGCTGATGCGGTTCGTCATCAACCTGATTCCGGATCTTCCTGTTTCAAAATAAACGCTTTTCATTAGAATTACGTCTTTTCGACCACCTGTAACGATTTGTTACGGGTGGTCTTTTCTTTTTTTACAGATTCTTGTCACAAATCCCCTCTCCAATTTGTTATTATGAATAGGACGTCCAAAAAACCACAAAGGGGGGAATTTCATGGTGAAGTCCTCACAGCAAAAAGAAAAACTCCATCAGCTCTATGCCCTGTATGAACAGCCGCTCTATCGCATTGCCTACGCCATCCTGCACCAGACCGAACAGGCAGAAGATGCTGTATCCGATGCGTTCCTGAAAATCATCCCGCATCTTGACCAAATCGAATCACCAGACAGCCCCAAAACCAAAGCATTTCTGATTCAGGTGATTCGCAACACTGCCATCAATCAATATCGAAAAAATGCCAAAGATGCAGAACGGCTGACCAACATCGACGACAGCACCTTACAAGTACCCAGTCCGCACAACGAAGTCGAACAATTTCTGCAACGAACCGAACAGCAGGAATCGCTTGCACAGCTATTACAAGGGCTTTCGGAAACCGACCGTACCATTCTATTCCTGCGGTGCGAACAGGAACAATCGTTTCGGGAAATCGCTGAGCGGCTCTCCATGAAAGAGGCAACGGTACGAAAGCGGTTTGAACGTGCCCGAAAAGCCATTCAAAAACAAGAGGAAAGGGGAATCTCCTATGTCAAAAAATGTTCCATCCAACCATGAACCACCGATTTCACCAGCGGACTGGGATGCCATCGTTGCCGCTGCCTTTTCCCCTGATGCAGAACCCCACGTCTTTTCCGACCGTTATCAGAAACAGAAACAAAAACAGGAGGAATTTCTTATGCCGAAAAAATCGATTCGTGGTAGAAAAACCATTGTTATTGCTGCGATTCTTGCAGCCGCTGTTGTTGCCATTCCAACCTCTGCTTATGCTGTCAATCGCATTTATCAGGCATCCATCCAATCCACGGGCAGCTATCAAAAAGACGTTGTGATTGATGCCGGTGACAGCACCCTTGACACCCGTACACAGTCCTTGCAAGTGGGCTGGATGCCGGATGGTATGACCCTTGACAAAAGTTCCGGAAAATATCACGATGACCAAAACCGTGGCGTTACGATGTTGTTCTGGAAGATGCAGGACGGGGATTTCTTACAGACGGTCAACCGTGGCATTGTGCATTCTGAAACCAAAACCATCAACGGCAATCAGGTCTTTTTCCTGCAACGGGATTCCGCAAATCTTCCAGACGGACAGATGGACTACCGCAACATTGTCTGGGTTGCTTTCTCAAATACGCCCTATGCAGCACAGTTCTATGCAACAGACGACCTCACGAAAGAAGAGTTGACACAGATTGCAGAACATCTCTCCCTAAGCCCAGCAGAACAGGAAACGGCAAGCCTCTGGCAGCCGGAAGAATCTCTCATCGAATCCTCCGGAGATGCTCCTGCAACGGCTTGCGATGTCAGCAAGCTTTCGTATGTCAACATCGGCGACACCTTAACCACAGAGGAAACGGTTTCTCTGAAACTGGATGCTCTTTCCACACAAAATACCTTTGCTGGCATTTCCACCGATGGCATCGGGCAGGACTGCGATTACAGCAGCTATCAGAATGCAGACGGCACGATTGCAGACAATACCCGTACATGGTACAGTTACGGCGATGGGGTCAACACGCTGGATGAAGCCATCAAAACCGAAACCATTCCGCAAACCATTCTGACCTTCCAGCTCACCTATACCAACAACGGTACAGAAGCAGTTGAAACTTGCGTTTGCCCGCAGTTGTTCCGGATGCAGGCAGACGGCACATTCCCAGCATACACAGCAGAAGCCGAAAGGGAATACTCTGTGGACAGCTGCGACTTGAACCTAACAGGCGAGTTTTTCTCGTTCGCCTCGTCCGGCAACCACAGCAAAAATAACGTGCTGTTACAGCCCGGCGAAACCCAAGCTGTTACGGTTGCCTTTCTGGTCGATGCCGACCAGCTGGACGAACTGTATCTCGTACCTGCTCCGCACGGCTATGAATTGTCCGAGGAAGTCACACAATCTCCGATTCTGCAAGTGGCTTCGGCTCTGAATCGCTAAATCTCTCTTTGACAGGAAATCAGAAAACCAGCACCCGTTCGCTTTGAATGGGTGCTGCTTTGTTCTATGTTTCTATATCCATTGTTCAATAAGCGATGCAAGCAGTGCCGTTCCTGAGGCTGCCAGAGCCACCACAATCAATGGCAGCCCGTTCCATGCCAACACCACAGCAACCACCGTTGCAGCGATTGCAGAGGGGAAATCTCCTGTTGCATAAAATCGTCACTGCATGCAAGAACACCCGTTCGCTTTTGAATGGGTGCTTGCTTTTTCTATATCCATTGTTCGATGAGTGATACAAGCAATGCCGTTCCAGAGGCTGCCAGAGCCACCACAATCAACGGCAGCCCGTTCCATGCCAACACGACTGCAATCACCGTTGCAGCGATTGCAGAGGGAAAATCTCCCGTTGCATAAAATCGTCACTGCATGCTGCTTTGTTCTATATCCATTGTTCGATGAGTGATACAAGCAATGCCGTTCCTGAGGCTGCCAGAACCACCACAATCAACGGCAGCCCGTTCCATGCCAACACCACAGCAATCACCGTTGCTGCAATCGCAGAGGGGGAATCTCCCGTTGCATAAAATCGTCACTGCATGCAAGAGCACCCGTTCGCTCTGAATGGGTGCTGGTTTGTTCTATGTTTCTATATCCATTGTTCGATGAGTGATACAAGCAGTGCCGTTCCAGAGGCTGCCAGAGCCACCACAATCAACGGCAGCCCGTTCCATGCCAACACGACTGCAATCACCGTTGCAGCAATTGCAGAGGGGAAATCTCCTGTTGCATAAAACACCGCCGGAATTGTCATCGCACTCAAGATGGCATACGGGATATAATACAAGAAATCCTGCAAAAAGCGGGACTGTATTTTCTTCCGGAAAATCGTCATCGGCAGCATCCGAATCAAATAGGTGACCACTGCCATGACCAAGATGGAACAGATAATTCTCATACTGCTGCCCCCTGTTCTTCTTTTCTCGGAAAGAGCCATGCACAAAGTGCCGCTGTCAAGACTCCGCAGAGAATAATGGCAAAGCCGCTGGAGATAAACGGCAGACAATACTTGCAAATAATGCTGCATCCCGCTGCAACCAATACTGCAAAGACAATGCTTTTCTGCTTTCGCATCGGCGGAATGAATATCGCAAAAAACATGCCATACAGTGCAATCCCCAAGGCATCTGTTATGATTTTCGGCAAAATTTCGCCGGCAGCTGCTCCCAAAAACGTCCCCAAACTCCAGCCAATCAACGGCAGGGACATCAGTCCATACAGATACGGGGCGGAAATCTGTCCGTCCTGCGAAACCGCAACCGCAAAGATTTCATCTGTAATCCCGAATGCGGTCAGAAAGCGATGTATCATGTGTTGAAACGTCTGGTCTAACTTCTGCGACAGGGAAAGCCCCATCAAGGCATATCGCAAGTTGATGCAAAACTGTGTGAGAGCAAGTTCTAAGTAAGAACCGCCGGCTGCAATGACTCCAATTCCGGCAGCCTGTCCGGCTGAGGTGACATTCGTCATGGAAATCGCAACGGCTGCGGAAACGGAAAGCCCTGCTTTTACCGCTAAAATCCCAATGCTGAACGAAACAGAGAGATACCCCAAGGCAATCGGGATTCCCTGCCGCACCCCTTTCCAAAATGCTTGTTTGTGCTGTGCTGTCATGATGTTATCCTTCGTCCTTTCATTTGATGTGCATGTAGCAGTATAGCACATTTTCGGAAATTTTGCAATTTCTTTTTCCAAACAAACCAAAAAGAAAGCATATTTCACAGATAGCATCATTTTCCATAAAACAAGCCAACTACCTTGTAAAAAAACCAACAAAATTTACAGCTATAGGCTTGACATCCTTTCCTGCATCTTTTATAATAATAGTAACCATACGAATGTGGGCGAATTTTGTTATGAGAACTACTTTTTGGAAAGGAGTCTTTTGATGAAGACCAATCATTGGAAACGTACAATTGCCGGACTGCTGGCAATGTCAACTTTATTCTCGCTTTCTTTCACAGCTGTTTCTGCGGAAGAAACTACAGCAGAAACCACTGCTGCTGCAACCACAACCACCACTGCAACCACGGTTGTTGAAATTCCAGAAACAGATATGCCAACCTTGTCGGTTACAGAAGAAGAAGCTACTGCCTTTAAAGTTACCCCGCTGACCATCAAGGTGGACGGCGAATCTGTCAAGGGCTTATCCGTTTCCGGCTACAAGGGCACAGATACCGACGTTGTCATTCCGGATACCCTGATTGACAAGAAGGGCAATGAACTGCCAGTATTCGGGATTGCAGATGGTGCATTCAGCGGAAAAGATACCATCACTTCTGTAAAAATGCCGGAAACCGTTACTACCATTGGAGCAAATGCTTTTTCTGGCTGCTCCAGCCTGACCAGTGTCAACATTCCGGATTCTGTTACCACTTTGGGGGCAAGTGCATTCTATGCCTGCACCAGCTTAGCTTCTATTCATATCCCGGAAAGTATCACCACCATTGATGCAGATACGTTCTGTTCCTGCACCAGCTTAACAGAAATTGAACTGCCATCTACCCTGATCCGTATCGGCAATGAAGCATTCTGCTCCTCCGGCTTGACCAACATCACCATTCCGGAAGGTGTCACACAGGTTGGTAAAGAAGCCTTTGCTGGCTGCTCCAACTTGGTATCTGTTTCCATTCCGGGTTCTTTGGAAGTCGTTAGTGCTTCCACATTCCAGGAATGCTTCCGGCTGCAGTCTGTTACCTTTGCAGAAGGCACAAAGAAGATTCTGGATTCTGCATTCTACAGCTGCCCAGCTCTGGACAATGTGGTCTTACCGAGTACCGTTCGTTGGATTGGCAATTCTGCATTCGCTTATTCCGGTATCAGCAATATTTCTCTGCCGGAAGGCTTGATCGAACTTGCAAGCGGCAACTTCTCCCATTGTGCAAATCTCAAGAGCATCACGCTGCCGTCTACCATGACTTGCATTAAGAGCGATGTGTTCTCCTATTCCGGTCTGGAATCCATCACCGTTCCGGATACCATTACACAGATCAGCTCCGGTGCATTTGCATTCTGTCAGAACCTGACGAGCGTATCTCTGCCGGATAGCCTGAGCGATGTCCGGAAACAGGCATTCTATAACTGCACATCCCTGACAGATATTAACATCCCGGCAAGCATGACCCTGCTGGAAGCACAGACGTTCCAGAACTGCACCAGCCTGACCAATGTTACCCTGCCAGACGGCTTGGTTAAGATTGAAGACTATGTATTCTATAACACTGGTATTACCAGCATTACCATTCCGGATTCTGTGACCAGTCTCGGTATTTCTGCATTCTCCAACTGTGCGAGCCTGGAATCTGCAACGCTGGGCAGTGGTCTGACGAAAGTAGACAAGTGGCTGTTCCGGAACTGCTCTTCTTTGAAGGATGTGACACTGGGTGAAAACATCCAGAAGGTTGACAACTTTGCCTTTGCAGAATGCGGTAACTTGGAAACGATTACCCTACCAGATTCCGTCACCAGCATCGGCATTTCTGCCTTTGAAAAGTGCCGTTCTCTGGATGATGTGAAGCTGCCAGACGGCTTGACCACAGTCGACAAAAATGCATTTTTGGATTGCGACAAGCTGACAAATGTCACCATTCCGGATTCTGTCACCACCATCGGCAATCAGGCATTCGGCTACCAGACCAACAATGACATGAGCACATCCAAAAAAGATAACTTCCAGATTACTGGTAAAACCGGTTCTGCGGCTGCTGATTATGCAAACAATTCTGGCATTTCGTTCAACGACCCAGATGCTCCGACAACGACAACGACAACGACAACGGATACAACCGACACAACCGATGTTTCCGGAGAAACCACCGAAACCACAACTGTTACAGAAACAACCGACACAACCGATGTTTCCGGAGAAACCACCGAAACCACAACTGTTACAACCGATTCTGGTACATCATCCGAAAACATCTGCGGAGATACGACTATGGATGGTAAGGTTGACTTGGTTGACGCTGTTCTGCTGAATAAATTCTTGGCTGGAGCAGTCACCTTTACTGACCAGCAGGTTACAAATGCAAACTGTGACCAAACAGACGGAACAGATACCGTTGGCGAAGAAGATACAACGGCTTTGATTCGGTTCGTTCTGAACATGGAAGGCTATCAGACACTTCCACACATTTCTGAAAATGCTTAATTTTGATTGAACCTATTACACATTGCACAAATACAAAAAGAGGACGGGCTCTCGTTGGAGTGTTCGTCCTCTTTTTTCGTTCTGTTACTGTTTTGCTTCCGGTGCTTTTCCATTGACGGAAAATACTGCAATTGGGTCTAACAAGTCAGAAAGCAAAATGCCTTCAATATTGGCACTGCTGCAAAATGCCAGCATAGACGGGTAACTATCATCGTTCAAGAAAAAGACGGTTTTTCCGTCTTCTTTCCGGACACCCACTTCATAGGCTGCATCTTGATAGAAAAAGTAAATCAAAATGCCATCCTGCCGATGCTGCCGCAGACAATCCAGCAATTCGCTGGCACGCCACATTTGCGGTTCTGTGGAAAGTCCCATCTTCTCCCAAAATGGTTCCATATCAACACCTCTTTTCTAGTTTCTATTATACCATAATCTCGCTTTTATTGCAACTCCTGTTATATCAACTTTGCGGATTTTCCAATAGACACTTGTATCCAGCTTTTGCAGTAAGCGGCAATCGGGGCGATGTCATACAAGGGCTGCACCTGCAAGGCTTGCCACTGTTTCACGGTGTCATAATCTAACGTATCCGACCGACAGCCTGTCAAATAGATGGGGATTTGCCGGTCTGCCGCTTTGGCTGCAAACGCTTGAAAAGTTGCATCTGTACAAATCGTTCCGGAATGATAGCAGGCATAAAAAATGGCTTGGATACCGTCTGGAATCTCCGGCAGCGAACCGCCAACACCAGCTGTCAGCTGCAACAGCGGTGCAGGCTGCAACAGGTTCAACGGCTCTGAAAGCGGCAGCATTGGTGCACGGCTGGGAATGGTTCTATTCTGATGAAACTGCCCCTGCTTGTCATATGTTCCATAGACAGCATCTCGAAAACTATACAAGTTTCCGCTGCCGGGCAGCTGCTGCAACAGTTGAATGGCTTCGTGTATGGTCGGAATGTTGTCTGTATTGCAATGGCTGACAAAAACACCCGTTGCCTGCTGTTCCTGCAAAAATCGCACTGCATAGGCGAAGTTTGTCCAGCCGTTTGCTTTTGGATTGGAAAGCGGTTCGTTGCTCGCCACCAGTGCCAACGGCGAGCAATCTGTCCCCAACGCATGCCCCAAAACAGCAGCGGTATACGCCAAGGTATCCGAACCATGCAGCAAAATCCATCCGTCACAATCTTCTTTCCAAATCCGTTCTCGCACATGATTCACCAGCAAGGAAAGCGTTTCGCCGGTCATCTGCTCACTGAACAGGCGAAATGGTTCAGATGGAAGGACGGTGATTCCATCTAAAATGCCCCGTTTTTTTGCCTCTTCCAGTAGGAAATAGGTGGACGAATCCGGCAGCTGTAAATAGCCATCTTCTGCAACCTGACAGCCAATCGTTCCGCCAGTAAAAATGACACCAAGTTTCATTTGCAATCCTCTCTCCAGAAAAATAATGGGGTTGTTGTTTGTTTTCCATACATCGAATGATTGCCGTTACAAAGTCGGGCAATCGTGCAGACCACTGCAAAATAGGGGAAATACGAAAATCCAAATACTTCTGTTCCGATGCAAATCGGTGCAAGCAAGGTGTTCGACGCACTTCCGAATACTGCCGCATAGCAAAGCGCCGCTGCCACAACAGACGGAATTCCCAGCAGTGGTGCGAGTACTGCTCCCAGACACGCCCCAATGGCAAACAATGGCGTTACTTCTCCGCCCTGAAAGCCGATGGCAAGCGTTAACACGGTAAATCCTAGTTTTCCCAGAAAGTCAAACCAATATACGGTATCGCCATTGCAGGAAAGGGTAATCAAATTTGTTCCTAGACCGGAATATCGCCCTTTTCCACAGAGATACAGCAGAATCGCCAGTCCTGCACCGCAAATGGCAATGCGAAGAATCGGATTTGGCAACCATTTTGCAGCTGCTTGTTTCGCCTGTTTCAACAGAAATGTAAAAACGCCGCCTGTCAATCCAGCTGCCACGCCCAAAATCAACATTGAAATGGAAATCGGGGAAACAACGGTTTCCGGCAATGTCACCTGAAATGTTTCCAAACCCAATGCAATCGAAACGAGATTAGCCGTGATAGCGGAAAGTGCTGCCGGCAACAATGCCCGATATTCCAACTTTCCGACCACCAGAACTTCCAGTGCAAAACAAACAGCGGCAAGCGGAGCGTGAAATAAGCCACTGAATCCGGCTGCCATTCCGGAAATCGTGAGAATGCGAATCAAACCTTTTTGCCTCTGAAATTGTGGAATGTGGTTTCCTGTCCAATGAGCAACCGTTGCACCCAGCTGCACGGCAACCCCCTCTCGTCCGGCACTGCCGCCGCAGAGATGCGTCAGCCAAGTGCTGCCAATCAATAGTGGTATCAATCGCAATGGAATACGGTCTGCTTTTCCGGTCGCAGCATCGAAAATCAAGCCCATTCCCTGACTGCTCTCTTTTCCATACTTCTGATAGACCCAAACTATCAACGCACCTGCCAATGGCAAAAATGGCAGAAACCAGAGCAAATGCGTCATGCGAAGCGTTCCAATTTCCAGTAAAATTCTACCGAATCCGGCTGTAATCATGCCAGTAATTGCTCCGGTTAGGATTGCAAGCAGACAGAGCAACCCCATCCGCAGCAATTTTTCTTTGATTGCATGCATACAAACACATCCTTTTCCAATAATTTTATATAGAAAAATCGCCAACGTGCATGGCACACGTTGGCGACTTCAAGAGATATGGTGGGCCATCGGGGACTCGAACCCAGGACCATCCGGTTATGAGCCGGG
>ERZ1673699.1231-NODE-1231-length-21675-cov-10.214107_pt1 | contig 21675 bp, 20 predicted proteins | sample MGYA00580229_ERZ1673699 | MGnify/ENA primary metagenome ERZ1673699 (study PRJEB41218, sample SAMN15661785) | gut metagenome | host: Homo sapiens | place: Canada: London | collected 2015-08-20/2019-03-30 | study: EMG produced TPA metagenomics assembly of... | reverse complement strand
GTCTTGCGCACAGCGCAAGATGGCGGAGTTTCACTCCGACAAGTTCGCGTTTGCGAAACGAAGTGAAGCAATGAAAGCCCCAGTGGGGCTTTCAAGCGACAGAACGGTCTTGCGCACAGCGCAAGATGGCGGAGTTTCACTCCGACAAGTTCGCGTTTTCCCCTGCCTGTTGGGTGATATACTCGTCCAGCTCGCTGCTCTGCCAGGTGTAGCGCTGCAAAAGCTGCCAATCGCAATCGGGGCGGGCCAGCTGAGCATCCACACAGAAGCGCTCCAGAGGCAGGCAGCACAGCAGGCTGAAGCTGAACGCTGCCGCCACAAAGGTCATGCGCGCCGCCGGGATGCAGCGGAACAACCGCACCGCAGCCAGAACACTGGCCAGTAACAATGCTCCCAGCACCCACGCAGCCCAAATGCGCCGCACCGTTGGGCCGTACAGATTGATATACACCGCCAGCTTGGCTGCGGCCAGCATCGCAAACCCGGCACCGAACCCGCATAGCGCCACGGCCAACACGCGGGATAAGCCCTTTTGGGTAACCGGCTGCGCCCCCAAAAAGTGCAGTGCCGCCAGCACAGTAAGGTCCAGCGCCAGAATGCGGCAAAACTCCCAAAAACCGTTCACCGCAAACGCGGCGGCATCCGGCGCGGTCAGAGGCAGCGGTGCCCCAAGGGCAGCGGCAAATTCCGCCGCCTGCACGGCAAAAAACAACGTATACACACCACACAGCACCGCCATGACTAACACTCCCATCAGCTGAGGCAGGCGCGGCAGGGCTGCCAGTTTGCCGTAAAACTGTTCCGCCGCAACGGGCGGCGTCTTGCGCCGGGCGCTGCCGCCCGCCAGACCAAACAACCAGGCACCAACAGGCAGGGAGAGCGCAAAGATCAGCAGATTTGCCAGCAGGGCATCCTGCCCGAACAGCTGCCCCAGCCAGCTGCCAAGATGCCCCCACAGCCGGGCAAAGTTATCATCCGCCCCCGCCAGCGTGGCGCAGGCCGCACCGCCCAGCAGCAGGGCAGCAGTTATACTGACGGCGATTTCCAGCGTGCGGCCCTTGCGTCCCGCATGATTGGCCCACCAGCGGCGCAGCGCCCGCCACAGCAGCTGGGTACGCAGCAAAAAGTTGCCGAATGGGATGGCAAACATGCCCGCCACGCCATCCAGCAGCACAAGGCAGCTGGTGCGGCCAGCCGCCAGCAAATCATTGCGGGCCAGCACATAATAAATAGCCGTGCAGTGCCACGCCACGACCTGCCAGAAGCCAAGGTCGTCCGTGTGCAGGCTCCACCCCGCCATGGCCAGGCTTTGCACCAGCCAGCAGCACCACCAGGCCGCGGCGGTCCGGCTGGGTTTGCGGTCCCCCGCCCAGGCGGCGAGCTCCACCACCACGGTATACAGCGCCACAAACACCAGCACTCCGGCGCGCCAGGCGGAGTACTCGCTCGCCACCCCAAAACCCAGGCAGCGGTCAACATATTCATAGCCCGCCGCATAGCTCAGCAGCAGGGCGGCCAGCATGACCCGCTGCGGATTTTTGGGTGCAGAAAATAGAAGGGGCTGGCCTGCAGCCTCTTTTTTATCAAATTTCATTGGGTTGTCTCCTTATATCAAGGTCGTTTCTTTACGTTTCGTCCGGGCGGTATTCCAACAGGTCAGCGGGCTGGCAGTCCAGCGCTTTGCACAGGGCTTCCAGCGTGGAAAACCGCACCGCTTTTGCTTTGTTGTTTTTCAGGATGGAAAGATTGGCCGGGGTAATGCCGATGGTTTCAGCCAGCTCCCCCGCCCCCATGTGGCGCTTTGCCATCATCACATCCAGGTTGACGATAATTGGCATCTTCTGCGCCCCCTTACACGGTATAGTCCAGTTCGTCTTTCATCTTAACGGCCTGGGCAAACGCATTTTTGATGACCCGCACGATCAGCGCCATAAACGCCGCTGCAACGCCAATGGCAAAGATGAACGGCAGCCCCAGCACAGCACCCACCGGCAGGCAGAGCGCTGCAGCCCAGGTACAGCACCAGCTGATGCGCCGCAGGGCCAGCACATTATCGGAGGTGAACACATCCCCTTTTTCAATGCGCGCCAAAAACATGTACAGGTTATACAGCATCCACAGGGCCAGCGCGGCGCTGCAATAGCCCAGCCCCAGCAAAAAATACCCCAGCTTTGGCCCATGCACCAGCTGCAGCGCGTGCACCGCCAAAACCCAGCTGACGATGCGCGGCCCGCACAGCACCATCACCACGCACCCCATGGCCGCTGCCAGGGTGGCGAACTTGGTCAGCATAATGCTTTTGTGGTCGTTCCAGCCAAAAAAGTTTTCTGGTAATTGACGCATTGGTCATTCCTCCTGATGTTTCATGGTATATCCGATGCTGTTATCATAGCATATATCGCATCGTTTTACAATACGTTTTTATTGTTTTTCAATATATTTATTCTGTTTTGCAATGCGTTTATGCTTCAGGTTCCTGCACCAGCTGCCCTGCGGCAGATTTTCCGGCTGAAAATGCGGCAAAAAGCTTGACTTTTTCTCCCATACCTGTTACAATATTTAAGCTGTAACAGGCAAATTGAATATTTGTGCCCGTAGCTCAGTTGGTAGAGCACCTGACTTTTAATCAGGGTGTCCGGGATTCGAATTCCCGCGGGCGCACCAAAAAGCACCAGACAAATTTTTGTCCGGTGCTTTTTTGTTGTGTCATTCAAGATTCTCAAGGCAATACCGCATAATTCTAAGTGCCGATACGGCGAGCGAGGTGCGGCAGATGCCAAGCCAAAAGCGCAGATAATACTGGATGTCTTATCGAGCATTTTGGCAACGCAGATGCCGTGCCGCAGCTGCCGGAGCGGTGCTTAAGCCGCAAGGCGGGAATTGTGCGGTGTTGCCTCAACATTGTGTTTCCTTTTTGGCTGCTTAGCCCGCTTTTCATTTCCTCCAGATCATCACCCCCATCCAGAACAGGTTGGCGAAGATCCAGTCGGTTCCGGTGGCCGCCATGGCCGGGAACAATGCCCAGGACAGCACCACCCGATTGCAATATGCCCCAGCATCTGCCGCGTTCCTGGAATACATTCGCTCCCGGCTGGGGGATGCCTTTTGCTGATTTCACCCATACCAACAACAAACACCGTGCCGCCATGCAGGGGGTTCTCCTGCTTGCGGCACGGTGCTTTGTTGTATCAGGCTATTGTCGGGTTATTGTTTCTTTTTGGCAAGCTGTCTGCCCACGGCCCACAGCCAATCCAATGCGGCGGCGGCAAGGGTGGGGTACACGATCAGGCCGAACAGCTGGTACCAGGTGGGGATAAAGTAATCCGCCCCGCCGGGCAGGGTGCTGGCGGCGTTCAGGGTAATGCTTTGCGGAGTAAAGGTCAGGCCCACGGTCTTGTTTTCATCGGGGCTGCAGGGATCCAGCCGCAGTGCCACGATCTGGGTGCGCGGCAGGGTGTACACATAGGTGCCGTCTGCCAGCACTTTGGGGAAAACACGGCGGTCCTGGCTGTAGGGCTCCCCCGTTTTTGTGGTGTAATACAGGCACATTTCGCGGGAATCGCCGTCAAACTCCACGTTGTAGCTCACGGTACGCACCACGCGGCCGGATACATCTTCCAGGATCATCTGCGGGTCGCCGCCGGTGGTGATCAGCTGCCCCTGGGGCGTACTTTCGCCCGGCTCCCCCCAGGTCAGCTCGGCCAACTGCCAGCTTTCAATGGGGATCGCGGTTTCAGTCAGGGTACCCTTTGCCTTGGCGGAGCTGTCCCCCGCAAAGGCCACGGTCCCCTGCACCAGCCAGAACACCAGCGCCACGCACCAGCACAGCACCGGCAAGGCAAAGCGATGGGCAAACAGTCGGTTCAGGCGGCTTTTCCATGTCATCTCTTTCATTGGGCCGCCTCCTTGCTCATCTGCATTGTGACCGGCTCATACCCGGCGTCCGTTACGCGGTAGAGCAGGGTCTGCCCCGCCTGCGCGGCGGCCAGGTGGTCGGTAAACAGGTTCTGATAGCTCTGCACAAAGATATCGTCAATCTTTTGCAGGTAAAGCACCGTACAGCCGTTGGCACGCACGGTTTCATCCAGGCGTTCAGCGGTGTAGGGGTGGTAGTAGCGCTGCTTCACGCCCTCCTCCTGCGGTTCCAGCTCCGGCAGGCCGAAGGTTCCGCCGCCGCCCTCCTGCGTGGCCCCCACGCCGGAGTAATCCACCAGGACGGGGTAAAAATCAAACACGGCAGAGAACCAGTGTTCGCCGTTATCCCCCTGGCTGACAAAGAACACGCGGTCGTTTTCGTTCAGGTAATCGCTGCACAGCCAGTCAGCTTCGGCACGGGCGGTCTTTCGGTCGGTGAACTCGCCGTCCGAGAAGCCCAGCACCGAAAGCTGCGGCAGGATCATGCCGTTCACCCGCACCAGCATGGCGGCGGCCATCAGCAGAACACCGGCCTGGCCCGCCAGGGCAAGCCAGCAGCGGGCCGGGGCTTTCTGTTCGGCATCCGCAGTTTGCAGGGCGGTGCTCCAGCAGGCCAGCGCCATAAAGAACCAGCCGATATAGTAGGTATAGATATAGCGGTTATAATCCACCAGTCCAACTGCCTGATCCGGCTTGAAAATAAAGCCATAGCTGAGCGCCAGCATGAGGTTATACCCCACAAAGCATGCAAGGGACAGCACCCCGATGCAGCCAATGCGCAGCTTGAGCTGGCGGCCTCTGGCGCAGATGGCCGCCACCAAGAACACCAGCAGAATCAGCACCACAACATTGCGGCCCTGCCCGATCATGCTCAGCCGACCATCCGAAGTCCAGAACTGGTGGCCCATATCGGCCATGGCTTGGGTGAACTGGCTCTGGCGCTCGGCGTAAAAGCCCTCCACCGGCTGGCCCAGCAAAATCTTGATGCCGTTGATGACCACAGCGGACAAGGGGGCGCTGGTTTCGCCGGTGCCGCCCTCGCTGGCACTTTTGGCAACCAGAATGCCCACATAGCGGATGTTCCAGAAATAATAGATCAGCATGGGCGCGGCAAAGCAGGCGATGGCAAAGCCGGTGCGGCGGGCAAGGCCCTTTTTGAAGGGGCGCTCCGCAAACAGCCAGGCATCCACAGCCATCAGCCCCGCCGCCACCAGGGACAGCACAAAGGTGTTGGCCTTGATGTTGGCCGCCAGCGCCAGTACCGGCAGCACGGCCCACTTGGGGCCGCCGGTTTTGCGCAGCGCCAGCCACAGCGCCACAGCGCCGCCCAGTGCAAGGCCCGCGGGCACATCGCCATAGGCGGTCATATAAGTGGTATCCAGATAGATGGTATGGTTATACACCGTCAAAAACCAGGGGGCAAACCAGCAGATTGCTGCCAGCGGCACCGCAATGCGGTACTGGCGGAAGTTCAGCCCGCCCAGCACCGCGGCAAACACGGCGGCGGCCAGCACATCATACGCCACATAGATCTTCCAGTCTGCATAATGGCCCAAAAACTGGAAGAAGTAGGAGAGCAGCGGCAGGCCGGGGTTCTGGGTCTGGGGCCAGGGGGTGCCAAGGGTAGCCAGGGCATACAGGCGGTTATCCGCCTTGGTCACCTTTACGGCGGTAGCCCACAGGCTGAGTTCATCATACTTGGTTGCCAGCGGCTGGCGGATGAAAAAGTACACCGCAAATGCCAGCGCCATGCCCCAGAACAGCACCGCCCCCGGTGTAACCAGGCGGCGGTAGGCCGGGCGCTGGCCTTTGTGGGGCACCAGCGCCCACACGCCGCTGCCCGCAAACACCGCCCACAGCAGCACAGTGCCGGGCAGCAGCAGGTTTGCCATGCCCACAGCCGTCAGCCAGGCAACGGCAATGCCCAGCGCGGTCAGCGGGGCCAGCGCAGCATGCAGGTTACATTTGAGCGTTAGGAACGCGCAGAACAAAAACAGCACCGCCAGCGCGGCAAAGATGCAAAGCAGCTCCATAGAATCACCATTTTATACAACATAAAAGCCCTGCGGGTGTGCCCCCAAGCCATGGGCGCACCGCCCCACAGGGCTCTTTTTTACTTTTTGCGGAAAGCATCAACGGCAAGGCAGGCAAACGCAGCCCCCACAGCCGGGGCAAACAACAGCAGCAGCCATTGGCCGCCGTTTGGCACAAAGCGCAGATACCACGGCTGCACCGGGTTGAGCACCACGCCGTCCAGCCGGGTAGGCACGCCGCCCACACTGTCCGGGTCAATGCGCAGCCCGGTCACGGTAAGGCCGCCCAGGTCAAAGGTATACTGGTTTTCGCCGCTGACGCGGGCAAACACTTTCTGGGTCTCGCTGTACTCGGTCTGGCCGGGGCGCAGGTAATACAATGCTACGCTGCCGGGCGGCAGGTAGTTCACGGCGTCCAGCTCCACCGTTTCCAGCCAGGCTTCGCCCCGCCAGATGATGTGCGGATCGTTGTCGGTGGAAAGATACCAGCCGGGTTCATCCACCGGCGCGGTATGCCATTCATCGTCATCATAATTGACAAAGCTTTCAAATTCCAGGTCATCCGCCGTCAGGGTGCGGGTCACCATGGTGCCGTCTGCTTTATGGTTCAGCATCACAGCGCTGCCCACCAGCACATACACCAGCCACACAATAACAGCGGCGGCATATGCCAATATCAGCAGCTGTTGCGGGCGCAGCGGGCGGCCCTCACGGGCGGGGGCGGCAAAACGCTTGGTTGGGCGTTTATCTTTCATTGTACCACCCCGCTTTCTGCCACAGCCACCGGGGTAAAGGCGATAGGCTTGCTGCGGCCTTCAAACCGGTAGAGGGTTGCGGGCATATTGGCTTTCAGCCCGCCTTCGAACCGGCTGCTGAACTCCCGCTCCAGATAGTCGTCCGCGCGGTCGATCAGCAGGTAGTCGATCTGCTTTTCTTCCATATAGGCGGTCAGAGAGTCTGCGGTGCAGACCGCCTCAAAGTCATACAGGGTCCAGTTCAGGCTTTCCACCAGGTTCATAAAGTCGGAGTCCCACCGGCTGGAATAATCATCGTTGCCCCACCAGGTACCGCCATAGCCGTTGACCACCTTGGCGGTCAGCTCATACTTGTAGTAGTACCAGCGGGTAGCATCATCGCCCTGACTGATGACCAGCACGCGGTCCGGCCAGTCCAGCACGGTGTTCATTGCTTCAGCGCGGTTCTTTACATCGCGGCGCAGGGTGTACAGGCTGTCGGCGTTGGTCCAGAACCCGGCCGCAGGCACGCCGCGCCAGGCAAAAATACCCAGCACTGCCGCAGCGGCCAGCCCCAGCGCCGCACGGCCCAGCCGCTGCGCCGCGCCGCTGCCCAGCTCCACCGCAAAGCCCAGCACACAGAAGCCGTACAGCATCCACCCCTGCAGGTAGGGCGCGATATAACGCTCATAGTCCTTCAAGGCGGAGCCTTCGGCCTCGGAAAAATTGTAGAAGTACAAAATCAGGTGGAAGAGATACAGCGCGGCAAAGCAGAACGCCCCGCCCACAAAGCCGACCACGGTGCGGCGGCGTGCGGCACCGGCAGGCGCTGCCACAAAGGCCGCCGTGAACAGCAGCAGAATGCAGCTGACGGCCATGATGGGCGCGCCCACCAAACAAACGCGGCGGTACAAAAATGCCTGGCCCATGCTCTGCATGATCTGGGCAAAGCGTTCTTCGCGCCCAATGCCCAGCAGCTGCTTGATGCCGCCGGTCAGCACAGCACCATAGCTCAGGCCCGCGCTGCCCACGCTGGCCCCAGTGGTTTCGGTTGGGGTCACGGCGGCGGTATAGCGGTTCCAGCTGATAAACACCGCCAGCACCACCGCCGCCAGAATACTGCATTTTGCCAGCGATACGCCGAAAATGCGGGCAGGCTTTGTATCCGGGTGCGGCGTACCGAACAGCTGGTCCAGCCCGATCAGGAACGCAGCGATCAAGGCATAGGCAAAGCCGATATCCTTGGTCATCGTCAGCACGGCAAGGGGCATGGCACAGGCAAAAAAGCCGGTTTTGCGCCCGCCCGCCGCGGCATACAGGCAGAGTGTTCCGCCAAACAGCAGCGCCAGCGGGGTATCCGCCATGGCGTTGGCATAGATGGTGGACGGGGTGCCCGCCGGGACCACGCTGAAAAAGAACGGCAGAAGAAAGCCCGCGGCAAACACCAACACAGCGCCCGCCCAGTTTTTGCGCGGCAGGGCTGCCGCCGGGGCAATGCAGGCCAGGAACAGGATATCCAGCCCCGCCAGGCACTGCCATTCATAAAACTGGCCCGGTACGCGCTGGAAGAGATAGGAAACCAGGCTGGTTGCCGGGTAGGTAAAGCTTGCCGTCAGGTTGATGGGGTCCGCCACATACAGAGCGGCGCGCTCCGCCACCATTTTGGGGGCAAGGCCCCAGGCGGTAAATTCATCCCACTGGGTAAACATGGGCTGCTGCACGGCAAACAGCACCCACAAAAAACAGCTGCCGCCCACAAACAGCAAAAAGCCGGGGCTGAACAGCGCCCGCCGGATAGCCCGCCACCCGGCACGCACCCCAAAATAAACCCCGCCGGCCAGCCAGACCGCCATGATGATAAAATGGCCGAACTGCAAAAGCCCCAGCAGGGAAAGCAGATACAGCACCACGACCGACCCGCACAAGGCGGGCAGCGGCAGCAGGGCGGCATTGAACCGGGTACATGCCGCCACGCACAGACAGCATGCGGAGAAGAACAGCAAAAACAGCAGGCCGAATACAATCTGCACGGTACAGCACCTCCCGGATTGAAATTAAAAAATAATAGAGAATAATGAATAATGTTGGTGGACCGCCGCCCTGCAGGCGGCTCAGGAAATTTTAGTGATGTGCCGAATTAAGGCGGACTCTATACCCGCAGATTATCATGCAAACGCTGCGAAAAACCGCAGATTTCATCGTGCCGCAGGCACACCGACATTATTCTTTATTCTTTTTTAATTATTCTTTCATCTACGCGTGAAAGCTTTCACGCGTAGATGACATACACCGGCCCCACAAAGTAGTGCTGGAAGAGCAGCACAGCGCCCAAAACGGCATAGCAGGCGCACAGCGGGGTGATGGCCGCTTCGGCTTTTTCTTCCGTGATGGCGGGGCAGATGGTTTTGCGCAGCAGTACGGCCAGGGCGGGCAGCAATGCCAGCCAGACGCAGAGGAAATACCGCGCCTGCAGCCCCACAATGCGCACCATGCCCACCGGGGTATAGGTGATATACATGGCTGCCATGGCACCGGCGGCGTACACCAGCGCCAGCAGCGCCGCCCCGCCCACGCGGCGGCGGGTGGGGAACGCATCGGCGCGTTTTGGCTGCGCAGCGGCCAGCAGGGCGGCCAACAGCAGCACCAGCGGGCCGGTCAGGTTCAAAAAGCTGATGGGCAGGTCCTTCCAGCCGAACAGGCCGAGCTGCCCAATAAAGAAATCATTCTCTCCCAGGGTCCCCCAGAACGCAGCAATGGTCCGCAGAGGGTTGCGCAGCACAAAGGCCAACTGTTCACCGCCGTTCACCGTGCTGCCGCCCTGGCGCTCAATGATGGGATAGTTATAGCGGAACGCCGTGCCGTACCATTCCGTCAGCAGGGTAACGGCCATAGCACCGCCAAAGCCGCCCAGCGCCCACAGCGGGCGGCGTCCCTTGGCGTGCCATTCCCGCTTTGCCACCAAAAAGATAGGCAGCACCCACAAAAGGTTCAGGTACGGTTTGGCGATATTGACAAAGATGCAGGCGGCGGTGTAAATGCCCGCCGTTTGGGTGTTCCACTCCTTGCGGGTCAGCAGGGCAAGCATCAGGTAGTAGCAGCCTAACAGGGTTGCATCATAGCTCAGCGATGCCCCCATAAACAGCGACATCGGCAGCAGCATAATGGCCGCAAAGGCCGGGCGGTAACGCTCCGCTTTGGCCAGCGCCAACGCGCACAGCAGCGTGTAGGCCAGCAGGTTGACGATGCGCCCGCCATATAGGCAGCCCAGCGCGCCAAAGCCCAGCAGGCGTGCCAGCGCCATACCGACCGCGCCCGGCAGGAATGGAATGACCAGAAAGCTGACCGGCTCGCTGACTGGGTCCGGCACAGAATCCCGCACATCGTGCGCCAGGTACAGGGCAAAGCTGTCCGTCATGCTCTGCACCGCACCGTCCTTGCCGTACTGTTTCAGGGCATAGCCCGCGGTGTTATAGGCTTTTTTCGCCCCGGTATCGGGGTCAGTGCCCACACCGGCAGAGGTATGCGCATTCACCCATGCACCGGGGAACGCTTCCAGCAGGTATGCCACATCGTCCGGGTAGGTGCGGGAAGCATCAAAATCAAAGTGCCCGGTGGAGATGGCATAGGTGCGCAGGTAATGGTCGGCTTCGTCCGGCGTTTGCAGCGGCGGGTTGGCAAATGCAAACAGCAGCCCGCACAAAAAGATGCACACGGCCCCTTTTGCCGCAAATCCTTTTGCAAACCGCCGCACACAATACCCGGCCAGCAGACATACTTCCAGAAAGGCCGCACACCCCAGTGTAACCACCATGGGGGACACACGGTTATCCAGCCCAAAGAACACCCGCCAGTAATAGGCCCACAGCACGCCGCACACGGCGGCGCACAGCACAGCCAGCCCCCACCGCACAGCGGCGGGCAGCTTTTGTAATTTTATTGGCATAAAACTTCCTTACAACCGCCCTTACAGAATGTACTGGCCGACCTTGTACTGGTCCAGGTTGCCGCGCAGGAACTCAATGGTTTCGGCAAGGCCCTGTTCAAAGGTATACTGCGGTTTCCAATCGGTCAGGGTGCGCAGCTTGGTGGCATCGCCCAGCAGGCGGTTGACCTCGCTCTTTTCGGGGCGCAGGCGTTCTGCTTCGCAGACGATCCTGGCGCTGGGGTTGATCTGGGCAATCAGCTCATTGGCCAAATCGCCGATGGAATGTTCCACGCCGGTGGCAATGTTGATTTCCTGGCCAATGGCGGCATCGCAGTCCGCAATGGCCATAAAGCCGTGGGCGGTATCCTTGACATAGTTAAAGTCGCGGGTAGGGGTCAGGCTGCCCAGCTTGATCTCCTGCTGGCCGGCCAGCAGCTGGGTGATGATGGTGGGGATGATGGCGCGGCCGCTCTGGCGCGGGCCATAGGTGTTGAAGGGGCGCACAATGGAAACCGGCAGGTCAAAGCTGCGGTAAAAGCTTTCGGCCAGGCGGTCCGCGCCGATCTTGGTGGCAGAGTAGGGGCTCTGGCCCTGGAACGGGTGGTGCTCGTCAATGGGCACATACTGGGCGGTGCCGTATACTTCGCTGGTGGAAGTAACCATCACGCGCTGGGTGTCCAGCTCGCGGGCGGCGTTCAGCACGTTCAGGGTGCCCTTGATGTTGGTATCCACATAGCTGTCCGGGCTGTGGTAGCTGAACGGAATGGCAATCAGGGCAGCCAGATGGAACACGCGCTCCTGCCCGCGCATGGCAGTACGCACGCCGTTGGGGTCACGTACATCGCCCATAAAGATATCCATTTCATTGCGGATCTCCGGGGGCAGGGTATCGATCCAGCCCAGGGAACCAAACGAGTTATACAGGCAGAAAGCACGCACTTTCTCGCCGCTTTTTACCAGCTCTTCGGCCAGATGGCTGCCGATAAAGCCATCGGCACCGGTCACCATAACGGTATGGGACATTGTAAAAACACTCCTTTTTATATGGCAATACCGCCCGCAGGGCAGAACAATCCAATTATTACAAAATAGTATAACCGATTTGCGGCCTGATTTCAACCAATGCCCCGCCCAGCGTGCAAAAAAGTGCCGGGGCTGCCGCGGATCGGGTAGGCCTACATTAAATTTATATAAAGATTATTCCGTTTGTATCAAAGAGTTCGGCAATATGTTATAATAGGATAAATGCAGTGCTGGGCCGCCTTGCCGCATTCCCTGCCCTGTAGTGGAAAGGAGCCTGCACCCATGCCGCAACGCGAACCTGCCCTGCTTTGGCTGCGGGACTGCGCCCTGACCGCATTGGTCCTTGCGCTGTGTACGCTGACAAGCTGGGTATTTTTCCGGCTGGATTTTGTTTCTTCCAACTATATCCTGACCTATATCCTGGGCGTCATGTATATCAACGTCTTTACATCGGGGTTGGTGTACGGCGTTGTGGCTTCGCTGTTCTCGGTGATGCTGGTCAACTATATGTTCATTGACCCTTTTATGCAGTTCCGCATTCGGTCAGACGACATGGTAACGGCAGTGGTCATGCTCTGCGTTTCGCTGCTCTGCTCCTCGCTGACGGGGCGTATCAAGGTACAGGCCGCCCAAAGCGAGCGCAAAGCCTATGCTTCGCAGGTGCTGCTGGAAGCCAGCCGCAGCCTGTTGGGGGCCGAGAACCCTGACACCATTCTGCGGATAACGGCCACCCAGCTGGGCAAGCTGTTGGAGCGCCCGGTCTGCTTTGCCCCCGCACCGGAGCACATTGCACCGGGAACCCTGATTCTGCCCCCTCCCGCCCAGACGGATTACCGCAGTTGCCCGGCGCTGCATGAGTTCAGCACCTATGAGCACAATCTGGCATTATCCATCCTGGATGTGTGTTCCCTGGCGCTGGAAAAAGAAGCCTCCAACCGCGCCCGGCGCGAAATTGAGGAAGCCGCCCGCCAGGAACAGCTGCGCGCCAACCTGCTGCGCAGCATCAGCCATGACCTGCGCACCCCGCTGACAAGCATTTCCGGCAACGCGCTGATTTTGACCGAGAAAAATCCCCTGCTGACCGAGGAAAAGCGCCGGGAGCTTTCTGCCGCAATTTATGAGGACGCCAACTGGCTGAACCATCTGGTGGAAAATCTGCTTTCCATCACCCGGATGGAGAACGGCCAGGTAAACCTGCGCATTCAGCCGGAGCTGATTCAAGACATTTTTGACGATGTACTGACCCATCTGGACCATGACGCCGCCCGCCACACTATTGTGACCAACGTGGCGGATGACCTGCTGATGGCCGATATGGACGCCCAGCTGATCGAGCAGGTGCTGGTGAACCTCATCAACAACGCCATCAAATATACCCCCGAACATTCCCGCATCGAGCTTTCCGCCGCGCCGGAGGGCAAATTTGTCTGCATCTGCGTAACGGATGACGGCCCCGGCATCCCGGAAGAAAGCCGGGACAAGCTGTTTGATATGTTTTATACCCTTGGCAAGACCCGCAGCGATGGCCGCCGCGGGCTGGGTCTTGGGCTGGCCTTGTGCCGTTCCATTGTTGCCGCCCATGGCGGTGTGATCGATGTACAGAACGCTGCACCGCACGGTGCCTGCTTCCGTTTTACACTCCCGCGAACTGAGGTGACCCTGTATGAATAAACCGCTGATCCTTGTGGTGGAGGATGACCCGGCTGTTGCACGGCTGATCTCCACCACACTGGAAACCCGCAATTATCAGTACCACCGTGTACAGAACGGAGCCGGTGCCCTGTTGGAAGCTGCTTCGGCACGGCCGGATGTAATTTTGCTGGACCTTGGCCTGCCGGATATGGACGGTATTGATGTGATCCGCAAGATTCGCGGGTGGAGCAACGTGCCCATTCTGGTGGTTTCGGCCCGCAGTGATGATACCGACAAAGTATCCGCCCTGGATGCCGGTGCAGATGATTACCTGACCAAGCCGTTCAGCGTGGAGGAGCTTTTGGCCCGGCTGCGCGTGGCGCTGCGCCGTGTGCGGTATGATACTTCCCGCGCAGGTGACCAGGCCAGCATATACGAGAACGGAGAACTGCGCATTGACTATGCCGCAGGCTGTGTGTACCGCGGCGGAACGGAGATTCACCTGACCCCCATTGAGTACAAGCTGATCTGCGTGCTGGCCAAGAACACCGGCAAAGTGCTGACCCACAACTATCTGCTGAACGAAGTCTGGGGCAGCCCGGCCGCATCGGATACGCCGTCCCTGCGCGTGTTCATGGCAACGCTGCGCAAAAAAATTGAGGAAGACCCCAGCCACCCCCGCTATATCCAGACCCACATCGGCGTTGGCTACCGCATGATCCGCCAGTAAAGTTTGGCTTTCAAAATGTAACCGCAACAGCCCGTCCATCCGTTTGTTGCCGGATGAGCGGGCTGTTTCCATTTTATTTATTCGGTTTTCTCTGCTTTACTTGGCTGCGCGGCGTCCGCCTTTGCCGCCGGTCTTTTTGGCGCGGCCGGTGCCGGTCTGGGTGCGGGTGGACTTGGGGGCCGTTTTCTTGGGTTCCGGCTTTGGCATATCCTTTTGCAGCAGCTTATCCGGCACGGGCTGGATGCTCCACAGCTGGTTTTCGCCAAACACATCCTGCCAGATCTGGGCCTGGGTACCGTTATCGACCCGCATGCCTACCAGATCAATGACCTTATCAGCCAGCACATTGCGGATCTTGGCCTTGCCGCCATCGGCGGGAACAATCTCCCACCGCTGGCCCTTGCCGGTGGTTTTCTCCCACTGGTGCACCCAGGTTCCGTTCACAACACCACTCATGGCCAGGTCCATCACCTTGCCGGTAAAGCGGTTTTTGATGCGGTACTGGCCTTCGGCGGCTTCCTCAAAAATCCATTGCTGCCAGGGCTGACCCTCATAGCTCCACAGGCGGATGGATGCGCCGTTCTCGGTGTTGAAATCGGCAACTTCCAGCACGCGGCCATTGGCGGCAGCGATAGTATAGCAAGCGCCTTCCCGAATGACGGTCTGTGCGGATTTTTTCATAGCGTTTTTCCTCCTTTGCCTGTGCGGCGCTTTTGGTGCCTTACAGGTTATGTATTTATTGTACATATTATAGCACATTCGCACAAAGCGGTTTTGCCAAAATCGTGTAAAGTTTTTTGGTAACACTGCACGCTTTTTCGGGGTTAGCGGGCGGTTTAACCAAAGGTGGCTTGCATTTTTCAGCAATCTATTCTATGATATTATATAAATAACTGTAATTATAGGAGGCACCCACCTTGAGGATCGCATTGATTGCCCATGATTCCCGCAAAGAGCTTTTGGCCCAGTTCTGCACAGCCTATGTGCGTATTCTGTCTCAGAACGAACTGGTTGCCACCGGCGTGACGGGCAAAGTGGTACATGATACCTGTGGTCTGCCGGTTCGCTGCCTGTACCCCGGTGCACGCGGCGGTGCCGAGCAGATTTCCTCCATGATCGCCTGCGGCGAAATTGATATGCTGCTGTTTTTCCGCGACCCCGTCAACGCCCGGCCCAATGAGCCGAACGCCGTTACCCTGCTGCGCCTGTGCGATACCCGCGCCATCCCCGTTGCCACCAACATTGCCACTGCCGAGGTTTTGATCCACGGCCTGGAGCGCGGAGACCTGGCCTGGATCGAATTGCAGCGCGGGAGAAAATAACGAATATCCACGAAACCCCAGCAAGCATTTGTAGGGTTTCTTCCAACTCTGCCCTTATTGCGCATTGCAAAATTGTGATGGCCCTGGCCAAAATTTGTAGGGGACGATGCTTGCATCGTCCCGCGCATCGGGCCTTGCCTCATCAGCCACATGTTCGTGTGTACCTCTACGATTCTCTACAGAATATAGACATATTTAGATATAACACGATTCCACAAATACAAAAAGCATGTGCTTTTTCCACCTTTGCCGGGCGGGAAATCACATGCTTTATTTTATTCTATTGCTTCCGTTATCTTTCAGGTAATTTTGAGCGCGCGCTGAACGCGATAGACCAGGTAGCGGAACAGCCCAACGATCATGCTGCCCTCGCACCAGAAATAGTTCGGCAGATTACGCCAGTAAAATTTGGGCTTTTTGATTTTGGGCAGGGCGATCTTGGCTTCCGCATAGCCCTTGGCATAATCATTGCCGAAGCCGCGGTGACGGAACATGATAACTTTCAACAAATAGCCCAGCAGCATGGGGATAAAGTTGACAACCAGCATGACCACCGGCTGGTTTTTGTAGGGCAGCAGAATGCTGTTGCGGCCGCTCTGGATGCTTTTGAATGGGTTATACCGCACCGCGCCGGTGGTGGCACCGCAGATATGGCGGCACTTTGCGGTGGGGCAATAGACGTTTTTATAACCAAAATTGTTGGCGCGCCAGCTGAGGTCAACATCCTCATAGTAGGCAAAAAACAATTCGTCAAAAACGCCAATTTTATCCAAAATGGATTTTCTGTACAGTGCTGCGCCGCCGCAGGCAGAAAAAATACGGCAGGGCTTCTGGTAGCGGCTGGCTTTCAGGCCGTCGCCGCGCTTGCAGGCAAAGCCCAGAATCGTCACATAATCTCCGGCATCATCGGCCAGTTCCGGCTCGTAATAGCGCAGCATCAGGCTGGATACCGCAAAAATCTTCGGGTCGCTCTCAGCGGTTTTCAGCAGCTCTTCCAGCCAGTTCGGCTCGGCAAAGGCATCGTTATTGAACAAGGCCATATACTCGCCTTTGGCCATGGCAATGCCTTGGTTGACGGCATGGGAAAAACCGGTATTCTCGCTGTTTTCGATCAGGTGGTAGCGGGGGTTACCGCAGTAGCTGCGGGCAATTTCGAGGCTTTCATCGGTGGAGCCGTTATCGATCACGATCAGCTCAAAGTCCTGCTCAGTCTGCGCCCAGATGGATTCGATGGAATCCCGCAGCCAGCCAGCACCATTCAGATTGGGGATAATCACGCTTGCTTTCACTGTGCTTCCCTCCTTTTAATAACCCATGCCGCCAAACAGGATGGGCATGTAAGAAAGGCCAACGATCACACTGTGCGCCGCAATCAGCAGGGCCAGAATGACCAGGTCCCCCACCAGCCGCTTGATCATGCAGGCAGTGGCCAGCTTCTGGCGCTCCTCCCATTTGCTGCCGCAAAGGCTCCAGTAAATCATCATGATAAGGCCCACCACCGGGATGGCAAACAACAGCAGCGTTGCAAGGTAATGCCCAGTGCCCATCTCTTCCTGTTGCTCGCCCTCATAGCACATGAAAAAGGGATCATCTTTCAGCGGAAATTCATCCTCGTCTTCATCATCCCAGTATTGAACCATATCCGGGTCCACATGGATGGTATAGCGCGGGCGGCTGGCTTCCGCTTTGGTGGGGGGCAGCGCACGGCCGCAGCGCGGGCAGACGGTAGTTCCCTTGGGAGCCACCAGACCGCATTGTTTACAAATATGCAATTCCATTTATACGTCCCCTTCCAGGCTCAGACTGCGGTCCAGCGGTGTGGCAAGAATGATCTGGGTGTTGGTGTTGCCCATCTTTTGCAGGTGGGTCAGCAGGTGTTCCAGTGCATCAATGCCGGGGCAGCTGACCTTGACGATAAAGTTATAGCTGCCGGTCACGCGGTAGCACTGCAGGATCTGCGGTTCGCCCTGGATCATTTTAAGGAAATGGTCCCGTTCTGATGCCGCCGTCTGGATGGAAATCAACGCCTGGACTCGGTTATTCTCGCCGGGGTGGTGCAGGCGCACGGTATAGCCGCCGATGATGCCCTCCTGCTCCATGCGGTGGATACGGCTGGACACCGCCGGGCTGGTCAGGTTGACCTGTTTGGCGATTTCCTTGACCGGCATGCGGGCGTTGCGCATCATAAGCTGGATGATTTTGCTGTCTAATTCATCCATGTCGAGTCACTTCCTGTCAGTTTTAGTCAATGAGCACAATAAAAATAAAATAAAGCAAATAAACCTTGTATGGCATTACAAAACCGAAAACTCTTTCATTTTCTGTGCATATGCTGAATTATTTTAAGTTATCTGGGCATCATTATAATAAAAGCAAAACAAAATTGCAAGTATTGCATTTGACATTTTAATAATCAAGGCTATAATGTACTTGTAACAAGAAAGAGAAAAACAGAGTACAAACCCTTTAAGTTCCCATTTATTACATTACCATCTTCTGACCTTTATATACTTTCCCACCCCTCTATGCACAAAAGCCCGCTTTTCAAGCGGGCTTTTGTGTTTTTGTCTGCCATTTTGTATTCTGCTTTATTTTATGAAGCAGATTTGATTTGCTTTTTCTCCCATACCCTAGTATAATGATGGGTAGTTTGTCTATTTTTATCTTGTTTTGCAAAAACGGAAAGGACTCCGCTGTGAATACACGTCTGGTCGGCATTTTGATCGACTCTTTTCCTAAGATTTTAATTAACGGCCTTACGGTCACCCTGCCGCTTACGATCATTTCTTTTGCGCTTGCGTTGGTCATTGCGCTGATTACTGCCCTTGTGCAGACCGCCAAAATCCCCGTTCTGCGGCAACTTGCCCGGTTTTATGTCTGGGTCATCCGCGGCACCCCGGTGCTGGTACAGCTGTTTGTGGTGTTTTACGGCCTGCCCAGCCTTGGCGTACTGATCGACCCGTTCCCGGCTGCTGTGGCCTGCTTTGCCATCAACGAGGGTGCTTACTGCGCCGAGACCATCCGTGCCGCGCTGGAATCTGTTCCCGCTGGTCAGATGGAAGCCGGGTACTGCGTTGGCATGACCTATCTGCAGACGATGCGCCGCATTGTGCTGCCGCAGGCACTGCGCACGGCGTTCCCGCCGCTGTTCAACTCGCTGATTTCCCTGCTCAAAGATACCTCCCTTGCCGCAAACATTACGGTAACCGAGATGTTTATGGCCACCCAGCGCATTGTGGCGCGCACCTATGAATCGCTGCCGCTTTATCTGGAAGTTGCCTTTATCTACCTGATGTTCTCCACCATCCTGACGCAGGTCCAGCGCTGGGGCGAAAAAAAGCTGAACGCCAAGGGCTTCAGCCAGAATTCCTGAGGAGGTGCCGCCATGCAGGAGATGCTGAAAATCACCGGAATCCGCAAATCGTTCAGCACGCTGGATGTGCTGAAAGGCGTGGACCTGACGGTGCACAAGGGTGAAGTCGTTTCGCTGATCGGGCCTTCCGGTTCCGGCAAGACCACGCTGCTGCGCTGCGCCAACTTTTTGGACCAGGCCGAGGACGGCACCATGGTGCTGGACGGCCAGACCTACCACTTTGGCCATGTGCGCCGTGCTGAGATGTACGAAGCCCGCCGCCACACGGCGTTTGTATTCCAGAATTACAACCTGTTTTTGAATAAGACCGCACTGCAGAACGTGACCGAAGGGTTAATCATTGCCCGCAAAATGCCCAGGGATGAGGCCGAAGCCCGCGCCCAAAAAGCGCTGGAAAAGGTCGGCCTGGGCGACCGCGGTGCCAGCTACCCCAACCAGCTTTCCGGCGGGCAGCAGCAGCGCGTGGCCATTGCCCGCGCCATTGCCACCGACCCCAAGATCATCTATTTTGACGAGCCCACCAGCGCACTGGACCCGGAGCTGACCGTGGAAGTACTGGCCGTGATGCGGGATCTGGCCGCCGATGGCATGACAATGCTGGTCGTGACCCACGAGATGGGCTTTGCCCGCAACGTTTCTAACCAGGTCGTGTTCATGGAGCACGGCGTTGTGGTGGAACAGGGTTCCGCCAAAGAGATCTTTACCGCCCCACGCGAGGAGCGCACCCGCGCTTTTTTGCGTCTGGTGGAAGATAAATAAAAGTCTTTACATAACCAAGGAGAAGCACATATGAAACTGAAAGCATTGACCGCTGCCGTACTGGCAGCCGCCCTGCTGTCCGCCTGCGGTTCCTCCGCAGCGTCCTCTGCTGCACCGGCAGCGGATACTTCCAGCGGAACCACTGCCAGCACCGATAACTCCGGCGATCTGCTGGCCCAGATTCAGCAGCGCGGCGAGATCGTGTTTGGCACCGAGGGCACCTGGTCCCCTTGGACCTACCATGACGAAAACGACCAGCTGGTTGGCTTCGACATTGAAGTTGCCCAGAAGGTTGCCGAAAAGCTTGGCGTAAAGGCCACCTTTGTGGAGGGCGAATGGGACGGCCTGCTGGCCGGCGTGGACGGCGGCCGCTATGACAGCATGGCCAACGGCGTGGAAATTACCGAAGAGCGCGCCCAGAAATACGATTTTTCTGACCCGTACTGCTACATCCGCACTGCCATTATTGTAAAAAGCGATGATGACAGCATCAACAGCTTTGAGGATCTGAACGGCAAGACCACCGCCAACACCATTTCCAGCACCTATGCAGCACTGGCCGAAAGCTATGGCGCCAAAACCACCGGCGTGGACGACCTGAACCAGACCATTGAGCTGCTGCTGAACGGCCGTGTGGATGCCACCCTGAACGCCGAAGTGACCTATTTCGACTACCTGAAAGAGCATCCCGATGCGAATATCAAGATTGCGGCTTTGACCAATGATGCTTCCCAGGTTGCTTTCCCCGTGCGCAAGGGCGATGAAACCGCCACCCTGCGCGAAGCTCTGAACCAGGCTATCAATGAGTTGCGCGAGGACGGCACCATTGCCGAGATCAGCGAGAAGTACTTTGGCACCGACCTGAGCCAGGCCCCCAGCGCGAACTGATTTAACAAAATCACAATATAGCATAAAAAATCTCCGTAACCTGCTGTGTTTGGCAGGGGGTGCGGAGATTTTTTTGTAGTTTGGTGAACGATGAATTGCCTGGGAAATGTGCGCTCCTACGGAGATACGCGTTATGAACGCTGCAAATAATTTGTAGTGGGCGGCGTCCCCGACGCCCCAGACACGGGAATTATTGTGTATTTTGATTTTGAAATGACCTGATTATAATTACCGCGCAGTAGGGCGGCCAGCCCTCTGGCCGCCGGATGGGATTTGCGGCAAATCTCATTTATTAGGCTTTACTTAGGGAACCACCCTTCACCGGCTGCGCCGGAGCTTCCCTCAAGGGAAGCCAAAGCATGGGGAAGTGTTTTTTCACAAAATTGTTATGGCATGCACCACAAAATTGCTGAACGGTCAAGACCGTTCCCTACAGCGCATTTTATTATGTCTTGCAAACCCACAAAATACATTTTCCCACACCCAAAACCGCCCCGGAAAGGTTATGCTTTCCGGGGCGGTTCTCCATCATCAATAATTTTCCGCGTGGACTTCAAAGTAGCTCTGCGGGTGGTTACAGGTGGGGCAAACTTCGGGGGCCTGGGTGCCCACCACGATGTGGCCGCAATTGCGGCACTCCCACACTTTTACTTCGCTCTTGGCAAACACTTCTGCCATTTCAATGTTGTGCAGCAGGGCGCGGTAGCGCTCTTCGTGGTGCTTTTCAATGGCTCCCACCAGGCGGAACCGGGCAGCCAGTTCGGGGAAGCCCTCTTCCTCAGCCGTCTTGGCAAAGCTGTCATACATATCGGTCCATTCGTAATTTTCGCCCTCGGCGGCGGCTTTCAGGTTGGCGGCGGTATCGCCGATGCCGTTCAGCTCCTTGAACCACAGCTTGGCATGTTCTTTTTCGTTATCAGCCGTTTTCAAAAACAGCGCTGCGATCTGCTCAAAGCCCTGCTTTTTGGCCACGGAGGCAAAGAAAGTGTACTTGTTGCGTGCTTCGGATTCGCCCGCAAATGCGGTCATCAGGTTTTTCTCGCTCTGGGTGCCAGCATACTTGTTCATAACGTTCTCCTTGTTAATAGTTTAAGATTTATTCCGAATCAAAGTTTTTTGCATCAGTATATTATGCCTTGTTCCATAGCCTTATTATAGCACAGTTTTGAGATTTGTAAAGACAATTTTTAAGACTTAATATTAAATTTTATCCGTCGATTTTTAGTAAAAAAGCCAGTGCCGGGCAGAAATCTGCCCGGCACTGCCGAAAAAGTTCTTTGATTGTCTTAAGGCAACACCGCACAATTCCCGCCTGACGGCTTAAGCACCGCTCCGGCGGCT
>ERZ1673699.1223-NODE-1223-length-21760-cov-5.684589_pt1 | contig 21760 bp, 12 predicted proteins | sample MGYA00580229_ERZ1673699 | MGnify/ENA primary metagenome ERZ1673699 (study PRJEB41218, sample SAMN15661785) | gut metagenome | host: Homo sapiens | place: Canada: London | collected 2015-08-20/2019-03-30 | study: EMG produced TPA metagenomics assembly of... | reverse complement strand
CGTGCAAAGTAATCCGCAAAATCACAGATGATGATAAGAGACGCTTATTCCACAATGAAGACATCGACGATGAAGCCTGGGCTGATATCACATCAAGAATGAGTTTCTAATTATTTTTTACAGAAATCACAGAGGACAGGGAAAACACTTTCCCTGTCCTGATATCTCCCTACGTTGGCATTATCCAAAAGCACTCTATTAATTTGCAAAGTTGATTACAACCGGATCAGAAGTAGAGATCTCGTCATATGTGTCTGCATCTGACACAACAACACAAAACTCCAGAGACTCCAGTTCTTCCATTGGACAATAATCATCAGAGCCCTCATACATGTCAATCACTTCTTTTGTTTTCTTGCCTGCTACGATATCAGCATAAAATCCGGTATAGCACATAAAGCCATTGATTGATTCATCATCATACCCTACATTGATTTTCTTATCTGTGAGATTCTCAATAATAAAATTAATCGTATATCCATCTCCGTACTCATTTTCCTTGAGTCCATTGTATGTAACGATCACATAATCATCCTGATATACAATATCGCCCTCTGCTGTTGCATCTTCTCCACGTAACGTTTTTAACTCTGCTTTCAGCTCGGCAATCTGCTTTTCCAGCTGCTGAATCAGTTTTTCAATTTCAGATGCTCGGTCTTCACCTGTAGCACTCTCTTCAGTGCCGTCTACCTCAATACTAGTTTCCTCTTCTGTGCTAGTCTCTTCTGCCATTACCGGCATCGCTGCGGACATAATGGTAGCTGCTGCTAATGCATAAACATATCGTCTCATAGGGCAATTCCTCTCCTTCATAATTGTTGTTTTAATTGTAACAATAATACAATTATTTGTCAACTGCTTGACTAATATCTACTCGAACCAGATCAATTCCTGATTTCACATTAAAACAGTCTAGATATTTGTTTCTATCTTTCGTTCTCTGCTGTTACATTAAAATTCTCCTCATCATAAATAACAATGCAATTCACTTTTTTTGAAAATGCAGTGCAGGCATCCAGTGCAATAATGCCCTCGCCATAGTAAGGACTAAAGTCGGGATTATTGTCAAATTCTCCGCCTTTCTTTTCATAATGAGCATGGCCAAACGAACAGTGCCAATGACCACATACAATTTTCTTTCCAGGCTCAACTACATGGTTATGAGCAGCTTGCATTCCATTTTGCCATCTCGCCTGATACCAAGCTACTTTGTCAGCGTCTCGCCAATTGCTATTACAAATATATTCAACCAGATCAAACAGACCACCCTTTACTGTACATGGAATCCATCCATGGACGAAAATATAATGAGAAGTCTCATAATAGTCCAACATAGACGGTATGATCGTCTGGATCAGTGGACTTTTTTGCAATTTTTCCTCAACACTGTCTGGTGTCGCCGCCAAATCACCTATCGTCATTTGCGTCAGCTGCAAAACAGTATCCACAGTGCCATTATTTCGATGATGTGATCTCCAATAGCTATGATGAAACCAGTCTTTTAATAATTCCAGCATCAGATCTTCATGATTACCTCGAATCAGTATCACTTCATCCTTGGCAAGCAAATCAAGGATAAATTCTTGCAATTCTGCAGCTTGTTTGCCTCGATCAAACAGATCCCCACAAACAATCAACTTATGTGGTTCTGTGTCTGTGAAAAAACCTTTTTCAGTTAATGCAAACTTAAGTTCATCAAAAAAACCATGAACGTCAGCAACAACATAATACTTCATTTTTCGTCATTTTCTCCTCTCTAGACTTTGAATGTCCAGTTTTTGGCTCTGAATGTCCACTTTTTAGCTCTGAATGTCCACTTTTGGATTGGATGCTCACAGCGTTTTTCTCAACCGATAACTTCCACGACCATATTTTTCAAGCACTCCTTCGTCACAAAGTTTCTTTAATACACGCTGTAATTGCCTTCTGCTACAGTGAAGACTCACCATCGCTGCATTTACGCTAGTAATCTGATGGCTCGGCCAAATCTCATTCAAATATAGCAAGACCTTTTCCTCTAACGTCTGAACAGCCAACTCTATTTTTGCCATCATCGACAATTTATCTGCCATCTGTGCCATGACAAATTTTAAAAATACAGGATCTCTCTCTAACATCGTTCGATTGCTGTCAAAAGGAATCGCAAGGCAAAGCACCGTTTCCATCGCTTCCGTAAAAAACGGGCTAAATTCATCCTTACAAAATTCCACATCGCCAAGCAAGGTTCCCTCTTTTGACAGTGTGATGCTATAGGTTCGACTCGTTTCATCCATCCCGAAAATCTGAACCGTCCCACTTACAATCAAGAGAAACTGCCGTAACGGCATAAGAGGCTGCGTCAATAATTCTCCTTTTTCATATTGTAGCAAGTGGACTGATTGCGGTCTTTTTTGAAAGTGCTTACTTTCCTGCCTTAAAATAGACTCTATTCGTTTTTCATCATGAATTTCTTGCATACTACCCCCTCTTATTTTTCTTTATTGTGCCATATGTCACAAACAAATGCAAGCAAATTTGTTATACTAATTTGCGGAATTTTTGAATTATTTTTTAGAAAGGATATTTTTATGGATACGATTTTTGATACGAAACATCTTTACCGAACCTACTTTAAAATGGCGCTTCCTGTCGTTCTCGGTTTGGTTGTGACACTCATTTACAATCTTGCCGACACCTTCTTTATTGCACAGACAAAAGACACCGCACTGATTGCCGGTGTCTCTGTCTGTTCTCCTGTTTTTACCACACTGATGGCATTTGGCAATATCTATGGTCAGGGTGGAAGCTCCCTAATCTCACGTCTTCTTGGTCAAAATAATCTTGAGGGAACCAAGCGAGTCAGCTCCTTTTGCTTTTATATTGCGATTGCAACCGGTGTCGTTCTTGCAATTTTAATGATGGCATTTTGCTCCCCTCTACTCACTCTCTTGGGTACAGATAGTGACACATTCTCCCATGCAAGAAACTATTACAGTGTGCTTGCCATCTGCGCACCGATTGTTGTTCTTAGCTTCATTCATTCCAATTTGGTTCGCTGTGAGGGGCTTGCCTCTCAGTCTATGATTGGAAGCGCACTCGGCACTGTCATTAACATTATTTTAGACCCGATTTTGATTTCCGTTTTCCATATGGGTTCCCTTGGTGCCGCAATTGCAACTGTAATCGGCTATTTGTGCAGTGATCTGTATTTTCTTGGACTGCTCCACAAAAAGAGCCACTGTCTGTCTACCTCTTTTGGCTATTGCAAAGTAAGTTCTGAGGAATTAAAGCAAATCCTTGGTGTTGGCATTACAGCAGCGCTGACCAATTTGATGCAAAGCCTCACTGTCATTGTGTTAAATCAATTTCTTCTCTCCTACGGCAGTGATCGAATCGCAGCAATGGGAATTGTTCTAAAAATCAATATGATCGTCCAGCTTGTCATGACTGGATTTGCCTTCGGTGCCGTTCCACTTTTTGGCTATCTGTACGGTGCAAAGCTGCATGGTGAATTGAAGAAATTGATTCGATTTTGCATGAGCTTTTTAACTGCGATCGCCCTTATTTTAACAATTGTCTTGTGCGTAAAATCAGCATTTTTCATGAACATTTTCGTACAGGATTCTGAGCTGATTACACTTGGCTCTCAAATGCTACGCTGGCAGGCAATCAGCTCTGTATTCGTCGGAATTATCCTAATATGTACGGTACTTTTTCAGGCAACCGGAAAAATCATCCCGTCATTTTTACTGTCAATCAGCAGACAGGGAGTTGTCTTTCTTGTCGTGCTTCTGATTTTTTCAGCACTCTTTGGATACAATGGAATTTTGATGGCTCAGGCAATTGCCGATGTGCTAAGTGCTGTACTTGCAATGTTCCTGCTCTACCGAATAAAGCTAATCTCATCTATTGCTTAATTTGTTTCATTGATTAGGGAGTAAACCACTGGGGACAATCAATAAGCCAAAAACAATGTCATTAAGATAAGACACTGTAGGCCAAAATAATCGTCCCCTTGTCATTCATAATCACAAAGGACAGGGATATGTTTTCCCTGTCCTCTGTTGTTTTATTTTTGATATTTATATGATTCTTCAATTGCGTGAATCAGATCTACAATTAGCCTATTATACGGTGCTGCTACATTGTAAAGCTTTGCCTGCTCTACAATTGCACCGTTGATTGCATCAATCTCTGTTTTTCTGCAGTTCATGACATCCTGTGACATGGACGAGTATCCTTTTCCTGCATCCTCACATACATGATGTACCATATTTAACACTTCCATATAAGAAAAATGTGTACCATCTGCTTCTGCAACATCAACTGCCTCACAGATCATTTTTTCAGCAAAATCCCACGCATAATGGTTATCGATCATGGAACGAATCGGAGAACGTGTGATTGCAGTGAAAGTATTGATAGACAGGTTTACAAAAAGCTTGCTCCATATGATACGCTGAATATCATCAGAAATTTCTACTGCAAATCCACTTTTCTCAAGCAGATTTGAAATAATCTGCAGATTGCTGTTTTCTTTTAGATTGCTGCCTATAGTTGTTGCACCTGTTCCGCTGTGACGCACATGACCGTTTCCATTGTTAACAGAATTATGTTTGCTTGTTCCAATAATAATATTTTTCTTAACAACATACTGTTCAATCTTTCGATCATTTCCTGCTCCATTTTGCAGTGTCATTACAAGCGTATGTTCCCCAAACAACTTGCGATTTGTTTTCAGCGCATCTTCCGTATACGTAGACTTGACAAACACAATTACAAGATCTGCATCTTCCTTGTACTCACCAGATAAGCAGGCACGAACTGATGAGAAATGCTGCTCTGTTCCATCCTCTTCTGACACTGTAATTCCATTCTTATTAATTGCGTCTACCTGTGGCTGGTAGCTATCAAGCATAATGACCTCATTGTGTCGGCTTAAATAAGCACCATAGAGGCATCCCATAGCTCCCGCACCAATAATTACAATCTTCATATTTCATTACCTCCCATTTTTAACCGTATGTTATATTTTCAAAAACGCCCTCACTGGCTGTTGCACAGAGAAAATTGTTTGGTTTTACATTTCCTCTGCGCATTTTTTACGTTTGTGAGTGTGTGCCACTGGGGACACGAATTGAGCCAGCGGCCCCCGATAAAAGGCCAGCGGACCTGTCCCCCTGGTCACTTCAATTTAATCAAAAACTGATACGTAACACCTTCTTCAAGCTTGAATGTATCGTCTGCACAAACAACAGATTCATTATCGGAGGCATAGTATATACAGTCAATCAATTTACTGCTGTTCATGGAATAAATGCCAGTAATACTTGGTGTTGACTGCACCATAACCCACTTATTTCCTTCTACTATCACAGTCGTCATTTCTTCTGTTTTGATGCTGACAGGTTCTTCTTTTCCAAAATCAACACTCTGAGTGTCCTCGTACGTATTTCCAGTAGACAGTTCTGTCACTCTGACACGATATGTTCTTGTAATAATACCCTCTTCTTTCGTTTCATCTTCATGCTCTATCGACCATGTATAACGTGTATCTGCTTTATCAAGCAATTTTTCTGTATTATCTGAATACACAAGTGTCAACGAATATCCATCCACATTCATTTCATCAAGATATGGCAAAAATGCGACAGGAACTGTCTCTAAATCCTGATCAATATTAAGCTTGACCCTAGTAAGCATCTGTCTTTCTTCCTCTGTCTCGCTCTGTGATTCTGTTGTCTGTTCAGAAGATTCCAAAGCTGACTCAGTTGAAGAAGTCTCAGTTTCTTCTACACTTGCACTAGATGATTCAGCCTCACTAAATGTCTCTGGTATAGTTTCAGCAGACGTTTCAACTGTCTCTGGCATCACTGTTTCAGTTGTCTGCGCAGTCTCTGTTTGCTCTGTACTTTCTTCTGGAATATTTTCTGTGCCTGGTACAGTCGTTTTTTCTTCAAGTGGTGCCTCCATTTCTTCTGATGAAATGACATTCTCAGTTTCCAAAACAACTTGTGCAGCAGCCTGCTCTTCTGCATATTCTGCTGTATCTATAAATTCCGAAGATCCTTCTACACCTTCAAATGCTGCAAAAGCCACTTTTGATGTATTTTTATCTACGCATATCATTACCAAACCAACAGCTGCCAACGCAGCGGTCAATTGAATAATTGTTTTTCTCTTCACACGCAATCATCTCCTTACTCAATTCCTGTAGCCAAACTAACACTTTTTTTACTCTTTGTCAAGAATGATTAACCTGCCATAAGGTAGATCATATCAGTCTCCTTGTTGTTCTGGACGTCATCTCCCCATGTGATATGTAAAATGTAATAATTCACATAATAGCCGGTATCATCCACTTTATCTGGAAGCTTTACCGGACTCGATGTCTTCCAGTACAACGGCTCCGCAGATTGTTGAACATAACTATTTGTATAGTTGCCATACGTTTTCTTATGATATTCATCTGTGGCATAACGGTTATTTTCATCTATATTTAGATATCCGCCGGGAAGTGGAGCACCCTTCTTATACTTTTTCCCCAGACACTCAACCACGTCTGTGGATGCATTTGAGTCTGCCAGTGTGGCTGTATAGATTTCATAAGTAAACCCGATATTTGTGGTATGCGCCAGCTGCAGATCATAGCTTTTGGATGGCTTTTCACTGTATACACAGAACACCACATCCTTAGATTTTGACGCTGAAACATCAATATTGCTCAGCTGCAGCTGTTGGATCGGTTTGGCATCTCCGGCTCCGATGAGCAGCGCATATGGCATATTTACCTTTGTTATTGTCTCCATGCTTCTTTGCATGTACAGCCATGCAAACACCGGCAGTACCACCAGCGCAAGCGCGGCTGCTGCCACAGCTGCTATGGCGCGCTTTTTTCGTCCAGACCATCTGGTTGTGTCTTTCTGTGTTCGATTCTGCTGTTCCATATCATCACCACCTTTTTGTTACTGTGCATCTAATGTCAATTTGGCATACTGGACATTTCTTCCCAGATATTGGTCTGCCATATTATAATAAGAAGCAATCGTTCCATAGACAGCCGGATTAAAATTAGACCGCATCAAAGAAAGTCTGTCCACTGTAACGCTACTCTGAAACGTAGTCTGATCTGACCAGAGAAAATACCGGTTTGAGCCACTGCCTGAATCAGCTGTTCCCTTAACACTGCACATCTTTGTAAAAAGATCTTTCGGAAGTGCACTCAAACTGGTATCTGCAGAACCAGACGCTGTCTGAACGGTCGATTTTGCTGAATCTGCCGAGTCTGTCGGAAACAGCAGCGGATATTTTTTGGTATAGCCTTGTGGTGTTCTGATATAGGATTCGAGTACTTCCGGCCAGATCCAGTAAATCGTCACCGGATAAGCGGCCTCCTTGATCGCCTGATCAATCTGCCATGTCAGGCTTCCGTCCTCATTTCTCGTAAGGAAAGGTACGCTGTTTGAAGCAGTTTTTACTGCATTGCCTCCGGCGTTTTCTGTATCATTTCCTGCGGTACTGTCCTTGAGACATGTATTTGTCAGCGTCATAGTCCAAGGCTCTGCGTCCTCTGAAATCCACGCCTTGTATAAACTGTAGGAAACCGTGGAATTTGAGTCTGGCTTATCGCATCCGGCAAATAGCAGCACATGACCTTCTAATAGCTGTTGGGCAGTTGAATCGGCTTCCTTTAATGACTTAACTGTCACAGTCGACGTATCGTCTGCTCCTTTTTTTGTCGCTGCCGATGGATCCCATCCCTCCACCTGATATCCAGTCAGTGTCAGATTCAATTTTACACTCAGCGGACCATCCTTATGGGAAATAATATAGAAAGTCATACTTCCGCTAGAGCCCGGCTCGATTCCCTGATCTGTTTTATTTTGCATGTTACTGTCATTTGTGATCGCCCAGCTGATAGACGTATTGCTTCCCCCAGTAGACAACAATTTCTTATCTTGTTTGGTCACTTCACTTCCCTCAGGTACCGTCAGCAGACTGGCATATGCGCCGGCACTTCTGACTGCAGGAGCTACGGTATCTGCTTTGGCGGCAGCGAGGTCAAACTCACTGCCTGCAGCACTGATCTGGACTCCTGTCGCATCTACCTTTGTGTTACTGACGAACCACGCAATACTAAGAGCAATCATCACAATAGCAGCTGCTATTACAATGGGACCTGTTCGAAAAAAAGTCTTCCACTGATTTTTCAGTTCCTGTATCTGCTCATTTGCTTTTTTTTGGTAATCCTCAGGCGTCCGATCTTCTTTCTTTTTGTTCCAATGCATCCCATTTCACCTCAATTCTGCTGTAATTGCTTTGTTTACTGTCGTTACTGCAGTTACTATTACTGTTGCTGCTGCATAATTTCCTGACTGATACGTGCATTCGTATAGATGATATAATCCGTTGCCTTCGTACCATCCAGTTCGTTTCCTTTATCATCCAGCAATACTACCGTTAGACGTACCCTATAATTAGCGTAGGTATAGTTTTTTCGTTCAAATGCTTCTCCCGTAAATGGTGCATACCGGAAACGGGCGATCTGATGTCTGCCATCATCTGATTTAAAGCTCTCTTCCCACTGGTATACAGTACTGGTTCCAGAAGTTTCAGAAGATCCTGCAGGAGAAGCCTCTGTACTGCCATTTTCTTTGACAGTATTCTGAAGATAGTCTTCGATTGGCAATGGTTTTGTTTCGTCATATGAGCCTGAATCATTTTTTTGAAACAGCTCCATCTTATAACTGATTGATTTCGCCTTGTCCAAAATTGTCTCATCTACATTAGAATAGTCATAATCAGCCTTTGTATAAATGATATCTGCCGGATTTACTGTGTCACTTGGATTTATTCCAAGCTGCTGTGTGGTATCACCCATTGCAGTCTGATCTACAGCAGAGTAGGTCAGCTTCGCCTTGGATGGATTAGTACTATAATAGCGATTTTTGTCATTCTCAGTACGTTTATTTTCTGTAATCGGAAGCTGTGTTTGCGTATTAGCAATGCGTGAGACTCCAATAACACAAATACCGCTGTTATCATTAGTATCAGCTGTATTTCTTACTGGAAATTTATCTGCACCAGCATATGTAAGCGTAATTTCTGCAGTAACTGTTATTGCATTGGCATCATTTGTAGCTTTTTCTAATTTCTTTTTCAGATCACTGCTGCCATATTGAAGTGACAATATATCCTTTCCTGCCGCATCTGAAATTGTACCAGTTTCCGTATGAGTCCAAGTTCCATCAGCGTTTTTAAACGTATAAATGTATTTCACTATTTCTGTGCCAATCACATCATATTCTTCCGCTTTTCCCTGCAGATATTTTTTCAGATTGATTGTAAACTGATGATGTACCTCAGAAGGACCAAGCTTGTTAAATCTGTCTTTTCCAGCTTCTGTCAGCTTTAATTTGCTTTCAAGATTGATTTTTATGCTGTCGCTATCTTCCATTGCAGTATCACCCATAATATTGCCATTATGAACACGAGTCGTGGAAACCGTAAATTTCTGCTCAACGCCATTGTATACCACATAGCCGGATCCGGACTTCTTTTCATCTGACTTAATTTTAGCTGGAAGTGTTCCCTCTTTACGGGAAATCGCTCCATAATTTAACCGATTGTTGATAACAGAATATCCTGCTGTTTCCGGAACCTGAACAGACAGATAATATCCCTCACTTCGAGCTTCTGATTTGGATGCTTCCGTGATCGTTATACGATACTTGCTGGCATCCTTATCGTTCTCTTCTGCCCTGCGGTAATAGGTCGTTCCTACTCTGACTGTTGCTTTAGCCGGATCATTTTCTATTACATAATACGTTGTTCCTTCTGCTTCCTCCGTAACTGGATCTGAAACCGTCATGTCAAGTAAGTCGCAGATATAGACCGGACGAAATGCAGTCTGTCCATCTGCTGTCGTCATCTGTGCAAAATCAAATTTATGCAGATCTTCTGTACCAGTTGTCTTATAGGTATAATACTGCATCGTCTGTCTGTCTACCAGTGTCAGACGTGTTCCTGATGGCAGCAAGGTCTTCCCGGCTTCCGCCGTACTGCCCGATGCCAGATCAAGTATTTTGTCGTAATACCACAGCAGATTTTCACCATTATCAAGCATTGACTGCCAGTTTGTATCTTTCTCATAGCTGTATTCTATGTAAGCAGTCAGTGGTTCATCGAAGCCAGCCGTTGCATAGTGATCGGTTGCTTTATCATCCATTGGATAATCCGCTGCACAATAATCAGTTCCCGCAAGGAATCTTGTCTTGAAGCTGATATAGAGCACCTTTTTCACCAGCACCGGTATGTACAAATGAAATGGCTCTGCTTTATCATTGGTCGGATTCGCATAGGTGACATCCAGCAAAGTAAACTGACTGTTCTGATTGTCGTAGGCATTAGGGACGATGCTGATTTTTCTATCTTTACTGATACTTAAGCTCGCATTTTCTTTGCTCTTCGCTTCGAAAGAACTCTTTGTGGTATTCCACTGCCAGGTTGTTGCAGTAATGCTATTGATCTGTTGTTTTGCATCTGTTACGCTGCTGACATTCGTCATAGCCGCTATGTAATTCCAGATCATCGTGTCCACATCTGCGGTGTTATTTACCACAAGTACCGGAAAATCAACGTTCTCGCTCACGTTGGTAGTGGCGCTTTCTTCCTTCCTGTACGTCGTCACATAGGCATCATTGGCCGTATTTAAGAAATTCACAAATTCTGCTTTTTTCTCCAGTAAATTCCAATAAACATCAGAAGCAGGTGTCCCTGCCTGTAAGCCCTTTAAAATAGCACCGGCTGTTGTACTGTCTTCTCGCATTCCGACACCATTACCAGTCATAACTGTGCCGTCAGCAAAAGGTACACTGCTCTTCGGATTGACATCCAGCCATGGGCTGGCAGATGAAGATGGTTTGTCTGTGGAATTGATCGGCTGATACGTCTGATCCACGAATGCATCAGCATAAATGATCGTGGCAATTCCATTTTTTGTACCGATATCATTCTGCGGAAAGACATCCCCCTGAACTGCAACCGCTACCAGCTTGATTGTGCCTTTTTCGCCGACTTTACCAATCCAAAAACCTGACGTAGCTATCTCTTCGATATTTGCAGTCGATAACTCGTCTATCTTTGCTTTGTTATTATAACCAAATTTACAATTCTTTGCTAACAGATTATATCCACTGACTTTGTTAGTGTACGGATTCTTAGTATTGTTTTCCGTATTACCAACTAACAATGCAGCAAATCCCGAATTATTATAAGTTACTCCAGTCACGTTATAAAATTCCATATTCGATGCCAGTATACTGCCATCCATAGCTCCGACAAGCCCACCGGTATATCGTCCAAGAATATTCACATTTTCTTCCTTACAATTTTGGAATGTGGCTGTTCTGTTCGGGTTGACATATCCAATAAATCCACCGATCCAGTTCATATCTGTCTTAATATTGAGATTCTCTTCACTGCTGTCACGAATCGTCACATCGACAGCTGAGTAGCCTACGAAACCACCAGTAAATTGCTGACCATTGATGACCGAATCCGACGTAATCACTACTTCTGAAATCGTCAGTGGTCTTTCGTGATATCCAATAATTCCTCCCGTGCAGGCACTTGAAGATTTCTGGTTGGAATTAATCTCTAGTGTAATCTTCATAGAAGCAAGGGAACATTTCGTCACTTCGAACTTACCATCTTTTCTTCCTGATGCCAACAAACCACCAAGATCTCGCAGATTCTTACCTGAAACACTCAAATTCTGTGCTCTTACATTCTCTACTTTTACGGAACTGTAATCATTCGCACCCACAAGACCACCAGCAGCAGCTGTAGAAAAGCTTTGCGCATGTGTAGTAACCGATAACTGATTCACATTTTTCACATTTTCAGAACCGCCTTCATTTCCAGTAATCGTCAACTGACCATGCCCTACATTCCAGCCTACTAATCCACCTGTACTTCCATCGTAATTAACCCATTTTGTTACATTTTCGTTCTGAATCGTCCAGTTGTTGATAAAGGATACATTCCTTCTCTTTTCACTATATCCATCGATATAACCAATGGCTCCACCCGTCATAGTCCCACCATACACGTTTATGTCTTCCAGATGAAGACCATCAAAGGATACCGTACCAGCGGAATTGGCCGTTCTTGCAGCAAAACCGCCCACACCAATATGCATATCCTTGTCTCCTTTTTTCACATACGTTAACGTACCCTTTTCATCAAATAATCCAAGCTTAATGTTTCCTGATATCTTAAGATGATTTACCTTACATCCATCTGTAAAGTGAAAATCCACAAACAGTCCGGCACCCTGATTTTTCCACACACCATTGCTGTATTCCGTATGATAATCATTCTGATTCATATTTAATGTAATCACCGTGTCTGCATTCCGATCAGCATTTATGCTCTTAATTACCAGATTGCGGCGATATACTTCAGGAATACTGCAGTCACTATGCCAAACATTCTTATTATTTCCATAGCTGGAACCGATTCCCCGGAAACCATTTCCGTAGTCGCTCATATTTATGCTGTCTGTTGCAAACGTGAGCATAACCGGAATATTGGTATCAGCCGAAGTACTTTTCCCAGCCAAACGAGCAGCTGTTGTTCCTATGGTATAATTCTTCACCAGATAGGACACGCGATTCTTTGCCGTATCGCTGCCTGCAGCACTTGCAACTCCGCCCCAATAAGCTTCATCCGTAAGATTCGCAGCACCTGTCACTGTTCCAATTCCTTCATAGGATGCAGTACGTGGTTTACCATATTGATAAGCATCTACGACTTTGTCCACATCGGTGTAACTGCCACCTGAGTCCATCGCCCCTGCGCCGCTGTTTACAATCGCGGAAAGCAGCCACAATCCCTGGGCAGAGATTACAGTAACATTCAGGCTTCCACTTGCTTCGCTTACCTGAAGGTCATTTGTTCCTGCTGTCAAAGTCGGAATGGTATAGTTTTTATCCGTGTTATCTATAGTGCATCCTTCTGCGCATGCATAGCCATCCAGCACACGTCCCACATAAGGATTACGGTAAAAATATTTTCCACCGTTTGATGCTGATTTTCCATCGGCTGTGCCATCTGCCTTTACCATATTCACTGTTTTATTGGCCGCTGCCGCAGCTGCGCACGCAGTCGTAAAGGTGTTGGATGTTCCATCCATATTTCTAAATACCACGCCGCCACCAGTCTTTTCGTAGTCCGTATTTTCTGTTACATGGGTTGCACCGCCTACTAGGCCTACATAACCACCTGCGGCAATCATCTGTGGATAAGTTCCACTGAACGTCACAGAATTTGCAGCATAATTTACTGACACATGATCAATGATCGTATCCCCACCCATGCAGTAACCAACCACGCCGCCAAAAAACGGATTTTTGTCGCTCCCCGGAAGATTGTATGCCTGCATGGTAATCGTTGCCTGTGAATAATCCACGATCAGATCCTTTACGACACTTCCCCGGCTATATGCAATCAGACCTCCAAAGCTGTCTTTATTCTCATTAGTTCCCGTTAAGGCAACTGTAATATTCTGAGAGGCACCTACAATGACTCCGCTGAACGGATTCTCTTTCGTACCTAGTCCGCCAAATCTTTCTGCTGACAAAGTAATATTCTTATCAATCTTATAATATGCATTCAGCAGATAATTCGTTGCTGTTTCCTTATCAGCTGCATTCCCATTCTCGTTCTTCCAGGCTTCGTTCTCCCAGGTGTAAGCAATATCTGTTCCTGCTGCATCACTGGTCGCACCATTTTGGAGATGATACCCTTCTGCAGTCTGTGTCTGTTTTTCCAACACTTTCGAATTGAAAATTACCTGAAATTTTGAAACACTGCCCGGATCCTGAATATAGGCTGCCAGCGAACTCAGCTGATGTGCATCTTCAATAATATACGGATCTCCATACGTTCCACATCCTTTCAGAAGACCGGTTGTCTTCTGATTAATATCCAGCTCATACTTGCTCCCTGTAATATTCTGCTGCGTATGGACATAGCGAATAAAATTCGAGCTGCCATATCTTGATATCACATATGTTTCATTGGCATTTTTCCCCTGTTCATCTGTGATATAGCTGTCACCGTCATAATATTGATACTGTTTATCCGGATTGCGTCCGGTCGTTCCTGTATTCGTCAATTCTACACCGTAAGTGACCTTATTATCCGTACTGTTGAAATTATACGTACCGGTACCTTCTGAAGAATACATAAAGGATTCTAAAAGAGTTGCCTTGGTAAATATTGTATGGGTTGTATGATACTCCACAGGAACTTTTCCGTTGTTCTGTACAGCCGTGGACTTCGCTGTATTTTCTGCAAGACGTCCATCCAGTGCAATATTGGAAAATGAAAGAGTCAGCTTCGTTGCCGTCGCACTGCCAACTTTACCGATCAGACTGCTTCCTGCATAAACAGTTGTCTTACCAGATCCTTCTCCTGTTGTATAGCCTTCTCCTGTAGAAAGCGCATTTACAGTTAATTTGACTGCCTGATCCATCTGATTAATCAGAAGCGGTGCATAAGCTGCGCCATCCTTTGTTATCTCTGTCACACGAATTCCAGCCAGTGTCACATTATTCAGACTGATTTCAACGATATTGCTGACCGGATCACCGATTACTCTTCCATAAATCAATGCACCAGAACTATAGGTACCGTTCTCTGCTGTACTTTCCTTTCCTACCGTTCCCGAAAAAGAGGTACTCTTTACCGCTATGTTGTGAGTGGTATGATAAAATAATCCATGCTGCATCAAATAATGCTGATGGTCAGAATCTGACAGTGGTTTATTCCCCGTCTCTTTTGCATTCATGCCATCATAATCAAAGTTCAGACTGGTCGTCGTCTGATTCGTTCCAAGATTCACTGCTCCCAGCGGTGTCACCGGATAGTAGGAATATCCAGTCAGGTCAATTTGGCCGGTGATCGTGACATCTGTCCACTCTCCCTGTCTGAAATAGCCTCTGATATTTACTGCCGCATACTGTGCGGCACTCCATAAAACCAGATTTTCCGGTGTTGAAACACTATCAAGATTCAAAGCTGTATTACTCTTTCTATAGCTGTCCAAATTGTAATAATATCTTGTTTTGTAGTTTTTATAATTTTCTTTATTTATCTGACCAGTGTAAGTATTAAGCTTTTCACCTGTATCAATCTTCGCTGCTTCTCCAGTGCTTTCACTCACTGCCAAAGAAACTACTGCATTGCTGTTTCCAGCATCATTATACTTTGTGATGCCAACAAGTTCATCAAAGTATTCTGAGTTTCCGATATTAAGTGTTACCGCATTATTGCCAATCTTATAAGCAGCATCTGAAGCATCTCCCCATGTGCCTGCCTCGAGATACAGTGCAGACTCTACCACTTCCTTTCCACTTTGTGTCACTTTGATCAGACCGGTTCCAACCAGCAGACCACTTGTCGCATTCTTCGTTGATTTTCCGGTAAATTTTGTTGTACCATTCTCTTTTTCAAATATGATGCTGTTCGCAGCGGTTGCATTCCAATATCCGGTTGCCTGATATACCAGACCGCCAAACTGAGCATTTGCATGCAATGTAGCTCCCGAAATCGTGACTCCGCTTTCACTGGCTGTAGTATTGTCCACAGATGCAGCAAAAACCACATTTGTATTCTTCCACTGATAGCCAAGAAGTCCGCCACTGGTGTTATTTGCATCCGCTGTATCAATGTTCTCTTCCTTCACCTGAAGATTTGATATCTTAATCGTTGTGTCTGCTGACGTAGTGCCATTCTGTGTTTTTCCCCTGCTGACTGCGATCAGACCACCGGCTTTGGCATTGGAATCAGAATTTGATGTGATAGAGCCGCTTAATGTACAATCTTCTACTGTAACAGTGCAACCTCCCATCACTTCCGCTACCAGACCACCAATACTCTGATTATCGGTAGTACGTTCATCAGTAAGCGTGGAATCGCTTCCCCAGTTACAATTCTGAAAGGTCAATTTCTTACCTTCACATCTTCCCAAAAAGCCTGCCTGCCAGACGTGGAGCTTTTTTGCTGCAACAGCTTCTTCTGCAACAGATACCTTGGTATTAACAGTCACATTTTTAAAAGCTGTAGTCCCGCTTGCTAGACCGATTGCCGCTGATACGAATGCCGGATATCTGATATCATCTGATTTTTCTTCCTCATTTACATTCTGGGGAACTCTGCAGACAATAGTTCCGTCAATTGTGAGATTCTGAATTGTCACATCACCGGCGAACGGAATCAGCGCCAGACTATAATGTGCATCTCTCTGATCACTCCTCTTTGCGTAAAGCTGCCCTGCTGCATTGTCTTCTGTACCTGAAACCTTTGCACCATATGTCGTCCCGATATCCAGGGTAATCCTATGCTTATTGCCTTCAAGCGTTCCTTGAAATTTCTGACCAGATACACTGTTATCTTTACCAATACCCAAAATACCGGTGCCGGTAAGATCAATATCTCCGGTAAGTGTCACTTTCTGCGATGCTGCCGCATTTATCGGGGTAGCAAAGCTCAGCGCCGCGGAGCTTCCTCTTTCTGTGTATGCCTTCGAGAGATCAAATGCCAGCACATATGCCGCAAATGCATTGGCACTGCCAAGCTCTGATCTGGTTCCATTATGCACCTGAACCGTGTGTGCATCTTTATCAAATGCAAATACACCATTGTCCCCCTCAGATAGTTTATCGCCAAGACGCACAACCGCACCCCAGTTTCCGATATCAGAACCGCCTCTATCTGCACCGGTATAACGGGTAAGACTCCATCCGCTTCCGTCTTCATTCAGGCCATTGCCATTACCTAGTGCATATACCAGTCCATCATCATTATTTCCCACGATCTGACCCACATGATGGTATGCCGTCGTAATCTTCTGACCACTTAAATCTGTTGTACCATGTAAACGTAGTACACCCTTTACCAGATGTCCCACCAGACCTCCCCGACCATCCACATTGTCGGCATCGAATGACAGGTCACTGCTACTTATTAACGTTACATCCCCAACGTTTAGCAGACCATCGTTCATTTTTCCAACCAGACCTCCAAAGCTGGCTTTCTGATCCTTCTTCATATCTGCCGTAGTTGCTGATACATTTTCTATCTCAACATAACTGCTTCCAGATATGGCACCAATGATTCCACCATAAGAACTATTTACATTCGCACCGCCTGAGGTACTTGCACCGATCACATTATCTGACTCTCCTTTGATCGTCAGCGTATTGTTCATCTGCTCTGACTGATATGTTCCGATTATTCCACCAAAATTCGTAACTGCACCTGATACTTCCGACGTCACGGTAGTTGCTGAAATAGAAATCGCAGCCCTTCCTGTGCTGGTATTTTTCAGCACACCAACCAGACCTCCGACATCCTGCCCGCCGGAAATCACAAGCTTCTTAAACTGATAATTAGAAAGATCACAACTAACTGCGTTCTCTTTCGTAACAAGCCAGGAACCGATCAGTCCGCCGGCTGCTGAAGTACTGCCGGCCTTTACTGTAAGTGTATCTGCAAAACTAAAGGCTGTCGTCTGTTCTTTTCGCTGAATGCTTCCATCTGTTGCACTGCCAACAAGCCCTCCTGCATTTCCGGAATCAGAAGCGACTTGATCTACGGAGCTTCCTGCGATTGTCAATCCTGCACCAGACTCCATATGGCCGACAAAGCCACCTGCATCCATCCCTGCTTCCGTCGCTTCGACTTTGATGATTCCTGCACCAGCAGCTTTCTTTAATTCTGCTGTCAGTGAAGTGTTTTCAGCCATTGTATTACAAAAAAGGCCCGTATGACTCGATGTACGGATCGTTAGCTCCTTTGTAAATTGATTTTCAAAAGTCAGAGTGGCACTGGTTCCTTTTTCCATTGTACCGATCAGACCACCGATGACTGGATTTGATATCTTGTCCGAATTCAGATCTCTCAGTACGATTTGACCAGTTAACCATCCACCCTCTTCGCTCTTTTTTAATTTTCCAGCCAGCAAAGGTTCTTGCATGGAAGGTGTGCTTTCTGAAATACAAAATGGGATTGTTCCAAGACTTGCGTTTGTCGAAAGCACATTAAAGAGAGAACGGGATGTTGCTATAGAATACTGTGTGGCAGCGGTTCCATGATCCAGTCCAAACACTCCTTCATAAGGATTGGTTTCATCACCCAGTCCAAGGAACTTGTAGCTGGTTCCTTTTAAAGCTACGGGCTGGGTAAGATCCCAACCTGATGTTGTGATTAACTCAACCTCACAATTAGCATAGTATTCTGGTTTTACATTTGACAGTAAAATTAAGCCTTCTCCATCTGTTACTTCAATTTTATTACCTTTTACATTTATTTTATCAGATAATTCACCTGCTGCATCAAGCCTTAAAGTAGGCGTTGTGGTATCTGTTTCCTCCACTGCCACTAATTGAAGTGATAACTGCACCTCTTCCTTTGATGGTTCTTGTGCTGCACTATCTTCCTGATTAACTGTTTTGGCAGTTTCAATATCATATGACTGAACTTCTGATTTCTCTTCTGATACATTCTCTGCTGCAGACTCAGCACTGTAATTTTCCTGCACATTATATTCCTCTGTAACATTTTCAGCCTGCACAGAAAAAGGCATCGTGCATGCCATACAAATGGCCATTCCACCTGCCACCACACGTTTTTTCCAACTTTTATTTTTACATACCTGTTGTCTCATATTTATCTATCCTATCTATATTTGTAAAAATAATGCCAGTCTATCATATATCCCAATTCCCTGATTATTTTGTTTCTGTTTCATTTTTCTCTTTAAATTCAACAGTAACTAATTTTTCAAGAGCCTCCCAATCTTTTGGTGCACTCGCACTCCATTTTTCTGGATTTTTATAAAACTGAAACTGAATCGCAGTTGTTGAGCCATCAACATTAAAAGTATAAGAATTATTCTGCTGCTTATCATTCGTGACCCATTTACTAAGCAGCAGACTCTCCTTCCATGTAACAGTCACTGTTCCAGCACCATTTCCAGATATCTCATAATTAAAAGCATCATAATCATCTGGTATGCGGTTATCTGTTTGTGAATCAATAAAATGACCTGTCCAGTTTTTATTTACTTCATAATCTGCAAAAGAAAGTATTGCCGCTAACTTCTGGAAATTAACAGCTTCTTCTGAAGATGTTTCCGGCACTGCAATGATTTTAATTTTTATCTTATCCTTCAAAAATGCTGGAATCTCTATTTTATATTCATTTGTCTTGGCATATCCTGTAGCTAGCGTCTGACTGTCCAAAGTCAATGCTCCATCTTTACCAAAAGTTTGTTCTCCCATTTTGATATCAGTGCAGTTATCCGGCAGGTTTCCGCCATCCATCGATATCAGCTTTGCCGTCACTTTGTATGTAATGTCTTTCGGATTGTACAGCGTCGGATCGCCCCACACATAATTGCAAACCTGTACTGTAAATGTATATGTACCATTCGACTCCGCAAGTGAAATTCTTTTGACTGGAATGCTTGTATCGCTTAAATTCATCAGCGACAAATAATTCGAACCAAACATGGTATCACTTTGCGTTCCTGTCGATACAACTCGTTTGACGCTGTTAAAGTTAGTATACGCAGCAAAGCTTCCATATATCGCAAGCAGCATTGCTCCTACTAAAAGAAGAATCGCTGCCGCTTTGCTTTGCCTGATCCATTTTCCTTTTTTTAACTCCATCTTTTTGACCTTTCTTTGCAATCGCAGTCAGGCGCAAAAATCATCAAAAGCCTTGATATTTCTTGATTTTCTTATGTTTCTGACATGATATCATGGTATCACATTGAACACGTATTTTCAAGGATTTAAAATCAAAAGTGAAAAGAAAACAGCGTGCAGAAAACATCTCATTTTCTGCACACCATTATTCTGGCTTGCTAATTTTCTGATTCAAAATCATTGGCACTTCATTATAAATTTAACTCTTTCCATTTGATCCAAAATTGATTTCTTAATTGGCTCATTTAGATAAACAGGATTTAATTTTTTCTTTGCATATGCCAAATACGTATCCTTTGTTGCTTCAATTAACACTGCCGTAAAAAAGCGCTCCCAGCTGAAATATTCACTGCTCTCTACAAATTCAGACGGATCATTGACCAACTTCTCCACCTGACTGTTTTTAAGAACACCAGCTTTCAAAATCATCCACTCAAATGACTCTGGCAAATACAGTACTACATTTCTTCTGTTTTCTATCAAACGTAATACACGATGTATTTCTGACCCAAATGCCGCCCCATCTGCAATTACAAGTATTTTTTCATCCTTATGCTTATTCAAGTAATGGAACACATTCGATTTTCCATTCATTGATTCACAGCCTAATTTATTTTCCCTACATACATTGTCAAAAAACTGATATCCTGAATTACTGTCTTCTGTGACTACAATTTCTGGGTTGATATTTCTCTCATACGTATTAGCGCCATATAATTGATAAAATTCGTGATAGCTCTGCTTTAAAGTCCCATATTTTCCAGATGTTTTTATTCCGTAAATTTCCTCAACACTATATGGCAATGAAGGCAACGACTCTCGTGTTACAATTACATAATAGTTATCCGTTTTTTGAATCTCATCAGCAAATTCTGTTGTTTTAATAAATTCATTTCCTTCATCAATAAACACAATGCTATCCGTTATTCCTGACAATTGTTCTTTCCACAAAGCACCTTCCAAGACAAAACATTTCTTATCGCATACAAGTTCAACTGGAGTACCAGATGGATTATTGACAAATTCTCTAATCATATCTATCATAGTCGTCTTTCCAGTTGCACTATCTCCTTGAATAATTGTCAGATTCCTATGCAGTTCAAAATCATATTTTAAGCGTTTCGTAGACACAACAACTCTGTATTTCCCTTTCATATCACAAATCCTCCATCAGACAAATTCTCCAGCTATCGACACAAGCTCTTCCATAGAATGTACAATTTGGTCTGTATTTGCGATATGAATCTTAAACTTCTCGTCTCCAAAATCCATTAAATGGTGTAAATTAATTGTCCGGTCTTCTGTTTCTGCAATTTTTAACAACCATTTAGCACAATTGTCACCACAAGTAGATGCATTAAATATTTTATCTTTTTCAAACTTTACAAGAATAAGTGTTTTTACCCCACCAGATAGACCCACTGGTGGTATTTTTCCCAACACAGGACTATCAATTACACCACTGTCCAAAACAGCAGATTTGTCTACATCCTCAATCATTTTTTTTACAAATGGATCCACAATCCAATCATCTTCATAATCATATTTAAAATAAGCTGCCGTATTATACACGGCCTCTTTCAGATCACCATAAAAAATACTCAGCATACAATCTTACTCCTTTCTCACTGGGACAGGGACGCCGATCCTTTTTCTGTCCCTATGGCATAGTCATTTTTGTCCCGTAAGTATGATGTGTTTGCATTTATTCTCGCAAACAGGAAGATCTAAATTTTTTAAATGGCGAACCTTATTGATTTTGATATTCTTTATAAATATTTGTTCCATAATCTACCTCCAAAATGAGCCACCTAAGACACGACATGATATCATGGTATCACATTGACTACGTATTTTCAAGGATTTAAAATCAAAAACAAAAAGAAAAAAGGCGTGCAGAAAACATCCAATTTTCCACACGCCATTATTTTTAATTATTCCAGTTCTACAAAGACTAACACATTTTGTTTAGGAATCATTCTCCGTAGTGTTTCTCGTTC
>ERZ1673699.1219-NODE-1219-length-21839-cov-5.516159_pt1 | contig 21839 bp, 15 predicted proteins | sample MGYA00580229_ERZ1673699 | MGnify/ENA primary metagenome ERZ1673699 (study PRJEB41218, sample SAMN15661785) | gut metagenome | host: Homo sapiens | place: Canada: London | collected 2015-08-20/2019-03-30 | study: EMG produced TPA metagenomics assembly of... | reverse complement strand
AACGATAGTTTTCTGCACCAAAACCTAAAGCTTGATGCCATGCCATACGCAGCTCCTTCCATCGCTTAAACCACTCCAGTTCTGTGCCTGGTTTCACGAAGAACTGCATTTCCATTTGTTCAAACTCGCGCATGCGGAAGATGAACTGGCGTGCCACAATCTCGTTGCGGAATGCTTTACCTATCTGGGCAATACCAAAGGGTAACTTCATTCTACCCGTTTTTTGCACATTGAGATAATTCACGAAAATACCTTGTGCTGTTTCTGGACGCAAATAAATCTTGTTCGTGGCATCCGATAGCGACCCCATCTCGGTGGAGAACATCAGGTTGAACTGTCGTACCTCGGTCCAGTTTTTGGTTCCACTAATAGGGTCGACGATTTCCTCGTCTACTATAATTTGTTTCAATTCATCCAAATCAGGTCCCTGCATCGCCGCAGTATAACGCTCATGTAAAGCATCGCGCTTGGCTTGATAATCCAAAACACGTTTGTTGGTTGCCTTAAACTGCGCCTCATCAAAAGCATCACCAAACCGTTTGGCAGCCTTTGCCACCTCTTTGGCTATCTTTTCTTCATATTTGGCGATTTGGTCTTCTATCAAAACGTCAGCACGATAGCGCTTCTTAGAGTCACGATTATCTATCAAAGGGTCGTTAAACGCATCGATATGTCCGCTGGCTTTCCAGATCGTAGGGTGCATAAAGATAGCCGAATCAATGCCCACGATATTATCGTGCAGTAGCACCATGCTTTTCCACCAATATTCTTTGATATTTTTTTTCAGTTCAACGCCATTCTGACCGTAATCATAAACGGCTGCCAATCCATCGTATATATCGCTACTGGGGAATACAAAACCATATTCCTTGCAGTGGCTCACAATCTTTTTGAAAACATCTTCTTGTGCCATTTCTTATATCCTATGAGTATATTTTATCGGACAAAGATACGCAATATTTTTGAGTACTTGGCTATCTCGGCTTAAATTCTTTAGATTTTTGCAACGGATCTTCAATTAAAAAGGACTTTGTTCCTTTACAAAGACTGCTTTATAGCGCAGCCGTGACAAAACAGCATCAACCAAAAAACATCCGCGACACCCTTATGAAAGAGCGTCGCGGAAGTATAAATAATTCAAGAGCATGCTATAACGAGAAATACTATTTAATCTCGTGCCATCCCTCATTTTGTTCTATCCCATGATACCGCACCTCCGACCAAGGTATGGGATAGTAATATTGGTTGGCTCTAAATACCCGTTCGGCAGCCTGATTCTTCAGGTCGCTGACTGTATAGGTCGTTGTACCATCTGCTAACTTGACAATCTTCATGCCCTGTAAGGGGTTGGTGGAACCGTTCAATTTATCGAACGCTGTTCCCAATCGAAGATAATCCCAATATATAGACTCCTCGAAAGCTAACTCCACACGACGCTCATGAAGTATCTGCTCAAGCGTAATGGAGGGCAAAGCGTCCATGTGTACTCTCTGTCTAACCTCGTTAACAGCCTCCATAGCCTTGGCAGCATTGCCCACACGGAACTGAGCCTCTGCATAATCGAGCAGCGCCTCTGCGTATCTCCAAATGATATAATGCTGTTTGCTGCCATATTTGCTATCACCGAAAAGCTCTGTTTTAGGGTCAAGAAACTTACGCATGTAGTATCCTGTGCGTGTTACGGCAGCGTTACGACTGGTACCGTATTTCGTAAGGTCAGCGCCAGGCACCTCCTTTCCCTTGTCCACAGCATAATGTATCTCAAACTCATGTTTGTTGTACGTTGAGCCATCATAAGTGATGTTGGCATAAAAGCGATAATCACGGTTTGCGTACGGATGTTGTGCATCATAGGTCTTGCCATCTCGCATACCATATTCGTCCACGTGGTTCTGGGTGGGAACATATGCACAACTGGTTCCAGCAAAGAATGGTGAGGCAGCGTCTTCGTCGAGACGGTGTCCAAAATCATCTACAATACCGTCAGCACTGTGTTGAATCTCGTAGATAGACTCCGAACTGTTGTGAAGTCGGAAAAGTGAATTGTAGCTCTCGGCTATTTCACTTTCAGTATTGCCTGTAACTGGCACTAATGAGTAGCATCCCAAACGCATCAATTCTTCATAGGCATTAACAGCTTTTTGCATCATCTCTTTGGAACGGTCAGACTTGAAGCCGTAGATGGTTTTGCCCTTGTTTTGGAACGCTGGCGACCCCACCCAGAAGTACGCTTTGGCTTTGAGCATGATAGCTGCACCTTTTGTTACACGTCCCACATTCTCTGGTTCGTTTCTCACGGCGAGTAGATTGGCAGCCTTATCCGCCTCCGAAGCGATATAAGCCACCATCTCCTCGTATGAGGAACGCGGGAATTTGCGTTGGTCATTCAACGGGTCGTACAATTCTTGAATAAGCATTGGTGCACCAAAACGACGGAGGAGTTGGTAGTAATACCATCCCCTAAAGAAGTGAGCCTCACCCAAAACACGATTTTTATGTGGTCCATCGGCAATTTCGTTTGCATTGGCTAACAGCCTATTGATGTGCTGTATCATTTCATAGTCCTTGCCCCACTCATTTAAGCCCGCAGTATTGATAGCTTCTTCTTCGCCAGCAACTTCCTCAGCGAAAATAGTACGGCTCCATTCTGTACGCGAGTAGGTGATTTGGTCGGTAAACCATCCTGTGTACGGCTTTGACAGATAACGCAAAAACCAACTTGTAGACATCATTGTGCTGAAGCCATTGGTAATGTTGTGATACCATACTAAACTGTACTCGTCCAAAAGGTTGGGGCTTGCCCAAATACTCGGCTCCGCAAGTTTATCAACAGGTGCGTCGTTAAATAGGTCGTCACAACTTGTTGTCACAAAAGTAAGCGACAAAGAGGCAAAGCCAGTCAATATATATTTACTAATTCTGTTCATAATCATAAGTTTATGTATTCCTTGTTTAGAAACCAATATTCGCATTGATACCATAAGTGCGCTGGATGGGATATCCTCTCATTGATTCGGGATCCATGTACTTGAGCTTGCTCCATGTATAAAGGTTGCCACCCATCAATGATATACTAAGCGATGATAGTTTGAGTTTGCTCAACACTGAAGAGGGCAGCGAGTAGCCGACACTAACAGATTTTAAGCGTACAAAGCTGTTGTCACGCACCCAGAACGATGATTTTTTACGGTTGTTGTCTCTTGCCGTTGCCAACTTGACACGTGGGAACGAGGCGTTGGGGTTATCGGGAGTCCAACAATCTGTGAGGTGGTAATCCTGGAACTTGGGCAAGCTACCGTTTTCTAATGAGTACATCTCGCTTACATATTGCTTGAAGCCTGCCACTCCTTGGAACATGACACTCACGAAGAACCCTTTGTAGCTCGCACCCAAACGTAAACTTCCAGTGAAATCAGGATATTGTGAATCTCTGAAAGGTTTCAAGTCTTTGTCATCCAAAACGCCATCATCATTCTGATCCTTGTATTTGATATCACCAGGCTTTATCGTTTTGTTTTTGCCTTTGTACGTTCCATCTTGGTTGAGTTTCCAATTATCTATCTCTTCTTGCGTTTGGAACAAACCTAACGACTCGTACATCCATGTGGTTCCAGTACTTTGCCCCTTTCTTCGCATGTTCTCCAATTGATTGGATTCATCTCCCCAGTCTATCACCTCGTCACGTCCTAATGATAACGTGAGTGCAGCGTCATACCTAAACTTGTTGATGCTGTTTCTGTGCGTGAGCGTTAAATCCCATCCCCAAGCCTTCAACTTGCCAAAATTCATCAATGGCACACTACCATTGGTACCTGTAGAAGCGGGGTACAAATAGTCGGGAGCAGGTGTCAGCATATCCGTGCGGTAACGAACGTAATACTCGTAAGTAAGCCCAAACCTGTTATCCCAAAATCCAAGGTCTATGCCAACATTGTAATCACGATTCTTTTCCCATGACAAGCGTGTATTGGGATAGTTTCCTGTGGCCACGATAACTGCGGGTTTGAATACGCCGCCAACATTGTAGCCATAAGCGGGCGAATAAATGTATTTAAGCAAGTATGAGTAATCTTGCACACTTCCATCACGCCCTAACAAGCCAGTAGACAAGCGAAACTTAACATTGCTCAACACTTTCTGCCTCCAACTCTTGAAAAACTCTTCATTAGAGAGAATCCATGATGCAGATACCGTTGGGAAAAACGCCCAACGATGATCGGGATGAAACTTTGCAGATCCGTCCATACGGAAGCTGAACTCAGCGAAATATCTATTAGAGAATCCGTAAGTGGCACGTCCAATCAACGATGCGCGCTGTACTTCGCTGTCAACTCCATGCAACGTTCCCGTATTGGTAGAACCAAGAACCTCGGGATATAAACCCGGCAAATCGTTGTTGGTCCCATCCATAGATTTGCGCTTATAAGATTGGTAGTTAGCCACTAGTAATCCTGTAACATGGTGTTTGCCACCAAACGTGCGGTCGTAATTAGCACCAAACTCTATCAAGGCGTTATCAACAAACTGGGTCCCCTGATATACACTTACTTTAGCTTTAGGATAAATAGTAGTCTTGTCCACCGTTATCTCCTTGTTTTTTTCATTGTACAAATACAGCGTCACGGGATTGTTATAGTTCTTGTTTAACGAGCTATTATTATCAACGGTTACCCTTCCGTAAACCGACAGTCCCTTAACCCAAGGCAATTCCCACTTTAGATTAGCCGTAACGGTGTTCATCTTGGTTGTCATTTGCTTATAACCTCCTAATCCACGCACCGATATCAAAGGGTTGGCATGACCGATACTTGCCAAATCGCCATTATCATAGACAAACGGTTGAGTCGGGGCATAACTGTATGCTGCGTCGATAGTGGTGTAGCTTGTGTTCTTATATTCTGAACGAACGCCACTCATGTCAAGCGATAATGTCAATCCTTTGGCTAACGTGGCATCGAGCTTTGCAGCGTAATTGAAACGATCGCGTCCTACGCCACTATACAATCCCACCGTATTGGTATAGGCACCAGAAATGTAATACCTTACAAACTTATTACCACCAGAGAGAGATACAGCGTTTGTGGTGGACGTTCCGTGCGATTTCAAATAGTCGAGCAAATTGGTATCAGCATATTTATTGGGCATGGATTGTGTCCTAATTAGCTCCAATTCTTCCTCTGTATAAGGCTGAGCGTTTCTCACACCCTCCACCGCTTTGTTATAGAGCTTGGCATATTCGTAGCTCTTTAGGAAATGAGGGAATTGCGTAGCTTCTTGGATATTAAACTGTCCACGATAGTTCACACGCACTTTAGAGTCGCCAGAGGCGCGTTTTGTTTTAACGAGTATAACGCCATTGGCGGCGCGCACACCATAAACGGCAGCGGCAGCAGCGTCCTTAAGGATGGAAATACTCTCTATATCATCAGGATTGAGGTCAGACAGACGCTGTTCTCCCTCTGTGGTGTTCTCCGAAAAACGAGGAATACCATCTATGACCAACAATGGCGAACTGACCGCTCCCGACATAGCACGAATACGAATGGTAGCTTCTCGAGCCGCACCTGGGTCGCCAGAGAGTGACATTACTTGCAAACCAGCCACCTGACCATTCAAAGCTTGGTCGAGGTTGGGGGTGGGCATGCGCAGTAGGTCTTCGCCCTTCACCGTCTCGATAGAGCTCGTCAGCGCCGACTTTTTCTGTGTTCCGTAACCCACCACGACGAGCTCATCCAAGTTTTGAGCGTCTTCTTTCATCTTGATGTTTAAGAGTTTGCCAAGAATGGCTTGCACTATCATCTCTTTATAACCTAAATAAGACACGACAAGGTTGTTCTTTCCCTTAGGCATCACAATCTTGAAATTGCCGTCCTTATCAGTAATCACACCTGTTTTTTCTCCTTGTGCTTTCACCGCTGCTCCTATGATAGGAGTGCCTGAGGAGTCAACAACTTTCCCTGATACGGTGATGTCTTGTGCCAATACAGGCATGAAACACACAACCGACAACAGCAATGTTAACAAAAAGAATTTTCTCATAGCCTTACTTTTTTAACAGTTTATCTATTTGCAAAATTTGATATTCGTAATAATTGCGCGTCTTCGCATCTCCCGTCGCTCTTTTCTGCTTGTAGAGAGCTACCACTTTTTTCAGTTGACTAAGCATAAGTGGCTCCAGCAAGTTGGGCGACAAGGCTGGTAAACCGTAGTTAATGCGCATGAAAGAATATTCTGCTTCTGTGTGGCTGCATGGCAGAGAGGGCAGGCAAATGTTGTCATCCGTCAACTTCTCTTGGAGCAATGACAGTCCTTTCTTTTTAGAAGCGTCGCTGTCCAATCCAGCACTCTTCTTGAAAAGTGAGATAATGGAAGCCTGCAAATTAATGTCCGATTCAGAAAGAGCCTTACCCTTCAATGTGTTTTGAAATATCTCATTGAAAGCGTCGTTCATATATTGTCCGAGACTATAATTCTTGTTCGGATTAACTTTATAACCCTCGCTCACCCTGAACAACGTGGTAGCGCCATAGATCCCACCAGCCAACGATTTTTGTAGCTTCATATTTACAGTGGACGGCAAATCCAATTTCACTAACAACGATTGCGGAGACAACCACGAGTTGTATGTGAGTGCTTGATTCACCAACCACTTCATAGCCTTGCGTTGTGTAACCTTGTCCACATAGGTCTTGGCACCTTTTTGGTTGTCGCCTTGTCTAATCTCATGGAAACAAACACCACCCAAATATGGTATGACATGATGAAGATGTCTTGAGTATTGAGACACCACCTCTTTGTACATTGCAGTCACGTCATCATAGCTCTTACCCTTCTCAAAGGTCCATTTCTCAAGGTTTTTCACGATAATTTTTAAGTTGCTGATGGCATAATTACCAGCCTTGATATGGTCATTACCCAAGTCTTCCGACTGTGCAGTAGGGTCAACAGTTCCCATAAATTGCTGAGCGCCAAACTCAAACATAGGATTTCCCTTCTTCGCATCTATCCAAGCCTCCAATGTTTTTTTCTCCGCCTCTGGCGTGTCAGCGCCTTTAATCAATCGATACCCCCAGTTGATGGCATAAATATCAGCCACGCCCAATACGGGTGGCGTAAGTTTTACACCACGCTCCAAATCACCGGGTTGTGCAACGAAGTTGTTGCGAGCATAATCCATGATACTTGGCGTAGTGCCGTATTTTTGTGTGAACGAGGGGCTGCGCAATGAATCCACAGGAAATGCGTAACTTGCACCCATGTTATGCATTAGGCCAAGGGTGTGTCCCACTTCGTGGGCGGCAACGTAACGCATGGACTCTTGCATGAGGTCATCATCAAAAACAGCCTTATGTGTGCGTGCGTCGACAGCGGCAGTTTGGACAAATCGCCAATCGTGCAACAACGACACCACATTGTGATACCATATCACATCAGCAGTCAATATCTCTCCCGTGCGCGGGTCAACATAGCTCGGACCCATAGCATTGGCAATGTCGGTAACAGCATATTTCACACAATTGTAGCGCATGTCATCGGGGTCGAAGTTGGGATCATCCTTAGGATAGTCTAAGGCCTTTACCACATTCTTGAAACCCGCAGCCTCAAAAGCTTTGTTCCAATCCTCGATACCTTGTCGAACAGTGGCGCGCCATTTTTCGGGGAAAGCCGTATCCACATAGTAAACAATTTGTTGTTTGGGTTCAACAAGTTCACCGTTATAATATTTTTCCCATTCCCCATCCTTGGGTTCCAACCGCCACCTATTAATATAGGTCTCTGTCTCTATATTATCTTTGTTCGAAGAATAAATGTTCTTTTCTGTGTCGAAGAAACCTACGCATTTGTCTTTTAGACGCATACGCATGGGCTTATCAGGTGCCAAGAACAGTGAGCGGTGCATCTCCACTGTGTATGGCATGTCCTTGTCTGTCAAATTGTAAGACAGCACAGTCTTAATCTCCACATTCTTAGGAAAAGCTTTCACTTCGGTGATACCCGATGCATCAGCGACGAAAGTTCCTTTGAGCGATTTTTTTCCACCAAGAAGAATAGACAGGGGGTTGTCCTTCTTTATCGGACTAATACATCTTTCATTACCACCAAAGAAACTCGTTACCTCAATGAGTACGTTTTTGTCCTTTCGTCCAACTATCTTGAACGCCTTTAAGACTGGATCAGCAAAGTTAGAACGAAATGCCACAGCTATCGGATCGTCTTTCGCCACCACATTATCATTTTGAACCAAGTGCATGTACACACGCGTGCTGTCCTTGGTGAAACGCAGCAACATGGGGTACGTAACCATCTGTCCAGCCACATAGTCGCTGGTGTTGCTTGTCTTTGAAATACGATTGGACAATATATAGAAGTGCGAGAACACCGAATCTGGCATTTCAAAATACAACTTCCCATCCTTTTTCTGATAGGTATTGAACATTCCTTTGCACACCTTGGCGTCCTTGATAGCTTTGTTATAATCTTCTATCCCACCCGTTTCCTTGGGTTTATCGGTCAACACCTTGAGTGCATCAGTCTTCTTCTTGTCTTTTTTCTTGGCAAGTGTAGGATTGGGGAACATCATTCCCATCAAAAAAAGAATCATCAAAAATTTTCTCATAGTAGCATTTTTAATTATTAATATTGTTTACAGTTCTTAAAATTGCCGCTCTCCATCAATACCCTAAACACGGTGTCCCAACTCGTCCTACATAGGGAGTGCGATTCATGAACATGGCGATTTCTCTTCTATAATTTTGCAAATATATAGATTTTTTGCTTATTCTTTATCTTTTCTTCAAAATTTGTAACGAAAACTATCATTTTAGCATCTGAGCAGATTCTCATTCCTGCGACAAACTCTTTGTGCAAGCAAAAATTATTTGCTACATGAACAGAAGTCACTCCTGCACATACGCCAACATTCATAGCGCATTGCAAGTTACTGACTTTTGAAGTAAAACCATTATCATGGAAAAATGGTCGTGAGATTTTGCAGTTGTTTCCCCTAAATTGTCTAATACTTTTCGTACTTTTGTTGCCAAAACTATCAAGATGCAAATACTACTCTCTTGCGCAAAGGACATGGTTGATGCTGCACCAAACTTGGCTTTATCAACCACGCTGCCGCAGTTTCAGCACGAAGCTGAGCAAACGTCGGTGTACTTGATGAAATATAGCACCACCGAACTGGCGGAGATGTTACAAATCAATCCTCAATTGGCTTCACTCAACAAGTTACGTTATACCCATTTTTTAGAACCTTCGCCCACCCTACCCGCTATTCTTGCTTACAACGGAATCGTATATAAGAGGTTGGATGCAGCATCAATGTCGGTTCAGCAACTTCAATATGCCGACCAGCATGTGTGGCTCACTTCGTTTCTCTATGGACTACTACGCCCACTCAACGGCATTAAGAACTATCGACTGGAGGGATGCGTTCAGCTCCCCGAATACGACAACCAAACGATGTTTGATTTTTGGAAGCCACGCCTCACACAACTGCTCATTGATGCCGTTCGTGCTGACGATGGTATGCTGCTGAATTTGGCGAGTGCGGAAATGAAGAAAATGTTTGATTGGAAGCGCATCAAGCAATCGGATCGCATCATAGAACCTGCCTTCAAAGTGCGAAAAAATGGAAAGCTGAAGACCATTGTAGTGTACACTAAGATGTGCCGTGGCGGTTTAGCACGCCATGCTATTATACATCATGCCCACACTGTTGATGCGCTCAAAACCTTTGAATACGAAGGATTTGTGTATAATGAGCAAGAGAGTAAGGGCGATGAGCTGGTATTTGTCCTCTAATCGTTTGACTAAATTGCATGATGTGAACATCTTTTTGTTGCACTAAAGATGATTTTTATCTTACACTAAGGTGCATAAAAACATGCCTGTTTTGTCCGAAAATTTCAAAATTTTCAAGTTGCAAAATAGAGAAAAAATGGGGATGAAAACGGCATAAAATCTCCATTTTAAGCGCTGAAAATACATGAAGCATTGAGATAACACTCCTATATATCGCAAATAAGGGCCTTAGAGTATGTAGATTGGGCGGTTAACTACATGCTTCAACGCCATTATAGCATTACTTCAACAAACAAAAGGACATGCTATTTTTAGCAAAGTCATTGGTTATCAAACAACTATAAAAATCGCATATTTACGACCAAAGAGACACTTGGTTGTAAAAACGCGCGTATTTTGAACGAATGTCCTAATTTTTCAACATTTTTACTCGCTTTATTTTCATCACATCATGGGCGTGTAAAGATGGTAAATGATTTGCAAAAGTGCCATTTTTTTCCTACTTTTGCAAGTTGAGTAAATCTACCTATACAGAAAAGTTCATGAGCAAAGAGACAAACCAACAAGACGATATAGAATTAGAAGACGACGAATTGACTACCGACCAGCATTCTGACTACCAACCAGCCGACCGATTTGACGCCTCGGCAGTGCACCATTTGAGTGGAATGTACAAGAATTGGTTTTTGGATTACGCCTCGTATGTCATCTTAGAGCGTGCCGTTCCACACATAGAGGACGGACTAAAACCTGTGCAGCGACGCATTCTGCACTCCATGAAGCGCATGGATGATGGACGATACAATAAGGTTGCCAACATTGTGGGGCATACCATGCAGTTTCATCCTCATGGAGATGCTTCTATTGGCGATGCGTTGGTGCAAATGGGACAAAAGGATTTACTCATTGACACGCAGGGTAACTGGGGAAATATCTTGACAGGTGACCGTGCTGCTGCACCACGTTACATTGAAGCCCGACTGTCTAAGTTTGCCCTTGATGTTGTTTTTAACCCTAAAACGACCGACTGGCAACTCAGTTATGACGGCAGAAACAAAGAACCTATCACACTCCCAGCCAAGTTTCCATTGCTCCTCACACAGGGTGCCGAAGGCATTGCAGTAGGCTTGAGTTCGAAGATACTACCTCACAATCTCAACGAAATTTGCCAAGCCGCTATTCACTATCTGAAAGGAGAACCATTTACATTATATCCAGACTTTCCTACGGGTGGCAGCATTGACGTAGAAAAATATAACGATGGACAACGAGGAGGAACGCTAAAAGTACGTGCCAAGATTGAAAAATTAGACAATAAGACACTGGTAATCAAGGAAATTCCATTTAGCAAGACAACGACAACGCTCATTGACTCTATTCTCAAAGCCATTGACAAGGGAAAAATAAAAGCCAGGAAAGTAGACGACAACACAGCTGCCGAAGTGGAGATACAAGTTCATCTGTCGCCAGGAATTAGTAGCGACAAAACAATTGATGCCTTATATGCTTTCTCCGATTGCGAAATCAATATATCACCCAACTGCTGTGTGATAGAAGATAATAAGCCTGTGTTTTTAACTGTGAGCGATGTGTTGCGCCACAGCGTAGATAGCACCATGGGATTGCTGCGCAAGGAATTGGAAATTAGGCGCAACGAACTATTAGAACAATTATTTTTTGCTTCGCTTGAGAAGATATTTATCGAAGAACGTATCTATAAAGATAAGAAATTTGAAGAAGCCAAAGATATAGATGCGGCTGTGGCACACGTGGATGACCGATTGGAACCCTTTAAGCCGCATTTCATCAGAGAGGTAACACGCGACGACATCTTGCGACTGTTGGAAATCAAGATGCACCGCATCCTAAAATTCAACAAAGACAAAGCAAATGATTTCATTGTGCGTACCAAAGCCGAAATTAAAGAAATAGACCACGACTTGGCACACATGACGGATGTAACCATCAATTGGTTTGAATTTATCCAAACTAAATATGGTAAAGAGCATCCACGACTCACAGAGATACGCAGCTTTGACACCATAGAAGCTACTAAGGTGGTAGAAGCCAACGAAAAGCTTTACATCAACCGACAAGAAGGGTTTGTAGGAACAGGACTAAAAAAGGACGAGTTTGTATGTAACTGTTCGGACATTGACGACATCATTATTTTTTATCGTGACGGTAAGTACAAAATCATAAGGGTAGCAGACAAGATATTTGTGGGCAAGAATGTGATTCACGTTCAGGTGTTCAAGAAAAACGACAAGCGTACTACTTACAACGCGGTGTACAAGGATGGCAAAAGCGGAATATACTTCATCAAGCGTTTTAATGTTACCAACTTCACTCGTGACAAAGAGTACGACTTGACGCAGGGTAAGCCCAATTCCAGAGTAGTATATTTTACTGCCAATCCAAACGGAGAAGCTGAAGTGATAAAGATAACGTTAGAGCCTGATCCTTCCAAGGCAAGACAAAACATCTTCATCGAAAAAGATTTCTCTGACATCAAGATTAAATCGCGCAGTGCCAAAGGAAATATTCTTTCCAAGAAACCTATTCACCGAATAGGACTAAAGAGTCATGGGCACAGTACACTGGGCGGTAGGAAGGTGTGGTTTGACCCTGATGTAAATCGCATTAACTATGAGGAACACGGGCGCTATTTAGGAGAGTTCAACGATGATGACTCTATCTTGGTGGTGCTTGACAATGGGGAATTTTACATCACAAACTTCGATGTCAACAATCACTATGATGACAATATCCAAATCATTGAGAAATGGGACGATGCGAAGATATGGACAGCCGTGCTGTTTGATGCAGACAACCAAAACTATCCGTATGTAAAGCGCTTTACAATGGAGGCAATAAAGAAAAAGCAAAACTACTTAGGAGAGAACCCAAACAACAAATTGGTTTTACTTACCGAAGTTGCCTATCCTCGCTTGTTACTTACCTTTGGAGGTAATGATTCCTCACGCCCCAGCCAAGAGATAGACGTCGAGGAGTTTATTGCCGTAAAAGGCTTTAAGGCAAAGGGAAAGCGGCTTACTACTTGGGAAATAGACAAGATAGAAGAACTCGAACCAACACGACAACCTGTAGTTGCGCAAGATGACGAGCCAGAAGAGGACACCAATGATGAAGAAGAAGAAAATCTTGACCCTGATGCTGGAAAGAGTCAGCAACAAGTTATCGACGAAATAACGGGGCAACTAAGTTTGTTTAACGATGAGGAACTGGCTCCTAAATAAGATAAGCGTGAGGGGAATAGCAGTCGCTTTCATCTTGATGGGCGGAGTGACAAGCACAATAGCGCAAGAAGAGAGGGAAATACCCCAACGTATCACGACAAAAAGCGATATGATAGGCTATGGACAAGCGTCTTTGTTGGACACTTATCTGTCTGCCGAAACATATACGGGGTATCGCATTGACTACCTTTCACACATCATGCGAACAAAAGAAGAAAGTCGCTGGATGCAACTGAAAATTCATCAAGGTAACTTCACTTACGCCAAGAATCGGGCAAAGAACGCTTACGAAATGGAAGGAATGTACCAGTTTGAATATGGTGTCTTTTACCAATGGCAGCTCTTTGAAAAGCATTTACAGCTGATGACGGGTGGAAAAATGAACCTTCATGCAGGCGCACTCTATAATGGAAGGAACGGCAATAATCCGATGCAAGCCAAGTTAGGAATCAATATCGCTCCTGCCCTCATCCTTTCCTACGCACTAAAAATACAAAAAGTTCCATTACAATTACGCTATGAATTATCTACTCCTGTCATAGGAATGATGTTCTCGCCTAATTACGGACAGTCTTATTACGAGATTTTTTCAAGGGGCGACTACGACCACAACATCGTTTGTACTCATTTAGGAAACGCACCGGCTTTGAAACAATTGGTTACACTCGACTTTACACTCTGGAAAACAACTTTCAGAGTGGGCTATTTGGGAGATTATCAACAAGCAAACGTGAACAACTTGAAGTATCACTCCTATTCAAACTCGCTCGTAATAGGCTTAGTGAGGAAATTTACACTCAAACATATCCTACCATGAAAAAACTCTTATGCATACTCGTCGTAAGTCTGGGGCTATGTAGTTGCACGCAGGACGAAGTGTTTGAAGACACCCCACAAGGCAATTTAGAAGCCCTATGGAAAATTTTAGATGAGCATTATTGCTTCTTCGAAGAGAAAGGTATCGACTGGAATGCTATCTATCAACGATACTCTCACCAAATGAATCAACGGCTAACGGAGTATCAACAGTTTCAAATCATGGCTAAAATGCTTGCCGAACTCAAAGATGGACATGTGAATCTTTACACAAGCTTTGATCATGGACGGTATTGGAAATGGCATGAAGACTATCCAAAGAATTTTGATGAAACACTTATAGACCACTATATCGGCACCGACTATCGCATCACGGCTGGCATGCGGTATTGCATTTTAGACGATCATACGGGATACATCTCCTGTCGTTCGTTTGAGGGAGCCATTGGTTCAGGTAACTTGGACAACATTTTATTCTATTTAGCACCTTGCAATGGACTCATTATAGATATTAGAGGAAATGGTGGTGGGATGTTAACTTCTGCAGAACAGTTAGCAAGCCGCTTTACCAATGAGGATTTATTAGTTGGCTACATACAACACAAAACAGGCAAAGGGCATCAAGATTTTTCAAGGATGCGTGAACAAATATTACACCCTGCCAAAGGTGTTAGGTGGCAAAAGAAAGTGATTGTGCTAACCAATCGGGAGGTCTTTAGTGCAGCCAACGAATTTGTTAAATACATGAAGGCTTGTCCACAAGTGACAATAGTAGGAGATAAGACTGGTGGAGGAGCCGGACTTCCTTTTTCGAGCGAGCTACCGAATGGGTGGGGAGTAAGATTCTCTGCATGCCCTATATTTGACGCCAACAAGAAAAGTACAGAATTTGGTATAGCCCCCGACCACGTTGTTATGATGAAAAAGGATGACACCTTAAAAGGCGAAGACACGCTTATTGAGTTTGCACGTAAGCTATTATCAAGTACTCACGTTTCAACAACAACGAAATAGCGAGATGTCATACCATTATCTTCACTGTTATTGCTAACCCAAAAGTATCATCAACAGAATGAAACAACTATTCACTCTCTTTCATCAATGGTTAAAAAGCATGTCCTTTCGGACAGGTGTCATCGTATTGGGCATGTGTATTCCTTTTTACATTCTTTCCTTTGCGCAAATGTTATTGCCAATAAGCGCAACTGCCAAAGGTGTTTGGTGGACAATACTCTTTGGTTTGGCTAAAACCTGTCAGTATAGTGGGCTTACTATCATCGGAGTAGAAGGTTGGAAGAGACTGAAGAAAAAGTTACAACTTGAAAAGAAGCCTCCTAAAAGTGAAGCTTCTGAAGAATAAAACAACATTTTTCGAGCAAACAAGATTATTTTATAAAATTATTGATTAACTTTGCAACCGCAATGTTTTTTGCGCCCGTGGCGAAATTGGTAGACGCGCTAGACTTAGGATCTAGTGTTTTGCGACGTGTAGGTTCGAGTCCTATCGGGCGCACCACAAAACTTCCGAAATGCTGTAGCGATAAATCTACAACACTTCGGAAGTTTGTTTAGATTGTATAGACGGGAGTGCCGAAGATGTTCGCAATCCTATCAAGAGCGGTCGTCAACTAATCGGATGCCATCTGGTTGAATGCTAATCAAACGACGTTTATACAAGTCACCAATAGCCTTTTTATACGTTTTCTTACTCACCTGAAAACGTTGTTTGATGAGTTCGGCATCGCTCTTATCCCCCAACTCACAATATCCACTATGCGAACGGAGATATTGCAACAACTCTTCTGCAAAGCTCTCTGTTTGCTTCTGCCCAAACGGTTGCAACGTTACATCAATCTTTCCGTCTTCACGCACCGTAGAAATGTACGCTTTTAACCGATCGCCTGTATGTACAGGTCTAAATATCTGGTTGTTATAAATAAGTCCGCTATAACGATTGTCGATGATCACCTTAAAACCCAAATCTGTTTTTTGCCACACCAAGATATCTACCTCTTCTCCACTTTTATACGAAGGTTTGTCAGAAGAGAGAAAATGTTCCACCTTCGCAGAAGAAACAATTCGATAACTTTCCTCGTCCACATAGACATAAACAATGTATTGATGTCCTATCTCCATGCGTTTCTTCTGTTCACGAAAGGGACAAAACAAGTCTTTCATCAGACCCCAGTTCAAGAACGCTCCATACTCATTGACCCATGAACACGACAAGAACGCAAACTCGCCAACCTTAGCCAAAGGTGTCTCCGTCGTGGCTACCAATCGTTCATCTTGATCTAAATAGACAAAGACATCCAAGGCATCGCCAATTGTATAATGTGCTGGCACATAACGTTTCGGTAACAATATTTCACCTTCGTCCCCACCATCAAGATATAAACCAAACTCGACCTCTCTTAATATCACTAAACGATTATCATCGCCAAGGCGAACCCATGAGCGTTCGGGGGCATGAGCTTGTTCAAGCGCCTCTTCTCCCGTATGGTCTTTACGCTGTTTTTGTTGATTGTATTTCATTATGTAATTGGATATTTAGATAGAAGATTCTTGTGAATGCTCCTGAGGATGAAGAGTTTCAACATCAGAGCATTGAGCGGAAGGCTGACACTGCACATCATTTTCTGCTTGGCATGGCACATTTTGGATAAGCCTACCGTCTTTCATGTGGATGGTGCGGTCGGTGATGGACGCCAAACCCTCATCATGTGTCACAATAACAAAGGTTTGCCCAAACTCTTTACGCAAATCAAAAAACAACTGATGCAGCTCTGTCTTGTTCTTAGAATCCAAACTACCACTGGGTTCATCTGCCAATATCACGGCTGGATGATTCACCAATGCTCGTGCTACTGCCACACGTTGCTTTTCACCTCCTGACAATTCATTGGGTTTATGACGAGCACGATCCAAAAGTCCCATATATTGGAGGAGCTCTTGTGCACGCTGCTTTGTTTCAACTTGGCTTTTACCTGCAATCAATGAAGGAATCATGACATTCTCGAGTGCAGTAAACTCGGGCAATAATTGATGGAATTGGAATACAAAACCAATGTGTTGATTTCTAAAATCACTTAGTTTCTTGGAAGATAACTGGTCTACTCTAACGCCATCTACCATGATTTGTCCTTGGTCTGCCTTATCTAATGTCCCGATTATCTGAAGCAAAGTCGTCTTGCCAGCACCACTCGGTCCCACAATACTCACAACTTCTCCCTTGTTGATGTGCAAATCAATGCCTTTTAATACTTGGAGATGACCAAACGATTTTGTAACGCCTTGTATATCTATCATATTTTTTTTGTTTTTTCAATTTTATTCTTTATCCATCCTCCAACAACGTCATACGCCGAACGTTCTTCTTGATGTTGGGATTGAGAGTAAGTCATATCGCCCTCTACAGCCTCATATTGATCGGGGAAAACAATGAGAATCGTTTTTCCTGAAAAGTTCTGTCGTATCTCTTCTGCCAATTCCTCTAACGCATTTTTATAGGAAACTGTGCCTTTGCGCGCTGTAATGACCACAAACATATGATCGTCGGCAATCGTAGAAGCCAACTGCGGAAACTGATTCCAGTGTTCCATGTCCTTAAATGCCGCTCTCACCACAGGATGTTTCTCTTGTATATACGCACTTATCAACGCCAACGTGTCTTGTCTGCCATGAAACTCTATTCGACAATCTAAATGCGTCGCCATACGCAAAAGGCGTTCCAACCACCGGTAGAAACCCGGTTCAAATTGTGCTCTCGAAGGTACTGCCACCACAATACGACGGAGTGTGTTGAGGGGTTGCATCAGTCTTGCCATGATAATCTGACAATTCAATCCGTTAAACAAACTTTGATGAAATTGCCCCCAAAACTTCTTTGAAACCTCAGCGTGCGTGTGCATCCCAATAATAATCTCATTTGCATGGAACTCTTGGAAAGCATGCTTGATGCCATTGGCGATATTCACGGCTATTCGCACCTGCGATTGTACCTGCACATCCGACCCTGCCGCATATCGTGTAACTTGTTCTAATAAATGTTTGCCTTTTTCCTGATTCACTCGCATTTGCTCATCTTCATACACCACGTTAATAGCCGTGAGGGGTCTGTTGAGCTTTCGGCTTTTCATTAAGATTGCCAAACCAATGAGTTGTTCTGCATAATTGGGATATTTTATAGGAACAAGGATATGCTCATCATCGAGAGACGCCTCTTCATCCGATGCAATTTGCTGATCACGCAATGTTATTTTCTGGGCAGAACGCTCTGTGATTAACGAAGAAACGATACAGGTGAGCAGTATCATCAGCACCACACTGTTGAGAATTTCATCATTCACAAGAAACTCTCCTGGTGCCAGTTCTATCCTCATCCCTACCATCACCATGGCGATAGCACCTGCGGCATGAGCGGAAGTCAATCCAAACATCATTGTTCCCGAAGAGAACGGAAGCCGAAAACGATGGCTCGCAAGGTAGGCAGCCAGCATTTTTCCAACGGTTCCCACAAAGGTGATCACCAATAGAAAGAACACTACTTGTCCGCCAGCAAAGAGGATTCGCAAATTGATGAGCATCCCCACCCCTATCAAGAAGTAAGGGATAAACAGCGCATTGCCTATAAACTCTATCCTATTCATCAGTGGAGAAACGACTGGTATATAACGGTTCAGTATCAAACCTGCAAAAAAAGCGCCAAATATACCTTCAAAACCAACGGCTTCACTCAGGGCTGCACTCATGAACATCATCGCCATTACAAACACATACTGCATCACCGCATCACTATAGCGGCGCAGAAAGTAACGTGTAAATCGAGGAATCAAAAGAATCATGGCGGCACAATAGATGGCAAATTTCAGCGTGAGCAGCAACCAAAATCCCACATCCGACCCACTTTCAGCAGAAGAGACAATGCCTGCCAACAACACTAACGCTAACAATAACGACAGCATGGTGGCACCAACACTCAACATCACACTGGGTTTGCGCTGCAATCCATATCGGCTTACTATGGGATAAGCAATAAGAGTGTTGGAAGACATGATGCACCCCAACAGCAACGAAGCCTGTGCGGAGAAATGTAAAATGTAAACACATGAAAAATAAACCAACACAAGGGGCACTGCAAAGGTAAGGAGACCGAACGCCAACATACGATATTTGTTCTTCTTCACCCCTTCCATCTCCATTTCGAGCGATGCCAAGAACATGATGTAATACAGCCCTACTTTGCCAAACAATTCGAACGAGTTGTCACGAACCAAGATATTTAGTCCATACTTCCCCAACACTACGCCCGCCAACACCATGCCAATGATATGGGGAATACGCAATTTTCCCATGATTATCGGTGCCAAGAGTATGACCGATAATACTACTAAAAACACCAAAGTGGGGTCCGTAATGGGGAAATATGCTGATATCATGCGGTTAGTTATTTTACACATCAGAGATAGCGCAAGCCGAAGACAGAGAAAATTTATTTTCTTTATTGAGGCGCAGCCTATCTTATGCAAAAAGAGTACGAGCCGAACGCAATCAGGCAAGCCTGAAATTGCTAAGGCGAAGTCTCTTTTATGCAAAGGTAGCGCAAGCCGAGGACAGAGAAAATTTATTTTCTTTGTTGAGGCACAGCCTACCTTATGCAAATGTAGATAAATTTTCCGAATTATCAGTCAGTGGAAGAAAGAAAGCGCTTTTTCTTTGAGGGCAGAATCAACAAAAGCACTTTTCAAATAGCATTTTTGTCCTGTTATTTTACCAAAAAACGGGCATCCAAAATCTTCAAAATAGAAAAAATCAATAGGCAAACGACATGCAAAAATGGACTGATTTTGCCAAAATAGAAGTCTTTTTAAGTTAGATCATTGACTTAACGTACTTGGAAACACTCTTTAGAGGTGTTATTCACATACTTCAACGACCTTAAATCATGCAAATAGCAACCTTATCTTAATGCTTCAATCGCCAAAAAGTGGTAAGAATACGAAAGAAAGGAAACAGTTTAAGCGTAACACACGCAACAACAACGAGTTATGGAAGTTGCTCATAATTCGCGTATTTGCGACCCACATTGCCGTTGGTTATTTTCACGCGAGTTATAAGAGGCACTTTGTAAAGAAAATTCAGCATTAATTCTTCTTCCTTCCAATGTACCTTCAATTTTACAGAAACCATATTTTTGATATTTTTCATAGTAAGAATATCACTCTTCAATATAAAGAACCAGTATAACTTAAAGAAAAAACACGACTCTTTCATTTAACGATAACCTTTGCTGGCATAAATCTTTCATCCTTTGGTTACTTCGCTCTCAAATTTACCGATTAAATGAATATAACATCTTGCGTACCAATGTAAAAGCTGCATGATATCTCATCTTTTAACAACGAAAAACACAAAAGAATCTAAAAAACATTGCCGCAAAAGCCATTTCACGAAAGAACGTCCCGTTCTGTCTAAAATAACGAAAAACATAGTTGCAGCATTTCACTTTTGACAAACTCTGAGAAAAATCAAAACGCATTTTTTTTTCGCTGTTTTCGTCAGAACGTCTACGTTCTTTGGTTTCTTCATATCACTCGCACATTTTCGTTTTTTCTGTTTATTTCGTTGTTGATTTCTTCTACGTCGTTTACAACAACAAAATATACCTTTGTTAAAGAGCCGTGAAGAAAAAAAAAGCATTTTCTTTATTCTACAGGCTTATAAATCACAGTTTTTATGTAAATTTGTCGAGTACTATGTACATAAAGGAAGTTTGAGCTTTGCTCAGTTTTAACAAAAAATAGATACGATAATGAAAGTAGCAATAGTAGGCGCAAGTGGCGCAGTAGGTCAGGAGTTTTTACGCATCTTGGAAGAACGTAATTTCCCTATCGATGATTTAGTGCTGTTCGGCTCTGAACGCAGCGCAGGTAAGACATACAACTTTAAGGGTAAAGACTACACTGTAAAACGTCTTCAGCACAATGATGACTTCAAAGGTGTTGATTTTGCCTTTACCTCTGCTGGCGGTGGCATTTCAAAAGAGTTTGCCGAGACCATCACAAAACATGGAGCCATTATGATTGACAATTCCAGTGCATTTCGCATGGATAAGGACGTGCCGTTGGTAGTACCAGAGGTGAACGCTGAAGATGCACTTGTTCGTCCGCGCAACATTATTGCCAATCCCAATTGCACTACCATTATGATGGTGGTGGTACTGAAACCCATTGAGCAACTAAGTCACATCAAACGGGTTCGCATATCCTCCTACCAGAGTGCAAGCGGTGCGGGAGCAGCAGCCATGGCAGAAGTACAGCAACAGTATAAAGAATTAGTGGAGACCGGTGAGGTGAAAACCATTCAGAAATTTCCACATCAGTTGGCATACAATGTCATTCCGCAAATAGATGTGTTCACAGAGAACGGTTACACCAAGGAAGAGATGAAAATGTTTAACGAGACGCAAAAAATCATGCATTCGGACATCAAGACGAGTGCCACCTGCGTACGCGTTTCTTCGCTTCGTTCGCACTCTGAATCAGTATGGATAGAAACCGAAAAGCCACTTGATGTTGAAGAGGTGCGCAAGGCAATAGCTGCTGCACCCGGTTGTAAAGTAAAAGATGACCCTAATGCAGGGCTTTACCCCATGCCTTTGGAATCGGCAGGACACGATGATATCTATGTTGGTCGCATCCGCAAAGACTTGGCAGACGATAACAGTATCACGCTATGGCTAACGGGCGATCAGATTCGCAAGGGTGCTGCACTGAATGCAGTGCAAATTGCAGAGTATTTAATCAAAAAGGAGAGATAAAAGAACTAGTCTTTCTTCTTTTTTCAAAACTTTCACTGAAGGCTCATTGGTATAACCACAAATTTAAAGTTCAGTGAAATATCTTACTATTGCAACGGAATTTCATGGAACGGCACAAATATACTGTGCAAATC
>ERZ1673699.1216-NODE-1216-length-21874-cov-5.130391_pt1 | contig 21874 bp, 13 predicted proteins | sample MGYA00580229_ERZ1673699 | MGnify/ENA primary metagenome ERZ1673699 (study PRJEB41218, sample SAMN15661785) | gut metagenome | host: Homo sapiens | place: Canada: London | collected 2015-08-20/2019-03-30 | study: EMG produced TPA metagenomics assembly of... | reverse complement strand
TGGGTTTTCACTCATTTTCTGCAACGCTTCTCGATAGTCTAACAGAATTTCCTGCCCGCCACGGGTCTTGTTGAAAACTCTTCGCCAACTGTATTTTTTGTAGTCTCCTACAAAAAATTTGGCAGTACCACCTAAATCCTCACTCTCGGTATCCATATCATCCATAAACTTATATATAAGTGCAATGGTGATTTGCTCCACCTGGCTCTTAGGGTCTGGAATCTTACCTACTAATATATCTCGTGCATCGTCGATGCGTTTTTTTGTTGTTGTATCTAACATTATTCTTTTTAATATAGCTTACATAAATCGGTTCAGCGGAACGTAATTCTTAATATAGTCGGGAATCCTCTGTTTCCAACCATTAGGCACGGCTTTAAAATCAGCCATTGTAAATGACGATAAAACATTGAGTTCGCCGTACTGCTTATTGTCAATAACCTCACGCACTTTCGCATCGCAGATGTACGCTTTGAAATAGTATCGCATTGCAGCAATATCCACATCCTCCTCAAATCGGGATTTATTATCGTCGACAAATCGCTCGAACTCATCCTCAAGAAGATCGTTTTTCATCTTAATTTTTGGAATCATCCCAAATATGTACTCCAAAACTTCACGCACTGAAATACGGCGATCGATGCTAAGGCTACGTTTGATTTTATCGAGATTGATATAGTCATCGGGTTTCTCGAACTTTTCCTTTCGTATATAGCTCTCGGCCTCCTGCCAGTTTTTTGTCCTGACAGCTTCTTTAATAAACTCGTCGTCTTTAATATTTTCCTCGAATTTTTTGAAGAACATACGATCAATGCGCATACACTCATTTCCGACTTTCGTTTCATCTATCTGTGTAACGACATCCGTTCCGGTATATTCATATCCGGCCAGTACCGATTGAGGTAACCCGGTCGGCGAAGAAATTAACTCGGACGGTTTAGGAAGCTTCAAGACCTCATCGTAGTTAAACTTCTCTTCAAAATATTCACAGTTGGCAAAGAAGTCAAAAAGTTTGAAATATTCCTTTTCGCATGTGACATAATGAGCTTTTAATTCCTTATCGCCTACGATGCACTTTGAAAAGTTGAATTTGCGTGTACCCCGACCTTTAATTTGGACAAAGTCCGTTGGAGAGAAAACAGGACGCATAAGACATAAATTCAAAATATCGGAACAGTCATAACCCGTAGTCATCATTCCAACCGTTACACAGACTCGGGCTTTACTTGTACGATATACCTCATTGAAACGACTGTGACCATTGAGCTTATTATTTCGGAAATCAATAGTCATATTCTTTGCATCCTGTATCTGAGACGTTACCTGTATAGCAAAATCAGAATTATACCGTCCAGGGAACATTCGGTGCGCTATCTCGTTGAGTGTTTGAGTCAGTTTTGCCGCATGATTTTGGCTGACAGCAAAAACAAGAGTCTTCCCTACCTCTCCGGTAATGGGATCACGCAATGCATTCGCCATAAAAGTCTCGCAGAAAATGCAATTCGTGCTGTCCGAAAAGAACGTTTTCTCAAAATCACGACCTCGGAATATTCCCTCAGCCACTTCCCCCTCGTCATTTGTATCTGCGACAGCATATCCCTCATCGGATAATAGCTGGGTAGTTATATCGGTTCTTGCATCTACGACAATCGGATTGACAAGAAACCCTTCACGAACACCATCGACCAGTGAATATCTGAATGTTGGCTCACTACTTTCGCACCCAAAAGTACGATAAGTGTCAAGCATTAGTCGCCTTTCGTATTCACGTTGCTCCCCCTCATTGGCCTTCTTGAGATAATCTTTTGGAGTTGCCGTCAGTCCCAGTTTGTATCCGACAAAATATTCAAAGACAGCTCTGGCATTACCGCCTATAGAGCGGTGGGCTTCATCGGAGATGACTAGATCGAAATCGGTTGGAGAGAAAAACTTCTTATACTTATTATTGAAGAGAAGCGATTGAACTGTCGTGATTACAATCTCTGCTTTTCGCCAATCATCCTTATCCTCTTTATAAATTACGGATTTATAATCCTTGGCAAGATAAGCAACCATATCTTTCTGTGCTTGATCTTCTAATTCGAGTCTATCGACTAAAAACAACACCCTTCTGGCATTGCCGCTTCTTAAAAAGAGCTTTATCACGGCAGCCGATGTCAGTGTTTTTCCTGTACCTGTCGCCATCTCGAAAAGGAAGCGCATAGCACCATCTTTAACAGCAGCTTGGATTGCTTGCAGAGCTCTCACCTGGTAATCGCGCATAATACGAGTCCCCGTACGATCATAATAGTTCCCTCTTGTTTCGGGATTGACATACTCCGGATTTACGGCATAGCTCGGATCTTGCGTTAACGCAATATAATCATTTCCACAGGACTCTTCGATTAAGCGTTTTTTATTGGGGATGAAGTTTTTGTATTGCTTGAATGACTCAGGCGTTGGGAAAGCAGTTATTATAGTTGGATTGCCATTTTCAACATCCCAAAAATAATTCAAGTCACCATTCGATAAAATAATGAACCGACAATTAGCTGATTTAGCATATTTTCGAGCCTGCTCCTTTCCTACTAGAGGGTTTTTATCGTCAGACTTGGCTTCAAGTACAACTAAGGGAAAGCCCTTGTCATCAAGCAACAGAAAATCAATGAATCCGTTGGAGGTCTTTTCGAAATTTTCCCCCAACGCATTGATCGCCTCTTTTGTGATTTTGACATTGTTTTCAAAAAGCACATTAGCTTTGCCTTCAGCAGAATTGAGCAGTCGCCATCCTGATTCTTCGAGCAATTTATTAATTTTAATTCTTGCTTTTGCTTCCTTAGATGCCATATCTATTTGTCTTTTAATATCAATTAGATCCTTTACTTCTGCATTCAAGTGAAAGTGTACAAGACCGATTGGCAGCGATTACGGACACAATCATTGGTTTGTCTGAAACTATTGTCGATCTTATCAACGAGCCATGTTTGGTTTATGCTTTTCTCTCAAAATTTTCTGTTATTGGGATATAAAGATATGAAATATCCGTCATATAATAATCGGAAATACGGAGAAATAAAACCTCTCTATTTTATAAGTGATTGATAATGTCTAAGAAAGGCGGGGCGCACGGGATTCGGATGATCCCTGACGCGCCCCGCCTTTTCATTTTAGACCGACACCGACCTAAAACGGGTCTTGGGCAGGTCTGTAATTCTTTGTCAGCGTTTCCCGGATCGCCGATTCGGGATAGAGGATGTTGCGCCCGCTTATTGCGATAAACGGTATTTGCCGCGTATCGCGCAGCGTTTGCAAGGTTCGGGGCGAGATATGCAGCAGGTCGCAAACCTCGCTACCTGTCAAGTTATTGTCCGCCCCGAACGGAGGACTATAGTTCTTATCGGCCAGTTGCAGGGTTTCTTCGGCTCGGTCGATCATAGCGAGCAAATCCCGGACTTTCTCGCTCTCCATCGTTAAATAGTCCGATTCCATGTTACACCCCTTTTCTGATTGTCCGCGCCCGCAGAAACCCGGTTACGTCGGTTTCCCGGTAGAAGAACTTCCCTCCGACATTCGAATAGGGCAGCACCCGCCTGTCGCGGTAACTTTGCAGCGTGCGTTTGGAAATCCGTAATAACCGACAGACCTCCGCCCCGTCCAGTCAGCCGTCGGGCGACGGCGGGTTGTACCGCCTTCCGATTCGTTGTGATTGAACGGCCAATGTTTTCAGCCGTTCCGTGAGCGCTCTTCATACGCGCTCGTCCATACATAAAATTTCCATAACATTTAGGTTTAATGAATCATTAACGAATGAAATCTATCTATATCTGATTTCCATCTCGCACTGATTGATTTCAGCGATTGATTTCAACCTCATGCTGAAATCAGTCATAGTCTGAAATCACCCTGTCACTGAATGGTAGCAGCGGCAGAAATCATTCTTTCGCTGAATGGTTTCTAACGCTGAAATCACTCACGGACCGAAGATAATACCCCTTTGGAGCGAACCGGACGGTTGACCGCTCCAGGCCGCTCCAGGCCGTTCACGCAGCTTGCAAAGCCTCAAAATCGGTCGTATCATTGCAGTGCGGGACGTTGCCCGCAGACCTTTGGCATGATGGAGCTTCGCAAGTTGTTCTGCGATTGCATCTTACCGTCGCGGAGACGGTAGCAAGCTGTACCTTTGTCGGACAAACCGGCGTTTGTCCGACAAAGGTAGCTTGCCCTGCGGGGCTGAAATAGTTGATCCGGAATAATGCGGCTGTATTCCGAGCAGGGATTGATTAAGGCGTTTCGCAAGCAGGACGGAACGATTTACCGATCCCGGTTCGGGGTGGAATCAAAAGCCCGGATAGAAAGATATGCTGACCGAGTGCGTATTATCCGTGCAACAACGGCAAGAGGTGAAGTCCGACACAAAGCCGCAGGTGAAACCGGAACGGCAACAAAAACTGCGGCCGGAGGAAATTACTATACCACCGAAAAAACGGAGACGGAGTATATAATCTTATAATTGACTTTGGTTTCTGTATCTTTGCAAGATGGCATTATTATCTCGGAAAGCATATTAATATTTATCCTTTAAACCGGGATTCAATAATGAAAAAGGCCGGAAGTAATCCTCCCGGCCTCAATGATTTCCGGCAAGCCAGAACCGAAATTGATAATATCAATTATTCCAGCTTCCAGTCATAGGTATCGGAATAGCCCTTGTTGTAGAGCAATATCTCCACCTGGTTTCCTTCGACCGCCGTATGTCCCGAAAGGTGGAGCAATCGCGTCGGATCTGCCACCGAGTAGATCCGATACGTTCCAGCTGCTGTTCCGGGAGTTATGATCCATTTGAAATAGGGCGCGTAATTAGTATCGTAAGCCAACTGCTGTACCCTGGTGCCGTTGGCTGTCGAGTGGCCTATCGGATGTACATTATTCCCGGTTGCCGAGTTCTGAATAAGGAATGTATTGTCGTCCTGTTTAATAAATCGCCAGTCATAAAATGCGGATGAGCTGGCTTCAAAGGTTCCTACTTCGAGAGGTGATTCTTCATAGGGCCAGTTGTTTTTTATATGCAGATACTTCGTCCGGTCTTTCTGTGTGACGACTCGTTGTATCTGCGAGTCGAAAGGAGCGATGATCGATACGGGCTGGAATTTCCAGCGGTAGAAGTTGCCCGTAGGTTCATTAAAGTCCAGGATTTCCAACGGGGTGTTTTCCGACATGACATTGGATGTGAGGTGAACATATTTGGTCGGATCGGCCGCACATTGGATATAATAGGCTCCGTCTCCCGTGCGGGTAGATTTTATGAACCATTTTTCGACCCCGATGTGGTCCCTGTCCAGTTGATACAGTTCGAGTTTAGCCGACGGCGCTGCCGAATGAGATTTGGTGTGAAAATACAATTTATCCGTGGCAAACAACTGAATGGTGTATGTACCGTCCAGTACCGGATTACCCGTTGCATCCCGTTCGTAGTCCACGATCCAATAATAAGAAGTATATCGGTTGTTCGAGGCCGTATTCATCACGATGTCCGTTGTCGTTGTCCAACCGTAGTTACTTGTGGTTATGGCCTTTTTGTCATCGATAACAGATACGATCCGGTACATTCCCGGTTTTAAATCGTAGGGCTGTTTGTTTGTCCGGATACTGTCGCTGCGGTAAAGCGCCCAAAGAGCGTTTGGATCGTCATCTTTTTTTAGCGTCCCCAATGCGATTTGGCTGTTGCTGGCAGCCGTAACGCACCGCGCCTGATTGACAGCCTGCCTGAGATAAACCCGCCTGCCATATTTATTCGGTTTATCTATCACATAATCGTAATAAACTTCGTTTGCAGACTTGAATTTTGCGGCGTTCACTCTGTTGCCGAAAGAAGTGCTGTAATCCGCAGGACACAAATTATATTCCGAAAGTGATACGTTGTATATCCGATACCCGTCATCCCGATGCCTGAAGAATGACCAGAAAAGCAGATAGGTAGGATAAGGGCCTCGGTTGGCATACACATATGTCAGATCGCCAAATACCGGAATAACAGGCATCAAACCTAAAAAGGTATTGGCCGACAAAACCGTCATATACTTTTTCCCGACAACTACCGGGCCGTTTCCGATCTCATAGTTCGTCTTTAGCAGGTTCAGCTTCCATTTGAAGGTAGGTGCATATCCGCTGTCATACGGCCATAACTCCAGCCGGGCGCTGTTGTCACGCGCATGTCCGACTGTATGGAGCAGTTTGTCCCGGCTCATATTGGATGAGATAAAGAAATAGCCGTCGCCAGCCGGTTCTATGTACCATTCGAAAGCAGGATCTTCCTGTAACTGGGGCGTCATCAATACGATTCGACTTCCCGGAATCGGCATACCTCCGTTTATATACATATACTTATCTTCATAGGCAAGGCGGATTTTGTAAACCCCGAGCTTGTCTGCAACCGGCTCGAACACCCATTTGTACACATGCATGTCATTACCGGCGGCGTCTTCAAAAATCTCCAAAGGCGTGAATTCCGAGGTCTCATGTCCGACCGTATGGATGTATTCGTTGTTATTGGCACATAAGGTAACACGGTACATACCGTCCGGCAAAGCCTCCTTGGAATGCATTTCGCGGGCCTGGGATTCGGTTACATTGCCCTGATAGACTTTGAAATCATCGATCGGAAAGGAGAGCCCGCCGGGATTGCCGATCCCCCATTGGGTTGCGGCGGTGAGGTCCTGAAGCCCGAAATAGAGTACACAACTGCTCACTTTTCCGTCAGGATAAAAGAGGTAGAAGAATGTTCTGCTTTTTTCATAGGAGACGATGACATGATACCAGCCGATAACATTCGTGAAGTTGACCGGGTCCCATAACCAGACGCCCCAGTTTTTGGCCGTGTTGTTTATGTCAAAGGCATACCTGTCGAGTACGGCCCGGTCCCTTCGGCGGTGCATTCCGAATAAGGAGGTATTATCGCCCTTCAACGCGAAATAGGTCCAGATGGGCTGATCGGAATCGTCCCAGGGGATTATGCCGCTCTTTTTCGTTACTACGTCTTCGTTCTTTATCCAGAATGAGAGTGTCAGGCCCGTATTCTTATAATTAAAATCGCTCACGAAAGATGGCGTGTTGAATGTGTTGTGAGAGAGCATTCTCACAGCCCCGTTCGTATTTCCGAAGCGGTCCTCCAATATCTGGAAGACTCCCGAGAACGTGCCGTCGTAATGACCGACGGTTTCCTTTCCATCTGCATTGAGCGGGTAGTAACGTTTCAGCACGGGTTGTGCCTGAACCCATGAGCCTGTAAGCGCAGCAAACAAAATGCTGAATAAAATGTATCTGGTTTTCATAAGACGATCTATTTGGTGCGTAATCCTTTTATTTTCAGGTAATCGAGGAACAGTTCGCTGCGATCTGTAATCACATAGTCCGCTCCTTTGGAAAGCAGCCAGTCCCAGTCGCCGCGACCGTCGTCGAGGAAATTATTGGGGTCCTGGTCCTTAAAATTGTAGTCCCTCGTGACGGGATCGGTATCGGTCAGCGGATTTTTCTCGGCGAAGACGCCATCGACGGTCTCCGGCCAGAACGAGTATTGTCCGACCCAGATTCCGTTCGTCTGAAGCAGGTTCACATACGACAGGATCGCATCGGCGGACTGTTTGTACACCAATTCGAAAGCATGGATCTTTTTGGAGCTGACGAAGTCTTTGATATAATTGTCCAGGTCCCTTGTGTTCGAGAATGCAATCGGGGTGTAAATGAAATTATCGAGCGTAGTCCCCGCTTTTGCGACTAATAGCCGCAGATCCGCCAAAGGCATTTTCCCTTTGATAACGGACTGCCAAAGCATGCCTTTGCTTTTCAGCATTTTTATGACTCTTTCAAAGACCGAGTTGAAAAGGTCGCCGGTTTCTTTGATATCGATCGACACGACGGCCTTATCCTTCAAATAATCCAAAGCCTGTTCCAGGGAGAGCATTTTACTTTTGGTCACCGTACCGTCCGGCATGGTGAGGAACATGTTCCGGATGTCAGCCCAGTCCGTATTGCGTAATACGCCGACGCCAGTCGTCACGCGGTCCAGGCAGGCATCGTGAAAGATGACCATCTGATCGTCTTTTGTAAGCCGTACATCCATCTCTACGATGTCCACATTCAAAGTAATGGCCATTTCATAGGCTCCCTGGGAGTTTTCGGGATAATCGGCCCAATATCCCCGGTGTGCTGCGACGAGTACATAGTGCGGATGTGCTTTTCTGTTTTTTATGATATCGATGATATCGGAGACGCTTGTCTGTGCGATACACTCGACCGAGGTCGACAGAAGAAATATCGACCCGAAAATAAATAATATGCGTTTCATGTCAGATTCGGTTTAGGTAGTATATGAAGTATTCAGTTTATGGCATGGCGGTCTTGCATCACGTAGATTGCCGCAGCCGGGAATGGCGGGGTTTCCATACTTCAAAGTTTTAGAGATTAAAAAAGGCCGCTTATATGCCTTTTATATAAAGACACATAAGCAGCCCCGAAACAGTGAGTCCGGTGAAACTATTTCTTCATGTGAACGCGCACGAGATTCTTGTCGATCTCGAACCGTACATCGGAGATGTTCTGCATCTCGCCGAGCAGCTCCGGCAGCGGCAGCTGCGGGGTTTGCAGCGAGAAGGTCGATTTATAGGCTGCGTCGTCCCGCACGTCGAACTGCACGTCGTACCATCGTTCGAGTGTGGTAATGACTTCCTGCAGCGGCGCATCCCGGAACGAGAGCATATTCTTGCGCCACAGCGCCGAGCGGTCTGCCTGCTCCTCGTCAAAGATCTCCACGGTTCCGTCCGCTTTGTCGAAGACCAGCCTTTGCGACGGAGCCATCATGAATTGCTGTTTTCCGTGGGAAAATTCGACTTTTCCTTCGATCAGCACCACGTCGACCTTCGGTTCCGTGTCGTATGCCTTGACATTGAACGATGTGCCGAGTACTTTCACCGCCGCTTTGCCGATCTCGACGACAAAAGGACGCCGGGCATTGGGCGTCACCTCGAAATAAGCCTCTCCGTCCAGCACCACCCGGCGTTCCGCCAATCCGAAATGCTGCGGATAGGAGATTGTCGTTCCGGCGTTCAGAAAGACTTTCGACCCGTCCTGGAAGATGATCTCCCGGCGCTCGCCGCGCTGGGATGCCGTCTCTTCCATCTCCGGCGTCGAGAAGAGCATTCCCCCGAGACGGCTGTTCATGTTGAACCACATGCCCAGAATCAGGGCGCAGGGAATGAGTAAGGCCGCAGCCCGGAACAGCAGGCGCCGCCGCTTCGCACGGTCGATGATCCGGTCGATGCGCCGCAGCAACTCTTCGGTCGGGATTCCTTCGAGCAAAGGCACCGTACCCTTGGCAAATTCGTCGGCATCGGCGTCCATCTCTCCGGAGAGCCATGCCTGGCCTTTGTCGGTCGCAAGCCACGCGGCGACTTCAACCGCCTCTTTTTGAGAGGCCCTCTCGTTCAGGACTCTTTTTATAGCAATATCTGTCGGTCGTTTCATAATCGGAATAACAAAATAATAATCAAAATCTTCACGATGCTTGTGAAATGCCTCTTCAGCGTCTTCATGCACTCCCGGTAATGGGTGTTCACCGTATGGATGGAGAGATTCATCCGCTGTGCGATCTCCTGGTTGGTGTAACCTTCGCAGCGCATCTCCGCCACAGAGCGCTGCTGAGGCGGAAGCGTCCCGATCGCATACCGGAGCAGGTCGGTCATGTGGTGTTTTTCCGCGTACATATACAGGTCGTCGTCGTATTGCGGTTGCTGCTGCACGATCTTATAGTTGAGCTGCAGGGCGTTGTTCGAATTGCGGATGTAGTTCATCACCTGGTGCTTGGTCATGGTGAAAAGGTATCCCCGCAGGTTCGATGTGACGACGAGGGCCTCCCGGATCATCCACAGTTTGATAAAAACGGACTGTATGACATCTTCGACATCGGGCCGGTTCTTCATGTACTTCATGGCGAACGTATAGAGCTCGGCGTGGTATCTCCGGTATATGCATGCGAAAGCATCCCGGTCCTCCCTGCGGAGCCGCTCCAGCAACTGCTTGTCGTCGAGGGCCTCGTAAGAGGCGCGAAGTGTTACTCTCCCTGTCACGTTCTGTGGAATTATGCCCAACACAAAGATAAACTATAAATCTGCAAAATTCCATTTTATACCCTTAATATATTCGGATTCATTGATAAGACACATAACCGAGCGGAAAATGAGTAGTCGAACCGAAATTTTCAAAAAAATTGCAGGCGGCTCACATTTTTCGGAACAGCTGTGTGTCTTAATTATGTAATGCGACCTTAAATTTTACTTAACTTTAACTATTAACCACAAACAGAATGAGACCAATTCGACTTCTATTGGCGCTGGTTTTCCTGTTGGGCATAACCGCCAAGGTTTCGGCACAGCAGGTAACCCTCGATCTCCGGCAGGTCAAGCTGGAGAAAATGCTGGACGCGCTCACCCGGCAGACGGGTTATGCGTTTTATCATTCGCGCCCGACGGTCGATCCGGACCGGATCGTGTCACTGACCGTCAAGGACGTAAAACTGGAGACGGCCCTGGACAAACTCTTTGCCGGGACGCACATCGGTTATGAAATCAAAGGGCGGAAAGTGTATCTTTCGGAAAAGGCGTCATCGGCGCAGTCCGTCACCCCCCCCCGGCCCATAAAGGGTACGGTGCTCGATCCCGGCGGACAGCCCGTTATCGGGGCTTCGGTCGTAATCAAAGGCACGACCCGGGGAGCCAGCACGGGTGTCGACGGCACCTTCACGCTGGAAGCCGCTCCGAACGACGTGCTGATTGTCTCCTATATCGGCTACGATACGCAGGAGATTCCTGTCGGGCCGCGCACGGAAATTCAGGTTGCGCTCCGGGAAAATTCCACACAGTTGGACGATGTCGTGGTCGTCGGCTACGGCGTGGTGAAGAAACGCGACGTTTCGACGGCCATCTCGTCGATCAAGGCCGAAGACATGGCCAATTCGCCGAATGCCGATTTCCGCCAGACGATGGCCGGCAAGATGCCGGGTGTGCAGGTCATGCAGACCAGCGGCGACCCCGAAGGCAATGTCATGGTGCGTGTGCGCGGCGTGAGTTCCGCGACTGCCGGCAACGACCCGCTCTACATCATCGACGGAGTCCCCACGGAGAACGGCCTCTCGAACCTCAATATGAACGACATCGAGTCGCTGGAGGTGCTCAAAGACGCTTCGTCCGCCGCCATCTACGGCTCGCGGGGTTCGAACGGCGTGATCCTCATCACCACCAAGAAGGGTAAATCGGAGACTATCACCGTTACCTACGACGGGTATTACGGCATCGAGACGGTTTCCAAGAAGCTCGACATGATGAACGCTTACCGGTATGCCGAAATTTCCGCCGAGGCGCATACCAACGCCTACCTCGACCTGCATCCGGGCGGCACGGCCCCCAACGGCGAACGTCCCGAGTCGTACGGGAACTATCCGATCGAGCTGGAACCCTATCTCAACGGGGAGAAGGGGCTGACGGACACCGATTGGCAGGATGCCATTTTCCGCACGGCCTCGACGACGAGCCACAACGTTTCGATCTCCGGAAAAGGGAAGCACATCAACTATTTCATGTCGGCGAACTACTACTACAAGGACGGTATTATCATCAACTCCGATTTCGAGAAGTACTCGTTCCGCCTGAACCTCGACGGCAAATACAAAAATTTCAAATACGGCGTGAACTTCTCGCCTTCGTATTCGAAATCCAACCGGGTCAATGCCTCGGGCGCCTACGGCAGCGAAGGCGTCGTGCAGTCGGCGCTCGCGTCGAGCCCCGTGTGGCCGGTCTATAACGAAGACGGCTCCTACAGCTTCATGGGCAACGGCTATTGGCGGATCGGTACGGACTACCAGCACAACGAAATCCTGAATCCCGTGGCTCTGGCGATGCTCAAGTCGGATGTCGTGGACCGCATGGCCATGACAGGGCGGGCCTTTCTGGGTTACGACATCTGCAAGGGCCTGACATTCCAGACCTCCGTCGGCGGTAACTTCTACGGTGCCCATAACGATACTTACACCAGCTCGGAACTGCAGTTGCTGGGCAAGGACAACTACGACAAGAAGCGTAATCCCGTTGGTTACAGCTCTTCGGGGTTCTATTTCAACTGGCTTGTGGAGAACCAGCTGACTTACAGCCGGGACTTCGGGGAGCACTCGCTTACCGCCGTGCTGGTGCAGTCGGCCCAGAAAGAGACCTACAAGGGCAACTCGGTGAAGGCTTCGGATTACCCCAACAACTACAACCAGACGATCGGCGGCGGAACCGTCACCGAGGGGGATTCCAAGACCGAGCAGTGGTCGCTGGCCTCTTACTTGGCCCGCGTGCAGTACAGCTATAAAGGAAAGTACATGTTCTCGGCCGCTATCCGTGCCGACGGGTCCTCGCGCTTCGGCAAGAACAACCGCTGGGGTTATTTCCCCTCGGTGTCGGCGGCCTGGCGTATCAGCGGCGAGAATTTTTTCCAGCAGTCCAAGGCCCTGGCGTGGGTCGACGACCTGAAGCTCCGCGCCAGCTGGGGACAGACGGGTAATTTCCAGATCGGCAATTACAAGCACCTCGCGACGCTGGGTTCGGACAACTATATCCTCGGCTCCGGAAACGGGTCGCTCATGAACGGCTACAAGCCCAACGGCGTCGCCAATCCGAACCTGACATGGGAAAAGACCTCGATGGTCAACGTCGGCGCCGACCTGAGCCTGGGCAAAGGCTACCTGGGATTCACGGCCGAGTATTACTACGCCAATACGACCGATATGCTGCTCGACGTGCCCATCCCGCACCTGACGGGCCAGAGTACGACGCTGATGAACATCGGCAAGGTGAACAACCGGGGCTGGGAGCTGTCGCTGACCTCGCAGCACGCCTACAAGAGCGGCATCAGCTACTCGTTCAACGCCAACTGGGCTGCGAATACGAACGAGGTCAAGGCGCTGGGTGCCAACGATACGCCCATCATCTCGACGGGCAGCGTGGCGCATGCCTATTACATCACCAAGGTGGGCGAGCCGATCGGTTCCTACTACCTGCTGGTGCAGGACGGCATCTTTCGTAACGAGGATGACCTGAAGGCTTATCCGCACTTGTCGAACACGCATGCGGGCGACTTCCGCTTCGTGGATGTCGACAAGGACGGGGAGATCGATCTGGACAAGGACCGCACGATCGTCGGCAACTACATGCCCGATTTCACCTACGGCTTCGGCGGTACGTTCGGCTATAAGGGAATCGACTTCCAGATCGCCTTCCAGGGCGTTCACGGCAACGAGATACTGAACCTGAACCACCGCTATCTGGACAACATGGAAGGTAACGTCAACGGCACGACCGCAGCTTTCAACCGCTGGCGGAGCGCCGGCGATATCGGCGACGGACAGACCAACCGTGCCAACCGCAAACAGACGGGCAGCAACGGCCGCACGTCGACGTGGCACATCGAGGACGGTTCCTACCTGCGGCTGCAAAACATCGCCCTGGGCTATACGCTGCCGGCATCGTGGACCAAAAAATTCTATGTCGAGAAGCTGCGCATCTACGTCTCGGCCCAGAACCTCGTGACGTGGACGGACTATTCGGGTTACAACCCGGAGGTGAGCCTGCGCACGTCGAGCGCCCTGACGCCCGGCGAGGACTACGGAACCTATCCGCTGGCCAAGACGTTTATGGTCGGACTCAATGTCACATTCTAAATCCAACAAGGAACAACCATGAAAAACATACGAATCACAGCCGGTCTCGCGGCTTTGCTGATGCTGGGCTCCTGCGGCGATAATTTCTTCGACCTGGAACCCAACTACGAGGTTCCCGTCGATAAACTCGAAACCGCGGAGGATTTCAACGTCGCGGTCATGGGCTGCTATGCCAAGCTGCAGACGCAGGTGAATTATTATCTCGAATGCTGCGAGTACCGCAGCGACAACCTCTATCTCGATGCTCCCACCACGGGAACGCAGGATCGTTACGACATCGATCAGTTCAAAGATGTCGCGTCGAACGGTATTCTCGAAACCTACTGGGCGAATTTCAACAACGGCGTCTACCGCTGCAACCTCGTGCTGGACAAGATCGCCGGAGCTGGCATCGACGAAACGCTCAAGGCGCAGTATCAGGGCGAAGCGATGTTCCTGCGCGCTTTCACCTACTTCAACATGTACCGGACGTGGGGCGGTGTGCCGACCACGCGCAAGGTCGTCACCGTCGAGGAGTCGCTCAAAATCGGCCGCAGCTCCGATGCGGAGATGTACGAGCTGATCGCCGGAGACCTGCAGCAGATCATCGACCAGCAGATGCTGCCCGCATCCTATCGGAGCAGCGCCGATCTGGGCCGCGCGACGGTCGGCGCCGCCAAAGCCTTGCTGGCGAAGGTCCACCTGACCTTCGGCAAGGCGCAGGAGGCCGTCACGCTCCTCAAAGGAATGATCGGAACCTACTCCCTGCTGCCTGATGTCGCCGATGTTTTCGATGTGAACAATAAAATGAATGCCGAGATTATCTTCGCCGTGCGCTTCAACAAGGAGGTCGTGGACGAGGGACACGGGTATTGGTATTCGATCACCAACCTCACGGACGACAGCGGACAGTCGGCGGTGCTGAAGAAACTTTACGCCGACAACGATGCCCGCAAGGCGCTGATCGAGTACGTGAAGGTTCCCAACGTGAACATCTGCCTGATGCGCAAATTCTACGACACGCCCGACGGTACGACCAACAAGGTCGGCAACGACCAGATCGTCATCCGCTATGCCGACGTGCTGCTGATGTATGCCGAAGCCCTGAACGAGGCCGGGTACAGCAGCGACCCCGCATCGCCCGCTTTGAAAGCGCTCAACGACGTGCATACCCGCGCGGGACTCGATCCGCTCGATATTAAGGATATTCCCGACCAGGCGGCATTCCGCAAGGCGGTCATGAAAGAGCGCCAGATGGAGTTCCCCTACGAAGGACAGCGCTGGTTCGACCTGGTCCGCATGGGCGGCGCCGTCGAGGAGCTGGCTGCTGCGGGACTTGCCATCCAGGAGTGGCAGTTCGTCTACGGCATTCCCACCACCGAGCTGGAGCGTATCAACAACACATCGCTGCTGTGGCAGAACCCCGGTTACTAATCGAAAAAAGTATCGAATCATGAAAAAGTTATCATATCTTGTCGGGACGGTCGCCATGCTGACGTTTTTAGTCGCCTGCAACAACGATGACCTCCCCGAAGCGAATTTCTCCCTCTTTCAGGCCGAGGGGATAAGCGTTACGCCCGGTGACCGGGAGGTCTCCCTGTCGTGGGTGCCTTCGGAGCAGGGCACGCCCGAAGAGTATTGCATCAGCTGGACAGCCGGGACAGCCGGCATCGACGGCGGAACACGGACCGCCGGCAAGGACGTCACGTCGCTGAAGGTGGAAAATCTGGTGAACGGCGTTACCTACACTTTCTCCGTGCAGGCCCGTTACGGGAAAGGACTTTCGGGTAAAATCTCGGCGACGGCGAAACCCGTTACGAGCCGTTACGAGGTGCGCAACCTCGTCGCCTCGGCCGGAAGCAAGGCTGTGCGCCTGACCTGGGACACCCCCGAACCGGAAACGGAACGGTTGAAAGGCTACAAGGTCCTGGTGATGCCGGGCGACCGGACGGTCGAAGTATCCGATGCGGCGGCTGTCCGCACGGCGATCGACCAGCTGACCGACGGTACGGAATACACTTTCACGGTGCATGCGGTCTACACCAACGGCGATTCCGACGGTGTGTCGGCTTCGGCGACCCCGGGCAATGTCTTCCCGGTTCTCATGTCGGAGAGCGAGCCGGCGCAGAACCAGCCCGTGACCTTCACGGCCAACGACATGTACTTCCTGCAGGACGAAATCGCGTCGGCGGCATGGACGTTCGGCGACGGGGAATCCTCCTCGGAACTGTCGCCCGTACATGGGTATTCGAACACCGGAAGCTATACCGTCGAGGTTACGGTAACCTATAAGAACAGCAAGACCGAAAAGGCTTCCGCGCAGTTGACCGTCGTGTCGTTCAAATACGCCTCCGTGGCGCTGAAATACGACACTTATGTCGCTGCGGTCAAAGCCTCGAACCCCGTATTCTCACCCGACGGTTCCACCTTCTACGTGCCCACCTCCAACAAACAGGGACACCTGTTCGCCGTGGATGCCTATACCGGCGTCATCAAATGGGTCTATGAGATCACAGGCGGAGTGACTTACGGCGGCGGCGCTGCGGTGGGTCCCGACGGCACGATCTTCCAGGGCGGCCGCGACAAGACGATGCACGCTATCACTCCCGATGGCAAGAAGAAATGGAGTTTCGCGGCTTCGGGCAACATCGACGCTTTCCCGGCCGTCACCTCCGACAATGTCCTCTATTTCTGTGCAAACGGAACCGGCTCGGCAACGGCCTATGCCCGCAACGGCGCCACGGGTGAGGAGATATGGACCAAGACACTCGACGGGGCCACGGGCAGCGCTGCGGCGGTCGATGCCGACGGCAACGTCTATTTCGGAACCAGCGCGGGCATTTACTCCTTCACGCCGTCGGGTTCGCAGCGCTGGAAAACCTCCGAAGCCCTAAACGTCACCGGAAACGGGTCGTTTGCCCTCGGCAACGGCGTCCTGTACGCGGCTTTGACAGGCGGTTCCGGTGTTGCGGCCGTGGATATGTCCACCGGTACCGTAAAATGGAAGACGGCCGGCTCGGCGAACGGAGATGCCTACTTCCCGGTCGTGGGACCCGACGGCTCGGTCTACTTCACCGACAAGGGCGCCAAGACCATTCATGCGTTGACCGCATCCGGCAGCGTGAAATGGGAAACGAATGTGGAAGCTGTTCTGATCTACGGCGGTCTGGCCCTTTCGTCCGACGGCAAGCTCTATGTCGGATCGCAGGGCAAGGCAGCCAGCGGAAACTACCTGCTGCTCGGCGTGGATGCCGCGAACGGCAATCTCTTCCTGAACGAGGCGTCGGCGGACCAGATCATGAGTGCCTTTACGATCGGCCCGGACAGCAGGCTCTATTACGGCACCGTTCAGGGCAACGTATTCGCCCGCGAACTGAGTGCCGGACTCGAGACCTCTTCCTGGAGTATGCGAGGCGGTAATTACCAGGGTACAAACTCGCTCAAATGATGAAAACGACAGCGATTTTCATTGCGATCGTCGTCGGTATGGTATTCCCGGTTTCGGCCCAGCGGCCGGAGCCGGGAACCACTACCGCCCTGTACAAGGAGGCGACGACGGAGAATTTCCGGCGGATAAAGGCCGCGGGTATCGAGTGGGTGGAAGTGGCCCTGAACCAATGCTACCGCGGCGTTGCGATGGAACGGATCGTGCCCCGCATCGAGGCGATGAAGGCGATGGCGGACAGCGCCGGACTGAAGGTCTGGTCGATTCACCTGCCGTTTTCGCGGACATTGGACATCTCGGTGCTCGACGACAGCCTGCGTCGGGAAAATGTCGCGTTCATGGCGAAGATGATTCGTAAGAGCGCGATCTTCTCGCCGCAGCGGCTGGTGCTGCATCCCAGCTCGGAGCCGATTCCGGGCGAAAACCGGGAGCGGCGTATCGCCAATGCCGTCGAGTCGATCCGCGAGCTGAAATGCGCCGCCGACGGCATCGGTGCGGAACTCTGCATCGAGAACCTGCCCCGCACCTGCCTGGGCAACACGCCGGAGGAGCTGGTGCGCATCGTCAATGCCGTGCCGGGCGTGGGTATCTGTTTCGACACGAACCATTATGTGCAGGGCACGACCGACCATTTCATGGACATCGCCGGGAAACGCATCCGGACGCTGCATTGCTCCGACTTCGATTTCGTGAACGAATGCCACTGGTTGCCGACGCAGGGCGACATCGACTGGGCGCAATTCGTCCGCAGGCTCCGCGGCATCGGCTACGACGGAGTATTCATGTACGAAGCCATCAAGGACCTGCCCTCGCAGGGACGCTTACAACCCGGGCAGATCATGGAGAGTTACCGCACTATATTTCAGGATTTGCCTTAAAATTTTCGACGATGAAAACACGGATTCAGCCTTGGCTGCTTCTACTGGCGTTTTTTCTTTCCGGCTGCGGCAGCAAAGAGAACGAGCCGCAAACCCCGCCGCGCGGGCAGAGCAAGGCTCCGGAACTGATGGAGCGGCTGTGGAGGGAGACCTCTTCCGCCCGGCCGGACGAAATCCGAACGGCGCTTTTCGCAACGGTTCAGGAGTGGGCCGACGCCTGCCCGAACACGATCTTCAAGAAGTACCTGACTGCCTCGGATGCGGTTGCCGGCACGTATGAAAAATACGAGGACATTTATGCTGCCTACCGGTATGCGTTCGACCGCGTACTCGATGACGTGAAATCGACGACTCCGGAATCGGGCAGCGCCGTGATCTGGCTGCTCTACAACATGGGCTATGTGGTGAAGACCCCGTCGGGATGTTTCGGTATCGACCTCTGCCACCGCTATGTGGAGCAGTTGGCTCCTCACCTCGATTTCCTCTGCGTGACGCATAACCATCAGGATCATTACAACAAGGAACTGATCGCCGCCATGCGGGCCGCCGGAAAACCCGTGCTGTCGAACTACCTGGCCGCAGGGCCTTATACGTCCACCGCGACCGCCGACTACACGATCGGGACGTTCCGCATCCACAGTTTCATTACCAACCACAACAACGGATCGACGAACATTCCCGTCACGGTTTTTCAGGTAACGTGCGGCGGCGATACCGGTAATTTTGCGGTGATGCACTCCGGAGATTCGAATTTCCGTCCGGAGCAGTTCGACGTAACGGCCGACATCGACGTTTACATTCCGCGATATGCCCCCAACGAGTTGACCGAGAACAATGTTATCGGCAAAGTCTTCACGCCGAAATACGTCCTGCTGTCGCACATCCTGGAATTGACGCACGCCGATCCGTCCGACTCGCGGTGGACGCTGGCCCAGGGCCTTACGCGGGCGTCATTGCTGAATTGCGACCGGAGCTGGATGCCCTTCTGGGGCGAAAAACTGATTTGGAAAAACGATAAACTCGAATAAACGATGAAAAAACTATTCGGAATGGTTTCAGCCCTTCTCACACTGGCGGGCTGCACCGGAACGCAGCCGGATTCCGCGCCGGAAAACCGCGCGGAAGCCTTGCGGGAACAGATACTCTCGGGCGACACGACCTCGGTGATCGTCGTGGCGCACCGCGGCGACTGGCGCTATGCTCCCGAAAACTCGGTGGCGGCCATCGAACACTCCATTGCCGTCGGCGTGGATGTCGTGGAGCTGGATCTCCAGCTCACCAAAGACAGTGTGCTGATCGTCATGCACGACGCTACGCTCAACCGCACGACGACCGGCAAAGGCCGCATCGACGAGTGGACGCTCGATTCGATTCGTACGCTGAAACTCAAAAACGGCTGTGCCATCCGCACCAGGCATGCCGTGCCGACGCTGGAAGAGGCGTTGCTGACGGCCAAAGGACGTGTGCTGATAAACCTCGACAAGGCCGACCGTTATTTCGACCTGGTCGTGCCCGTGCTGGAAAAGACCGGGACGGCGCGGCAGATCATCATGAAAGGGAGTAAACCCGCCGCCGAGGTGCTGGCGCTTTACGGCGAATACCTCGACGGAATCATCTACATGCCCGTCGTCAACCTCGACCGGGAGAACGCCGCGGAACTGATGGACGGTTATATTGCGGAGCTGAAGCCTGCGGCCTACGAACTGCTTTACGCCCGGGCCGATGATTCGGCGATGCCGCTGCGGATGCGCGATGAACTGCGCGGCAAGGCGCTGATCTGGTATAACACGCTGTGGGATACGCTCTGCGGAGGCCATGACGACGATCTGGCGCTGGAAAATCCCGATGCGGCGTTCGGCTATCTCGTCGACACGCTCGGTGCCCGCATCATCCAGACCGACCGGGCCGAGTATCTGCTGAAATACCTGCGCGGCAGGGGACTTCACCGATAACGACCTGCGTAAACCATGAATCTGTTAAAATTCTTCGCAACTTCTCCGGCTTCGGAGCCGCTGACCGACCAACAGGAGATCGACCGGCGTTATTCACGCCTGCGCTGGCAGGTCTTCCTCTCCGCGACGCTCGGCTACGGACTCTATTACGTCTGCCGCCTGAGCCTGAACGTTATCAAAAAGCCGATCGTCGACGCCGGGGTGCTTTCCGAAGCGGAGCTGGGCATCATCGGTTCGGCGCTCTTCATTACCTATGCCGTCGGGAAATTCACCAATGGGTTCCTGGCCGACCGCAGCAATATCCGCCGCTTTCTGGCTGCGGGACTGCTCGTCTCGGCGCTGGTGAACCTCGCACTCGGATTCACGACCTCGTTCGCGGTCTTTCTGGTGCTGTGGGCGGTGAACGGCTGGACGCAGTCGATGGGCGCGGCCCCCTGTGTCGTGGCGCTCTCCCGCTGGTTCTCCGATAAGGAGCGCGGAACGTTCTACGGACTCTGGTCGTCGAGCCACAACATCGGCGAAGCCATCACTTTTATCGCCACGGCCGTGATTGTTTCGGCCTGGGGCTGGCAGTGGGGATTCCGCGGCGCAGGTCTGCTGGGACTCCTCGGATTCCTGATTCTCGCCCTGTTCATGCGCGACACGCCCCAAAGCTGTGGCCTGCCGTCCATCTCGGCCTATAAAGGCGATGTGCCGAAAACCGCAGCGGCGGACGAAGACGGCAAATCGGTGGCCGAATACCAGAAAGAGGTGCTGCGTAATCCGGCGATCTGGATGCTGGCCCTGTCGAGCGCTTTCATGTATATCTCACGTTATGCGGTGAACAGTTGGGGTATCTTCTTCCTCGAAGCCGACAAGGGGTACACGAATCTGGAAGCCAGCTCGGTCATCTCGATCAGTTCGGTCTGCGGCATCGTCGGCACGATAGCCTCCGGATGGGTCTCCGATCGGTTTTTCGGAGGGCGGCGCAATGTGCCGGCACTGATATTCGGTGTGATGAACGTCCTCGGGCTTTGTCTCTTCCTGCTCGGACCTGCCGACTGTTTCTGGCTGGATGCCGTCAGCATGGTAATCTTCGGATTGGCGATCGGGGCATTGATCTGCTTCCTGGGCGGTCTGATGGCTGTGGACATTGCATCGAAGAAAGCTTCCGGCGCAGCGCTCGGGGTAGTCGGGGTCGCAAGTTACGCCGGAGCGGCCCTGCAGGATCTTGTAAGCGGATTTACGATCCAGAGCGGCAAGACGGTGGGGGCCGGAGCCGCCTCGTACGACTTCTCCGTCGTATCGTGGTTCTGGATCGGGGCCGCCGTACTTTCCGTAGCCTGCGCCCTGGCGGTATGGAATGCAAAAGCGAGAGAATAGGTTACAGCGCCATTCCCTGCAGCACCCGGTTATTTCGTGTTTCACATTCAGACGACACGACAATAATTCGAAGATAAGATTTGATCGTGTCTAAATTATTGTATATCTTTGTATTGACGCATAGAAATGCAGCGAGACGCAAAAGGTGAGTTGCTTATCGGTGACCTGAAAACCGGAAGAACGCCGTAACATACTGATACATAACGGAAAGAAACCAAAGGTTCGGTTTCCGTTTTCCGCTCCAGTTAAAAAAGCCGATAATCATTTGATTATCGGCTTTTTTGTTTATTGGGGCCTGTGGTGCGGATCTCCGTTGTGGATATCGACGGGATTGCCCTTTTGGTTATGAGGCTTATTTAGGGGATTATAGCGTGTTTTAGATTTGGTATCTCTGTATAAGAAACCGCACACTCGACTCGCAAAAGTAACTACTTTTCCCTGAATAGCCAAATTATTTGACGGTTTTAAAGTCAAAAATCCCCCCCCCCTCAAAAATTACGCATTGAATATCAGATAATTATATTTTATTGTATTG
>ERZ1673699.1215-NODE-1215-length-21876-cov-5.835846_pt1 | contig 21876 bp, 9 predicted proteins | sample MGYA00580229_ERZ1673699 | MGnify/ENA primary metagenome ERZ1673699 (study PRJEB41218, sample SAMN15661785) | gut metagenome | host: Homo sapiens | place: Canada: London | collected 2015-08-20/2019-03-30 | study: EMG produced TPA metagenomics assembly of... | reverse complement strand
AACGCTGAAGGTACTTGGTTGGAGACGACCTGGGATAATAGGTAGCCGCCACTTAGCAAAAAAGCAGTTCAAATGAACTGCTTTTTTTTAATCTTATCAAAATCGCGACTTAAGCTCGTTCAGTTTTCGACAATGCTCACGTACCATTAGTACGCTGCGCTTATCTCAAACTTCCACTTCGCTTAATTCATCGTAGCGTAAAGGTTCTTGTCCATTTATGGATAAGGTTCTTCTTTTGCTGAAAGATTTTAATTACGATAAAAACACATAGTCGTCTTATCCATCATAGCGTAAAGGTTGTTAAGTCCATGCACCAAGAGAACGAGTGAAACGAAGTTCGATTGGCTATGCATGCCTTATGCCAGAGTTTACAAAGAGACGGAACGTAGTGAACGTCGATTTGATTAAACTTACGGCTTGGCCATTTATGGACAAGGTTCTTCTTTTATCAGCGAAATACTAGTTGTGCTTGTACATTAAGTTTGCCGAAAAGCTCCACTTTGTCCTATGAATCATAGCGTAAAGGTTTATGTTAATTTATTGACAGAGCTCTTTTTATATGCAAACCAATACTTATAGATACATTGTTTAAGAAAATATTATTTAACTTATTCTTGCAAAATTCCTCCTCATAAGTTATACTTATATTAAGATATATTCTTAATAAAAATAGGGAGGATTTTTTTATGAAAAGAAAAAGCAAATTTATTTTAGCTCTTGTTTTAATGCTAGTGTTCTCAACAGTAGTATTCGCAGCAAGAAAGGTTAACATCACAGTTACTTATGACAACATCAAAGTAGTTGTTGATGGAAAAGAAGTTCAATTTGGCAAAGACACAAAGGGTAAGCAAATCGAACCATTTATCTATAATGGCACAACATATCTACCTCTACGTGCAGTTGCTGAAGCAGTAGGCAAAGAAGTTAAGTGGGATCAAAACACTAAGACAGCTTTCTTAGGCGATGGCACAGTTGACATGGGTGAAGTAAATAAGCCATTAACTGAGATTATGAAACCATTTAGCACAGAAAAGGCTGAAGTTATAGCTAAAGATGAATATAAGACAAAGTTCTCTTTAGGCGGAAAAGAATATAACAACGGTATCCTTTTTAACTCTTATACTTATAAAAAGGGACATGCTAATTTTAACCTAGAAGGCAAGTACACTAACTTAACAGGTCTACTAGGCGCTGACCAAGAAGGACTTACTGTAAAGGTAGACTTTATTGGCGATGGCAAACTTATTCAATCATTTGATGTAGTTGGCGGTCAATTACCAGTAAACGTTAACCTAAACGTTACAGGCGTTAGACTTCTTGAAATTAAGTTTGAATGGACAGACGGTCTATACAGCACAACATACACTGGTTTTGCTGATGCATTTGTAAAATAATAAATATAATCATAAATATAATCATAGCAGCGTATATTTGTATGCGGCTTTTTTGCGTAAAAATCCATTTTGTGATATAATTCACTAAAGGAGGCTTATGTATATGACTAAGACCATGAAAATAATTTTATATACAGCACTTGCAATACTTTTAGCCATCGCTTTGTTTATAGTACTATCATTCTATGGCAATCCCATTAGCAAAATTATGGCGGATAAGGCAGCGGATCAATATTTAGAAACTCATCACAGAGACCTTGACCTTGTGCATGAGCGCGCCTACTACAATTTTAAGGACGGGACCTACGTCGTAAGGCTCTGGGACAAGCATAGCATTGATACAAAGTTTACACTTGAGTACGATAGCTTTGGCAAGATGAAGCGCGACACTTTTGATGATAGGCTTTTCAACACTTTCCGTAGATACATGTACCTTTTAGATGAGCTAGGAGATGAGATAGCTAAGGATAGCGGCCTTGACTTTGAGCTTTGGCTTAGGCCTGATGATAACTTTGATTATAGAGAGTATCTCACACTTGATCAAGACTTCGATGCAGATAATTTGCCAAGCAAGATTACAGCAGGTTTTAAGGCTTATGCGGAAAAACCAAGTTTAGATGATTTAATGAATGGACTTAAAAAAGTCTACGAGGCTCTTAAGGAAAGAAATATAGCCGTGTCCACTTATTCAGGCCTTGTAGTTCCTAACGCTGATAAGGCTGAAGAGGGCAGGGCAGAATCTTGGGCGAACGCTATCAGCGCGGGTGACGTGCCAGAAAGAGTGATTGTGGATGGGGATATGGAGGAGTTAAAAAGACTTTTCGACGAGGGCAATAAAATTTTGCACAAATAATACGAATGATTTTATTCCCTAAATTATGAATAATATTTTAAAATTATGAAAGTATTTGATAAAATAAAAATATAAATTTCAAAGAATTTGGAGGTATAGACAGATGATAATTAATAAATTTTCTTTTAAATAATACGAGAGGTTAAGTCCTCTCAAAAAATAAGGAGGATTTATGATATATATAGATAATCTAAAAAAAGAACTTAGTACAAGAACGTTATTTGAAATAAAAAATTTGACCATTGGAGAAGACAATAAAATTGGTTTAATCGGTGATAATGGAGCTGGTAAAACAAGTTTCTTTAAAATTCTAATAGGCCAAGATACAGACTACAGTGGGAAAATTGATGTACAAATTAAAATAGCCCATCTTTTAAATGACGATGAAGAAGAAAAATTTTCACATGATAACTATCTTAAAGCTAAACTTAATAAAGAGGGAAAATTTAGTCCTGGTGAATACCAAAGACTGAAGCTAGCGAAACTCTTATCGAATGAACAAAGTTTTTTATTGATTGATGAACCAACATCTCATTTGGATATAAAACAGAAGAAAAACTTAGCAGAAAGTCTAAGAAATAGAGATAAAGGTTATATACTTATTTCCCACGACCGTGATTTTATAAACCAAACATGTGATAAGATTTTTGAATTATCACATGGAGAACTAGAAGTATTTAATGGTGACTATACTTTCTACCTGGATGAAAGAGTTAAGAGGAAGAAATTCGCTCAGAAAGAATACGAAGGCTATGTTAATGAAAAGAAAAGATTGACAGGCATAGTAAATGACATAAAAGCTCAAACGTTAAAAGTGAGAACAACTCCCAAAAGAATGGGCAATTCAGAAGCTAGACTCCATAAAATGGGTGGACAAGGCAATAAGAAAAAACTAGATAAGCAAGTTAAATCCGTTAAATCAAGAATAGATCAGCTTGAAGTTAAAGAAAAGCCAAAAGAAGAAGCCGAAATTAAATTAACTATTGATGAAAAGGATAAAATATTTTCCAAAGTACTAGTAAGAAGTGAAAAATTAAGTAAAAGCTTTGATGATAAAGTTCTTTTCGATAATGCTAATTTTGAAATCCCAAATAACAAGAAGATAGCTTTATTAGGAGATAACGGTTCAGGAAAAACAACTCTTTTAAATATGATTGTAGACAAAGAAGTATGGTGTCATCCTAATCTTAAAATTGGCTATTATAGTCAGTTGAGTGAAATTATTGATGAAAAGAAAACAGTATTAGAAAATGTTTTTGAAAGCTCAATCTATGATCAAACGATGACTAGAATTATTTTGGCTAGGTTAGGATTCAAAGAAGACGAAGTCTTTAAGATGGTAGACGTTCTAAGCGATGGGGAAAGAGCAAAGGTAAAGCTAGCAAAGCTTGTCACATCTGATTTTAATTTTTTAATTATGGATGAACCAACGAACTTCCTAGATATTAGAGCAATTGAAGCCTTAGAAGAATTGTTGATAGGATATGATAGACCGCTACTGTTTGTGACCCACGATGTCTCGTTTATAAACAACATAGCAGATGGACTTATTATCATTAAGAACAAAAAGTTAGAGAGTTTTTCGGGCAATCTAGCTCAGTATCAAAATCGTAGAGAAAAGTTGAAAGAAAATAAAAATTCTAACGATTTTCTTATAGAATTTAGATTAACTGCCATTAATAATCGTTTGGCAAGTGAGATTCCAAAAGAAGAAAGAGAAGAATTAGAAGCAGAGTACGAGAGACTTTTGAAACACAGAGATAATAATTAAAGCTTATGGACCAGCAAGCCTCTAGACTTCTATCGTAATCAGATGCTACAGACATTGATTTTGCTTAGGATTTTCACCAATTTATGACAAGGGCAATAAGATTTTAAACAAATAATACGAAATATAAGCGTGGTATATCCACGCTTTTTCTATTTGCTAAGCTATAAATAATGTCTATAATAAACCCAATCAATATAAAGAAATTTAATGCATGTGTAAACTCTCCTCTTTAGATCAAATATATAGAGAAAAATCTATATATTTAATAAAAACATATTGACTTTTTTCTATATGTATGTTAGTATTGTTTTAGAGACAAGAAAGGAGTGAAGGATATGTGTGAAAATATTTATGAAGCTGTTTCTAAAAAGCTTAAGGCGATATCGGATCAAAAGAGGCTAAAGATTGTTGATATGCTATCTTGCGGGGAGCTATGCGCCTGTGAGATTCTTGAAAAGTTTGACATCACTCAGCCGACTCTGTCGAGTGATATGAAAAAGCTTGAGGAGGCAAAGCTTGTCACAAGCCGCCGCGAGGGCAAGAACACTTACTACACGCTAAACAAAAAGGCGCTTGAGCACTTCCTTGAGCAGCTTGAGTATATTTTTGGTGACAAGCCTGATTGCATCTGCCACAGCGAGGAGAAGCTTGATTACTAATATATCTATATAAGTTTTGAATATATTAGGCCAATAAGCGCCTTGCACGGCACCCATACGCATCTGATATGTCAAAAATGCACTAAAATAATTTTTAAATTTTTAAGTAATTAAATCTAAAGGAGACAGTATGAAAAAAGCAAATAATAAAGCAATAGGATCATTTCAAAAGAATTTATCGCTATGGGTATTGCTATGCATGGTTTTTGGAACTTTGCTTGGTAAATTCATCCCTGCAATTCCACAGCTACTGAATAAACTATCTATCGCAGGTATTTCTGTTCCGATAGCTATTTTGATTTGGGTTATGATATATCCAATGATGATAAAGGTAGACTTTCAAAGTATAAAAGAAGTAGGCAAAAATCCTAAAGGACTATTTATAACATGGATAACAAATTGGCTAATCAAGCCATTTACAATGTTTGCCTTGGCTTACGTATTTATGTTTGTAATCTTTAATTCATTTATTACTCCGCAGCTAGCAACAGAGTATTTGGCTGGTATGGTGCTCCTTGGAGCAGCGCCTTGCACTGCCATGGTTTTTGTTTGGAGCACTCTAACTGATGGTAACCCAGCATATACCGTTGTACAAGTAGCAACAAACGACCTTATCATCTTGTTAGCTTTTGTGCCGATAGTAAAATTTTTACTGGGCGTTTCAAATGTAGTTGTTCCATACAGCACATTGTTTATAAGTATCTTTCTTTTTGTAGTAGTGCCACTAGTAGCAGGTGTACTTACTAGAGTAGTAGTTACTAAAAGGAAAGGTAAAGAGTATTTAGAAAATAATTTTCTACACAAATTTGACAATGCAACAAGCATCGGCCTACTTTTAACTCTTGTACTAATATTTAGCTCTCAGGCAGAAGTTATCATCAATAATCCACTTCACATCATATTGATAGCGCTGCCACTGATAATACAAACTTATCTAATATTTTTCCTTGCGTTTGGAGCAAGTAAAATACTAAAACTACCTTTTGATATTGCCTGCCCTGCTGGAATGATAGGTGCATCAAACTTTTTTGAACTTGCCCTAGCAGTTTCGATAGCTTTGTTTGGAACAAATAGTGGAGCTGCGCTAGCTACTACTGTAGGAGTGCTTACCGAAGTACCTCTCATGCTCTCACTAGTTAAAATAGCTAATAAGTCAAAAGCTAAGGCTAATATATAAAGATATATTGGGATAAAATATAAGATTTATTTGAAATCAAAGGGCTTATCTGTACTGGATAAGCTCTTTTTCTTCCCCTATTCCTGCCCATATCTTGCCAAAATTGCCATTTAGTGATACAATTATCTTAGGTGATTTTATGGATTTAAAGGCAAAACTCAAAATTTTATCTGACTCGGCGAAGTACGATGCCTCATGCTCTTCGTCTAATTCTTCGCGCAAAAACTCTGGAGGCATTGGTAATGCTGCCTCATCCGGCATCTGTCACAGCTGGTCTGAGGACGGCCGCTGCATATCGCTCCTTAAAATCCTATTCACCAACGTTTGCATCTACGACTGCGAGTACTGCATTAACCGCGCTTCGAACGATGCAGTGCGCGCCTCGTTCACGCCCGAAGAGGTCGCCGAGCTCACTATGAACTTTTACATCCGTAACTACATCGAGGGCCTATTCCTCTCAAGCGCAGTCATCAAGAGCCCCGACTACACCATGGAGCAGCTTATTAGAACGGCTGAGCTTCTTCGCCACACCTACCATTTCAATGGTTATATACATATGAAGGTCATACCGGGCGCTTCTAAAGAGCTGGTCACAAAACTATCGTCATTAATTGATAGGGTATCTGTCAATATAGAGCTGCCGACTGAAAAGTCTCTTAAAATGCTTGCTCCGCAAAAAACTACTGAGGGCATCATGAAGCCCATGAACAATATAAAGATGGCGATAGCCGAGAATAAAGAGGACAGGCGCAAGTACAAGAGCGCGCCGCTCATTGCCCCGGCTGGTCAAACCACGCAGATGATTATAGGCGCCGCGAATGAAAACGACGAGACCATAATCACGAAGGCATCGCTGCTTTACAAGGGTTTTAACATGAAGCGCGTGTATTATTCGGCCTTCGTTCCGGTCGTTAAATCGAAGTACACGACGGGCATCAAAGCCGCTCCACTACTACGTGAGCACCGCATCTACCAAGCGGACTGGCTGATGCGCTTCTACAAATTTAAGCCGAACGAAATCGTTTCGCGCACAAGTCCAATGCTCGACCTAGACCTTGATCCCAAGGCCTTTTGGGCGATAAATCACATTGAGCTCTTCCCGATCGAGATAAACAAGGCGAGTTACGAGGAACTTCTTCGCGTGCCTGGCTTTGGGCCGACGACTTGCCGCCGTATTATCAACGCAAGGCGCTTTGCCAAGCTGTCGTACGACGCCCTAGAGAACATGCACATCTCCTTAAAGCGTGCTAAGTACTTCATCACAGTAGGCGGGGTCTATAGGGGCGGCAAAATTGATACGCGTGACAATCTTCGCATAAAACTCATGGATAAGGTGAATCTAAATGAACAGCTATCGTTATTTTGATTATGATCGCTCCTTCGATGGACTCATGACTGTCATATTTGAACTTTATGAGGACATAGAGCGTGCCAAATTTATGCCAGAAGCACAAAGCACTTTATTTGATACGAAGGTCTTTATCGCCACGGACATGGTGAAGGCCACTCGCGTAACTAAATCCATCGAGGAAAAGTTTCCGAAGCGCTTCATGAGAGAGCTAATAGCGGTATTTTTGTCCTGCGATGCTAATAAGGAAGATATTTTAATTCGCGCGATAAAAGGTGTTTTCGAGCATGGCTACGGCTACATCTTCTCTTCAGAGAAAGCTGCAAGCGAATTTCGCCGCATTCGTAGACGAGTTTTGTCCGAGAATCATTCGTACAAAGGCCTTTTGCGCTTCAAAGAAGTGGAGGGAGGCGTTATGCTCGCTGAGTTTGAGCCAAAAAATGATATTTTGAGCCTTATCGTGCCACATTTTGTAAAAAGATTTCCTACCATAAACTTTGTAATCGCAGATCTGAAGCGTGGTACGGCAGCCATGTACATGGACGGAAAAGTAGAATTTTTAGAGCTAAAGGAGCTTGACTACAAAATTAGCGAGAGGGAACAATTTTTCGAAGAGGCTTGGAAGGATTTCTACAAGACCATTGCCATAAACGAGAGACGTAACGAAAAGCTGATGATTTCAAACATGCCAAAGCGTTACTGGCGCTACTTAGTTGAAAAATAGCTTGTAATTTGGAGTTTTTTCAATTATAATATAATTAATGATTTTATCTATCTAAAGAAATAAACAAATTTGAGTAAAAAAGGAGTGAGATTTTGATAAAAGAGAAATTTAAAGAGGTTCTAGCGACCGTTTTGCCAATCTCGCTACTCGTTGTGGTGCTGAATTTTACAGTGGTTCCGCTTGAAGCAGACGTCTTCGCACGCTTTTTACTCGGAGCACTTTTCATACTTTTGGGCCTAACGATATTTTTAATCGGCGTTGACCTAGGAATCACGCCTATGGGCGACAGTTTCGGTCACGCAGCCGTTAGAAGCGGTAAACTTTGGGTCATAGCCGTCATGGGACTTGTGCTTGGCTTTGTCATTTCCATAGCTGAGCCGGACTTACACATATTGGCAGATCAAGTTGGTGACGTGACTCTAGGCGTTGTATCCAAATCAAGCCTAGTTATACTTGTGTCAATGGGTGTCTCAGCACTGATATCGCTTGGCATGATTCGTATAGTAAAAGTATTTTCATTAAAGACATTCTTGCTAATAACTTATGGCGTAATACTAGTACTTGCAGTACTTGCAGATCAGTTCTTCCTAGCAGTATCCTTTGATGCTTCGGGAGCGACAACTGGGGCACTTACTGTACCATTCTTACTAGCTTTATCCGCAGGTGCCTCCGCCATTAACAAAGACAGCCAAAAATCAGAAGAAGACTCCTTTGGTCTAGTTGGCATCGCATCCGCAGGTGCCATCATCGGTGCACTTATCTTAGGCATGATATCAAATCCAAAATTTGGTGACGCGCCAGACATAGCCGGGGCAGCGGAGCCGGGCATTTTATCGCACTTCATCCATGAGGCGCCTATAGTCGCAAAAGAGATAATCATCGCACTATTACCAATAATATTGATATATGTGATCTGCAATTTATTATTTTTCCATAATTCAAAAAGAGCAAACGCAAGAGTCGCAACCGGCTGCGTTTTAACCTTCGTAGGACTTGTAATCTTCCTAGTTGGTGTAAACAGCGGGTTTATGGACGTCGGACGCTACATCGGTCACGTGCTAGCAACAGAGCACAGCAAGACATTTATGGTCGCAATCGCCTTTCTGATGGGCGTACTAACTATACTTGCCGAGCCGGCAGTTCACGTACTTACAAATCAAATCGAAGCCGTTACGGCAGGCTCAATCAAAAAATCAGTCGTACTCATGACCTTGTCAATAGGTGTCGGCATCGCAGTTGCCTTGTCAATCCTTAAGATACTAGTACCAAGCATGCAGCTTTGGCACGTTCTGCTACCTGGCTACATCATCACATTTTTAATAATGAAAAAAGTGCCAAATCTATTCGTCGGCATCGCCTTTGACTCAGGCGGAGTTGCCTCAGGACCAATGACAGCAACATTTATACTTGCCTACGCACAAGGCATTGCGGCATCAACACCAACAGCAGATTTGCTTATAGACGGTTTCGGTACCATCGCCATGGTAGCGATGACACCGCTTATAGCCTTGCAAATACTTGGTCTATTCTATGTGAAAAATAAGGGGGGAGTGAAGAATGCGTAATTTAAAGTCTCGTCACTTAGAGATGCTAGTCGTAATAGTTGAGCAGAATAAAGCGAGCAAAGTCTTGCATTTAGCAGATGAGAAAGGCGTTACAGCCTCAGTTGCCATGCTAGGCATAGGCACAGCATCTAGGACATTATTTGACTACCTAGGTCTAAACGATAAGAAAAAAGCAGTTCTATTGCTCTTCGGAAAAACTGAGGAAATCGAGGATCTAGCTGATTATTTAGTAGAAAAATTGGAATTAAACAAGCCAAACCACGGAATCGCCTATATCGAGAGCGCATTCAACGTCTTTGGCACAGAAGATAATGACAATGGTAATGGAAGTGAAAATATTAAAAGAGGTGAAACAATGTACAACGCCATCTATACAATAGTTGAAAAAGGAAACGCAGAGGACGTCATCGAGGCAGCTCAAAAAGCAGGCTCAAGAGGCGGAACCATAGTAAACGCAAGAGGTTCGGGCAGTGAAGAGGCGCGCAAAGTCTTTAACATGTTCATCGAGCCCGAAAAAGAAATAGTTTTGATTATCTCAGAAGAAAAAATGACTAAGGATATAGTTGATTCGATAAGGAAAGAGACTGGAATAGAAGAACAAGGAAAGGGCATAATTTTTATTACGAATGTAAACCAAACCTATGGTTTGGTCAAATAATTTCGCATTCGATTTGCGATCTTGGCTAGTTTCGAATTATTTTGTCGCTGCGGAGTGCTTCTGCACACCTCACTCCAAAAAATTCTGTACAACGCCAATCTCATCAAATCGCTCTGCAAAATTAGGATTTTGCGCCAAAACGTGCCCTTGAACTCGTTTTTTTCGCAAAATTTGTATGGATATGGGCAGTTTGATCTTTTAGACAAATTTTCCGGCGTAGCGTAAAGGTTCACGTCCATTTATGGACGGGGTTCTTCAATTACCCTTCGTATTAGATTATGAAATTTACTCTTAATACAAAATTGCAAAATTTGTATGGCTATGAGCGGTTTGAGTTTTTCATTAAATCGCTATGAGAATTTACTCTTCGTAGTAGATTGTGAAATTTATTCTTAATACAAAATTACAAAATCAATATTTTACATTTTAAGACAAACTATATATATAATTGATAAGGTCACTAGGCCTTATCTTTTTTTGCCTATAAATATTTTTAAGCAAAAATATTATCAAGAATATTTTTAAAAACAATATCAAAACTATTCTCAAATATTTTCAAGACTATTCTCAAAACATTTATTATAAATATTTCACTAAATATATTTCAATTTAAAACCATATTTTTAATATATATATAATAGGAAGAGAAGTATAATTATAAAAAAATACATTTTTGTAAAGTTTATGTTAAGATTTTGTTAAATTTTTGCAATTTAATTCATTTAATTAAATTAAACTGCACAAAACGCATAATTATGTGGTATAATAATTATGAACGTTTATAAATAAATAATTTATATATAGACTTTAAACATAGACTTTAAATAGAGGGGGAGAAGCATGAAGAAGAATTTTATTTTTAAAAGAGTATTAACACTAGTCCTAGCAGTGATGATGCTAGTAACGGCTGCGCCTGTGAATTTACTGGCAGAGCCTGGAGGCGCAAGTGGCTCTAAAAAACCTTACGAGATTGTCTTCGACGACAAATCCGTTGTGCGTATGGAGGATTATCTCAATAAGAGCGATAAAGATGGCTTAGCAATAAATCCAGCAAAGCTTGAAAAGGGACAAACAGCTGCTGAGCTAATTAAAAATCCAGCTCAGCCTGATATTTATACTATGCGTGCTGATTATAAGGTTAAGCGTGGTAACGACTATGTTATCAACTACCAACCATATATTGTGAGTGTTGGAGAAGATATACCTGATCCAGATAAAGATAAAGTATCAAAAATAGGCTGGACTGAGTTGCCAGAGCTAGATGGTTACACTAAACCTACACCAAGATTCAACGTAGAATATGGCTTTATTAAGAAAGAGGTTTTAAATGGAAGCCAGTCAGGAAATTTAGAAGATAGTAAATATAAAAAAGAAAGCAAAACAACTAAAATTCGTAACTATGGCATTAAACATGAGCTTACTTGGCCTTTCAATTACGAACCAAAGAAAAATGAAATACAAGTAATACATGTTTTTCAACACCTTTATGATAACCAAAAATACGGCATAGGCGAAGAAGAAGCGGATCTTACTAAAGAGCAGAAAGAAGAATTAGGCATTAAGGACGATATTTATAGAAAGCAATATGGCTATACAGGTGAGACAATATCGATAAACCCTGTAGAAGAAAAACTTATGAAGGGTTATGAGCCAGAAGTTAATGAGATTAGAGTTCAAGTACCAGAAAGTACTGAAAACTTCGTAATAAAATTGCGCTACAATCGTAAGCACTACAACATTAACTACAATACAAAAGGCGGTACTGAAATTCCAGTTCGTACTCTTTATTATGAACAAGAAATCCCTAAGATAGATTCTAAAGAAGTACCTCGTAAAATTGGATCAGACTTTATAGGCTGGAAACCATCTTGCGAGCTACGTGGACGCATTGGCGACAAAGATATAGTTTTTAATGCTAATGAAATAATAAGAGACTCAAATAACAATCCTATAGTTGATTTTAGCAATATATATTATGAAACAGATAATTTAGGTGAATTTAAAAGAGAAGATGGCAAGAACGTAGAAAAAATAAGTTCAGATATTATAAAGCTATTTATGCCTGCCGAAGACGTTACTTTCACAGCAGAGTGGAAGGACAAAGAAAAAGCAAACTACGCGGTACAATTCTGGGCAGAAAAGGCAGACCACGCAGACGGCGTTTCTCTTTTAGAAAAATACGAATACATGGGAACTCGTGTATATAAAGACCAGCCTGTTAAAGTGCTTAAGGAAGGCAAATGGGTAGGATTTAGCCCAAACTTAGACGAAGAGCCTGTTAAGGACATTGTTTTTCCTGACCTTGATAAAGCTCGTCTAGAAAAGATATGGAATGGCGCTAAATTTAATCGTGGCCAAAATCTTTACCTAAACAAATTCTATGTATACAATAAAACACTAACTGATAAAGAGAATGCAGACCCTGAAGATACAAGTATTACAAAGTCTATATCTTCGACAGGTCAAACAGTCTACAACATCTACTACGACAGGCAAGTCTACGACCTATACTTTACTAAGTCTAATGCACAACCTGATAAAAACACCTTCTACCCTGAAATTTGGAAATATGATGAAAAACAAGGTGAAGCAGTAATGGCGGGCGGACCTGGCAATCCATACCACTACAAGGCGAGATTCAACGAGATGATGTATAAGTGGCCTAATGATGCCAAGCAAACCAAGGGCTTTAATCCTGGCTATCAATCCTTTGGCTGGGGACCAAACTATACTAAAGCAAATTGGCCAGTTCACTTGGACACACCTCCTTATCGATTAAATGCCGATGAGTTCCTTGACATGGCAAACTATACTAACTGGGGCGGCTATGTTAATAAGATAGATGCTGGCAATGGTAGAATAATAAAGGCCAAAGACTTTACAACCCTTTCCTTTGGTATAAAACAAGACGAGCCATCTATCCCTCACCATATGGACTTTTGGATGGACGGTTTTAAGAAAGACGAAATCATCATACGTTACGACCTAGTTAGAACCAAGGCAGACACCAGTGACCCGGGCTATGGTCACAGGTACCCGAAAGTTACAGGCTTTACACCTCGTGATTATGATCCGACTAACCCTCAAAGCGCATGGCCAGTTATCAGAGAGGGAAGCGAGGAAAATGGTCGCGTGGACGAAGAAGGAATTAATGACCTAAACGACGAGCGTGATGATATCACCCCTAACAATAGTGGGACATACTACAACAACCAAGGTGTTAAACTTCCTATAGGTAAGCTCGACTTTATAGCACACTTTTTTAGCGATTCCGATGAATTTGGCGACGTAAAGGAAGGTGTTCAAGAATTTGAACAAAACGGCTACTTACGCTTCTTCTACAAGCGTAACAAGTACCCGCTAAGATTTAACTACGACCCAACAATAACAAAGGATGACAGTGAGTTTAACAGTACAAACCAATTAATGACTTTCTACGAATTTCCTCTAAAGGCACTAAGCCCAGAGGTAGATACAAAAAATGAGTACAAAAAAGTAGGTACTGGAGAAGGCCTAAAAAACTTAATAGATAATCCAATTAATTTACAAAAATTAGGCCTTAAAGAGCTTATTCAAACAGATTCAAAAGATAATAAGCTAAAAGTTAGAAGACCAGACAATATCTCAGAGCAGATGGTATTTAAGGGCTGGGCGCTTGACCCTGCCGGAACAAAGCTTATCTGGGAGAACGATACAGAAAGGATGCCTTCTCATGCGGTAAATCTTTATGCTAAGTGGGGCGACCCAGACTATCAATGGAGGGTAACTATAGATCCAAACTTAGAAAGAGATAAGGGAAGTCTTGCAAATATTAGTGCAGATAGTCTTACTACTGAAAAGAGAATCATACAAGTTGGAGACATTGGACAAGAAGAAAAAATATCTTTCCCTAAAAAAGAAGCTAACGAAGGCAAGAAGCAAGTCTTTACAGTAATTCACAAACAAAAGCTTAATGAATTACCAAAGCCAGAAAGAAAAGGCTACGACTTTATGGGTTGGGAGATAGTTCGTTTCAAAAAGAACTCAAAGGGCGAGTACACAAATGATGTTGACGACTATTACCGCAAAACTTATAAAGTTCCAGAGCTATACACTTTTGGCAACGACGTTGTATCGGACATATATTTAAAAGCAATTTGGGTTAAAAACGAATTTGTCGATGTTAATATATTCCACCACTTCTTAGATAAAAATTATATAGAAGATAAAGAGAAATTAGAAAAACAAACTGATGCAAATAAAGGGACTGGCTCAGACGTTACAGCAGTGGCTAGCCGTCAAAGCAAGAAGTGGTATCTTGCTCCAGATGAAGAATTAAGAAAACATAATGTATTGGACTATATAGAATATACACAGCTAAAAGATAATAATGGAAACCCTAGAAAGAACACATACAATCAATATATTAAGGTAGGGCCAGAAAAAGTTGAAGACCCAGAAGATTCAAGCAAAGAAATTTTAAACCCTAACAACAATTTTCATTTCTACTATAGACCATTTATACAAAGAGAGTATACTGTTAAGTATATTGACGAAAGAGCAATTGAAAAGCTTAAAACAGCTAAAAATGAACAAAAGGATGACATAATTAATAAATATGCCATAATTACTGATGAAAAGGTTGTCAATGGTAATCGCTACACTGACGCAAGAAACTATAGACCAATACCAGGCTGGAAGCTTGTAAGCGCACCTCAACAACAACTATTCTTCGATGTAGATGAAGCTACAAATGAATTTTTAGGCATCAATGACACTGGAAAGACATATATTACCTTTATGTACAAAGATGTAAGAGTTATTGAAACTAAAAAAGATGCTCCTGTTCCAAAAGATTATGTAAGAGTAACATTTAAGGCAGATAAGGGCGGCGCATTTAAGGATAAAGACGGAAAAGAGGTTAATGAGCTTTACTACGATGTAATCAAAGGACTAAGGTCAGACTTACTTCCAGTACCTCAAGAGTGGGTAAAGGGAGAAAAAAATCCTGATGGCAGCGATAAACAAAAAGAAGATGGTAAATTCTACATCACACCAGATGAAGGCAAGAACTTTATTAAGTGGGACTCAAAACCTTTATTAAATGCAAACACTATAATTGAAAAAGACGATAAAGATTATTATACTTTCACAGCTAAGTTTGATTGGTCAGATGTATCTGTTAAGGGCTTAGTAAGAACTGAGTCTTTTGACGACAATAAGGCTACAAGCTCAAAGGATTGGTCCAACAATTTTGCTCCAACGCTTGAAGAATTAAAGAAGCTAATTATATATAAGGTAAAGGATAAAGAAAAACCTCTACCAGAAGGCACTAAAGTTTCCTTTGAAAGTGAAGTAGATACAAGTGGATCAAGCGAGGACATAAAGCCAATAACGGACGATGCAGCAAAAAAAGCTATTTACGATAAAGTCAAGGAGCATGACAAAGCCGATACAGAAGAGTTAGTACGCACAGAAAAGATTAAGACTCTTATTAAGTTTAAAGATGGCAAGAATGTCAATGTTCTTGAAATACCTATTAAAGTTTACAAAAACCGCTACGAAGCTTTAACTACAGGAGAAAAACCATTATTCTTAAGAGAAGCGGAGGGAAAAACTGCTGAAGATGGCGGATTAAAAGAAATTCTTAAAGATACTGTTTCTAAAGCTTATGTAAAAGTTACTGTTGCACCTACTGGTGATTTGAAATCAAAGGACAATAAGGTTTACTATGTAAATCCAAAAGCGTGGGTAGATATACCAAAAGTTGATACCAGCGATAATGTTAAATTTACTAACTGGAAAGCAGATAGGGATGCTCAAAACGAAAAAGGCGTATTTGATTTTGCTAAACGTCACAAGTTTACAGAAGATACAATAATTATACCGGAATTTACAGAAAACGTAATACCACAAACAGGTACAGAAAAACCAACTAACGTACCGAAAGACTTCGTAAAAGTAGAATTTGTCACTACACAAAATGGTGCTATGAGCGGAACTAAAATATTCTGGGTTAAAAAAGATTTTGATCTTACTATACCGGTTACTGATCCTATTGGTATAGGCTACTTTACATTCAAAGAATGGAAGATAGGCGCAAATGCCGAGGGAGATGTATATAAGCCAAATGAAGCGAGAAAGTTCACTGCGGATACAACTATAACAGCGACTTACGATGAAGCTCAAAATATAATTGATTACAATCCAAAGGAACCAATAACAAGACCAGAAGGATATATAAGAATTAGTTTTGAAGCTGACAACGGAATTACGCTTACTGAGTCAAAGGCATATTATGTGAAGAAAAATGCAAAAGACGAGCAAGGAAACTCTATAAAACTTGCGAACTCTGAACTATTTAAGCCAAAATATAAATTGGATCTTGGATATAAGTTTATCGGATGGAATCCAGATGACAATACATTGATAGGCGAAAACGACATAGTAGTAACAGCAAAATCTACAGCTATAGAAGATGTAATTGAAAAAATTAATACAAGTGATATAGCACCGACTGGATATAAAACAGTTATATTCAAGGCTGGAGATAACGGAACTGTAAGTGAAAAAACATATTTTGTTAACCCTAATAAGTATATCACGCTAAAGGCACCGACTGATGCAAAGGGTAATATAGGTTATGAGTTTGCATCATGGAGCAAAGATGCAACAATACCAACACAGTATAAAAAGGAAGAAACTGTGATACTAGCACACTTTAACCCAATAGATGCAGTATCTACAGTTAAAAAGGATGGTTATAATGAGGTTACTTTTGTAATAAGTAGCGCTGGTGGCAAAATCCCTGCCGGAGAAACTATTACTTATTATGTTAACCCTAATGTAGAGGTAAAACTTAATCCGCCAAAGACAGTGGCAGATATTGGATATGTTTTTGGTACTTGGGCACCTGATCCTGTTGTAGAAAAATATTACAAACAAACTAAAACAGAAATTAAGGGTACATTTACAAAACTTGCTGATATCATAGCCAAAGAAGGTGCTAGTGGAGAAAACTCTAAACCAGCAGGCTATGTAACAGTTACTTTTGATCAAGGAGAACACGCAAAGGAAATAAGTGGTAAGACTATTTACTATGTTAATCCAAATGCAAATAAAACATTAGCTGATATTACAAAACCTACAATTACAGCAGAGACTGGATGGAAGCAAAAAGCTAATACGGATGCATGGAGCGTGCTTGATACAAAAGAAATAAAAGATAATATAACTGTTACTGCAAACTACGATGCACTTCCTGATGTTGATGAAAGCACAAAATATGAAGGCTACATCGAAGTTAAATTTGTTACAACAGAAAAAGGAACGATTGAAGGCAGCACTGAAACTGAAAAGACAGTTTATGTAAATCCAAATAAAGCAGTAGCACTTGCTGCATATGCACCTAAAATAAACGCTGGGGCTCAATATGAATTTTCATCTTGGGATACAGATTTAACAAAGCAAACAGTTTATAAAAATAGAGATAAGATTACAGCACAGTACAATGATAAGGACGCTATATCAAAAACTGAAAAAAAAGGATATATAGAAGTTGAATTCAAGACAGATGCTAAGGGAGAGTTAAGTGGCTACACTAAACTTTGGGTAAACCCAGGAGTAGATCTTACAATTCCAGCACCTACTGTTACACCTAAGGTCGGATACGAGTTTGAAAAGTGGGACAAAGACTTAAAAGTTAATTTGCCAGCTAACTCGAAAACTTATGTAATAAATGCTAAATACACTAAGCTGAAAGACCTATATACAGGCGATCAAGCTAAGCCAGAGGGTTACAAGACTGTTACTTTCGTATCTGATGCAAACGGTAGTTTGTCAGGTACATTGGTGTACTATGTAAACCCTGAAGAAGAAGTCGACTTTACAAGTATAGTTGGTCAATCAATAACAAAGACGGCAAACACTGGTTATACAGCTGATGGTGGCACATGGACCAGCAATAATAGTAAAAAATTAAAAGATACTTTCACTAATGACACTATCTTCACATATACTTTTAATAAGATAGGAGACATCATAAAAGTAGATACGGGCACTGTAAAACCAGAAGGCTACGCTACACTTACATTCAAAGCAGATGCCAATGGCAAGCTTGAGGGTAACGTAGACGAAATAAAATACTATGTAAACCCTAAGGCGAATGTTAAGATAGTAGATAGTGTTACAGGAGCTAAACAAATTGCTGTACCTAAAACTATAGCTAGTGCCAACTATGATTTTGGAGTTTGGATTCCAAGTATCGACTATGATAACTTTATAAGTGGTGATTTAAACTATACTGCGACATTCACAACTAGCAAAGTTACTTTAACTTACAATAAAGGTATAGGCGAAGGAACTGAACCAGAGCCAGTTATAGTACCTTACAACACTAACATACGCTTTGCGACACCTGTAGGTTTAAGTAGAACAAACTACACATTCGATGGATGGCTAGTAGATGCTAAAAAATATAAAGTAGGCGAAAAATTTACTCTAATAAAAAATACAGAAGCAGTTGCTCAATGGGTTAAAGACCCAGAAGTTATTAAGTTTAACTCTGAGGACCCAAAGGCTAGACCAGATGACAGTTATGTAAAGGTAAGCTTTGTATCGGACGACGGCTTAGTGCTTGAGAACCTTAACTCTTACTATGTAAAGAAAAACTCTGGTTTATATCTAAGTAACGACGCTATAAGAGCGCCAAAGATAAAAGAAAAAACTGGATACAAATCACTTGGTTGGGACCATACTCTAAGAGAAGAGATAAAAGGCGACGATATAGTTATCAAAGCAAGCTCAGAACCACTAGAGCCAGTTATCCCAGCGATAGATGGCAGCGGTAATACTCTTACTAAGCCAGAAGGCTACAAGACAGTTAAGTTTGTGGCAGGAGCAAAAGGTGAGTTATTAGAAAATAATAAAAAGATTGAAGAAAAGACTTACTATGTCAATCCAAATACTAATATAAGACTTACACCTCCAAACACAAGAGGAGAACTTGGTTATACTTTTGCTTCTTGGGACAAAGACGCTACTATACCAAGAGTTTACGTAGACGAAGAAACAACTATCAAAGCGTCTTTCAACGAAATGGATGCAGTATTAAAAAAAGAAAAGCCTGGCTATGTAAAAGTTACTTTTGAAATAAGTGGCAATGGAGGTAAAATTGCTAAAGATGAAACTACAGTTTATTATGTAGACCCAAGCCGTGAAGTGACTATCGATCCGCCGCAAACAAAGGCAGAAGTAGGATACGAATTTAATAAATGGAATCCAGATACTACAGCTAAAAATAAATACACAAGCGAAACAAATGTAGTGGGCACATTTAAAGAAATTGATCCAATAATCCCATCTACTGATATTAATGGCAAGCCAAACGCAAAACCAGAAGGCTACGTAACAGTTACTTTTGACAAGGGCGAACACGGCTCTATGACAGGACAAAAACTTTACTATGTAAACCCTAAAGCTGGCAAAAAATTATCAGATATTACAAAACCTGAGATTAAAGCACATATCGGATATAAATTTGATAAGTGGGATACTGCTGAAGATACTCTAATAAAAGATACTTTATTTGTTATCGCAGATTACACTAAACTTGACGACGTTATACCAAAGACAAAAGAAGGCGAAACAGAAAAACCAGAAGGCTATATAAGTGTTAAATTCTTAACAACTGGCAGTGGCAAGATAATTGGCACACAAAAAACAGAAAAAATTGTTTATGTAAATCCAAATAAGGCAGTAGTTTTAGAAAACCAAGCACCAGAAGTAAGACCTAATACAGGATTTGCATTCGCTGGATGGGACATATCTATACACAAGGCTATACAATACAAAACTGGCGATATAATAAAGGCTATATATAATAAGGAAGAAAATGTTTCAACAAAATCAAAGCCAGGTTATGTAAAAGTTGTCTTTGACAAGGGAGAAAGTGGCAGCTTAGATGGAACTACAGAATACTGGGTAAAACCAGGTGTTACTGTTACAGTTCCAGCGCCAAAAGTTATTCCAAAAACTGGATATAAATTTGACGAATGGGACAAAAACAGATGCGTTCATCTAGAGGCTGGTGATAAGACATACACAATCACAGCTATATACAAGCCTATAGACGATATAGTTCCAGGTGATCTAGACCAGCCAGCTCGCTACAATAAAGTTATATTCAAAACTGATGGCAATGGTAGATTAAGTGGAACAAGAGTTTTCTATGTTAATCCAGAAAAAGAACTTGATTTAAACGCAAAAGCTAATGCTTTGATCAAACTTCCTAAAGTTGGCTACACAAACGATGGAGCAAATTGGGAACCTACTATAAAAGCTAATAAAAAATACACAGACAAAAAGACAACTTATACATTTATTTTCAAAAAGCTAGATCCTGTCGAAAAAGAATATCATCCAGGTTATGTAAAGGTAGAGTTTGTAGCTGGAGACAACGGATTTATTAAGGGTGGAAACAAAACTTATTATGTAAATCCAAATAAGAATGTCCAAATCGGCTCTAAAGAAATACCTATACCTGAAACTGGAGAAAATGATAACTTTAGATTTAATAAGTGGGTGCCTAGTTTTGAAAAAGGCGATGTAATAAATAGCGATAGAAAATATGTCGCACAATTCAAAGCGTCATTAGTAACTCTAACTTATAATTTAAATGGAGCGACAAGCGGCAAAAAACCAAGCGACGTCGTAATGCCTTACGGAACAGTTATTAATATGGCCTCAAACGAAGGTATCACAAAAGATTATCATACATTTACAGGCTGGAAGATAGGCGATAAAATTTATAGACCGGGAGAAGAATACACATTAACAGGCGATGTTACAGCTTATGCTAATTGGCAAGAAGATGCAAACATTGTCCCTTATGACCCAGAAAACCCTATAACTAGACCAGACGGTTATGTAAGAGTTACTTTCTTGGCAGATGAAGGTTTATCACTAAGTAGCGTAAAATATTACTACGTAAGAAAAGATGCATTAGAAAGAGTATTGCTTGGCAACGAAAATATATCCAAGCCATCCGTAGAAGCAGCTCTTGGTTACGAATTTGATGGCTGGGATAAGCCTGATACTACAGAGATTAATTCAGACATTGTTGTTACTGCTAAGGCTAAAAAATTAGACGATGTAATCGACAGTGACGAAAGAAGCAAGCCAGAAGGCTATGTAATAGTTAAGTTTGAGCATGAAAGTAACGGCAGAATTTTTAATGGCAACAAAACTTACTACGTTAACCCTAGTAAATATGTAACTATAACTCCTCCTACAACTGTGGCTAGCAGAGGATACGAGTTTGGCGCTTGGTCTCAAGACGCTACAGTGCCTACAGTTTATAAAACAGACACAACAATTACAGCAAAGTTTAATAAATTAAACATAGTAATTCCAAAGACAAAGAAAGACGAGTCCGAAAAACCTAAGGACTACGTAAGTGTTACTTTTGAAATAAATGGAGTCGGAGGAAAAATATCAGACGGCGAAACTATCACTTACTTTGTAAATCCAGACAGCTCAGTATTTATTAACCCACCAAAAACAAGTGCAGAAACTGGTTACAAGTTTGCTACTTGGGACCAAGATACTACAGCTAAGAAAAAGTATAAAGTTAATACTACAGTTAATGGTAGCTTCAAGCCAATAGAGGCGGTAATTCCTTCAACTGATGCAAGTGGCAAGCCAAACGCAAAACCAGAAGGCTACGTAACAGTTACTTTTGACAAGGGC
>ERZ1673699.1197-NODE-1197-length-22047-cov-6.115087_pt1 | contig 22047 bp, 20 predicted proteins | sample MGYA00580229_ERZ1673699 | MGnify/ENA primary metagenome ERZ1673699 (study PRJEB41218, sample SAMN15661785) | gut metagenome | host: Homo sapiens | place: Canada: London | collected 2015-08-20/2019-03-30 | study: EMG produced TPA metagenomics assembly of... | reverse complement strand
GCCAGGGTCTGGTTCTCGTTTTTGATCTCCACCTGCTCCTTGGCCTCAATGGCCTGGTGCATGCCCTCGTTGTAGCGGCGGCCCGCCAGCACGCGGCCGGTGAACCCGTCCACGATCATGACCTCACCCTGGCGGATGATGTAGTCCTTGTCGCGCTCGAACAGCTCCTTCGCCTTGATGGCGTTGTTGAGGTAGCTCACCAGCTGCGAGTGCTCCGGGGCGTAGAGGTTGTCAATGCCCAGCTGGTCTTCGACGAACTCCACGCCCTCCTCGGAGATGCCCACAGTGCGCTTGCGCTGGTCCACCTCGTAGTGGATGCCCTCGCGCATGCGCGGCGCGAGCTGCGCGAACACGTTGTAGAACTGGCTGGAGCCGTCCACCGGGCCGGAGATGATCAGCGGGGTACGCGCCTCGTCGATGAGGATGGAGTCCACCTCATCGACGATGGCGTAGTTGTGGCCGCGCTGGACAATGTCGTCGACGGAGCGCGTCATGTTGTCGCGCAGGTAGTCGAAGCCGAGCTCGTTGTTGGTGCCGTAGGTGATGTCGGCGTCGTAGGCCTTCTTCCGCTCGGCCGGGCGCATGTCGGACAGGATCACGCCCACCTCAAGGCCCAGGAAGTGGTGGACACGGCCCATCATCTCGGCGTCGCGCTTAGCCAGGTAGTCGTTGACGGTGACCACGTGCACGCCCTTGCCGGACAGGGCGTTGAGGTACGCCGGCAGCACAGACGTCAGGGTCTTGCCTTCACCGGTCTTCATCTCGGCGACGTTGCCGAAGTGCAGGGCGGTGCCGCCCATGATCTGCACTTTGAAGTGCTTCTGGCCGAGCACGCGCCAGGAGGCTTCGCGGGCGGTGGCGAACGCATCGAGCAGGATATCGTCCAGGCTCGCGCCGTCAGCGATCTTGTCCTTGAACTCGACGGTCTTAGCCTTGAGCTCCTCGTCGGTCAGCGCGGCGTACTCGTCGTCGAGCGCCATGACCTGATCGGCGATCTTGGCAAGGCGCTTTACGGTGCGCCCCTCACCGGCACGGAGCAGCTTTGACAGTCCAAACACGTGTGCAAAGTCCTTTACTGATGGGTTGACAGGGCCAAGGTGATACAACCGGCCATTGTACGCACGCCTCCCGGGGTATAGACAACCCCATAGGCACAATTGCCTAACGACGAACCCCGCCCCAGCCCAGAACCATAAACAGAACTGAGCCGGGGCGGGGTTTGGTAGCTTGAGCTGCGGTTACTCCGCGTCCCCCTCCGGGGCGAGCTCAATCAAGCCGTAATCGAACGCGTGGCGGCGGTACACCACTGCCGGACGGTTCGTCTCCTCATTGACGAAGAGGTAGAAATCGTGGCCCACCAGCTCCATCTCACTGAGCGCGTCGTCCACGCTGCGCGGGGCGTTGGAGTGCACCTTGGAGCGCACGATCTGGCCCGGGACGACGTCCTCGACCTGGTCCGCGTACGGGTCCACGTCGTACTTGCCAGTTTCCTTCGCGGCGCGCTCCTGCTCGGCCTTCGCGTCCGCCTCCATCTCCGCGGCGATCACGCCGGTGCTCTTCGGCGCGCGGTGGCCGGACATCGCAATGTTGCGGCGTGCCTTGACCTTGCGCAGGGAGCGTTCCAGCTTGTCCACCGCCGCCTCAAGCGCGGCGTAGAAGTTCTCCTCCTTCGCCTCAGCGCGGGCCAGGTGGCCGGAGCCGGTGGCGGTGATCTGGATGCGCTCCGCCTCCGACTCGCGGCGCGGATTCTTCTCGTGCTTCAGCTCCACATGGAACGACTTGAGCGTCGGATCAAGCTTTTCAATCTTGGCCAGCTTGCCGTTCACTCGTTCCTGGAAATGCTCTGGGACCTCGACGTTTCGCCCGGTGATGGTGACCTGGGCTTCCGGGCTCAGCGTCTCTTGGTTCGGGTTGCGGTCTGCAGACGTCATCTGCGTCCTCCCTTGCGGTAGTAGGAACTGTGTCCATCACCACTATACAACTGGTTATGACCAATTCAGCCGGTTTTTTTAAACGCTCGCTGAGGGCGAACTTTTTCTAGGTGGTTTCGGGCCGCTGGGGGTTTCTAGCGGGGCCGCTGCCCTGACACTTCGCGGCTGAATCTGTCAGGCTGGCCCTAAATCCCCAGGTCGGCGCAAATGGCTGCCGTAATGTGTCAGGAACCCCCGGCCCCACCACTATGAGCCCTACGTTTATGCACCGGCTAATGAACAGATTCCGCTTGGGAACTTTCCGCCCTGGGCAAAGTGAACAAATTCGCCCGCGGATCGGGATGTGTTCACCCGGACGGGTGGGGCGAGTGAACAAATGCCCCTCCCCGACACTTCGTGGCGGAATCTGTCAGGCTGGCCCTAGACCCCCAGGTCGGCGCAAATGGCCGCCGTAATTTGTCAGGAATCCACCACCAAGAAACCGCCAAGAAACCGCCAAAGACACTGCCAGAACCCCGCCGCTACGCCGCGCACAGAGCCACGCACGCGGCGACGTCAGCCCCGCGCGAGAGCAGAAGCGCGACGCTGGCCTGCATTGTCGCGCCGGTGGTGACCACGTCGTCCACGAGCACAACCCGACCGGCGGGCACGCCGGAAATCTGCACGCGCCCTGAAAGGTTGGCCCGCCGCCCGGCTTCGTCGAGGCCGGATTGGTCTGCCGTCCGCGGGTCCAAACGCAAAACGGGCGCGACCCGCCTGCCGGTGGCGCGACAGACCTGCTCCACCGGGTCGCCGCCGCGGGCCCGGGCAGAGCGCTCCCTCGTGGGCGCCGGCACCAGCACCGCCCCAGCAGGGATCTCGCCGCGCGCTTCCAGGTAGTCCAGCGCGGCCGCGAGCACCGCGCCGACGTGGCGGCGCACCGCCAGGTGGTTTCGCTCTTTCATGGCCAGGATCACCCCGCGGTGCGGGTCCGCGTACGGCCCGAGCGCGAACACCGGCGCGTGCGGGGTGGTGTTGGGGAAGACGCGCTGCGGTGGCGTCTCCAGGCCAGCCCGGCACGCGGGACACAGCAGCTCCCCCGGCGCGCGGCAGCCCGCGCATCGCCGCGGCAGCAGAAGCTCGCCGATCTGCCCGAATATCTCCCCCATGCGGGAAAGGCTAGCGTGAAGTGATCGGCAGCGCGCGCACACCTTCCAGGCCCGGCACCTCGCGCCAGATCGGGTTGTCCGCGCCGGAGGCCGGCACCTGCAGCAGCGCGTTGGCGTCGGTGACGTACAGCGTGCTCGGCGACGCCGCCACCGCCACCACCGGCGCCGAGATGTTGCCGGCGGACATCGCGGTCATGGAGGAGCCGTCCTGCTCCACGCGCATCACGGGTGTGGTGGATGTCGTGCCCACCAGCAGGGAGCCGTCCGGGCGCCAGTCCGCGGAGATCACGCTGCCTGACAGTTCTTGTGCGTACTCGTAGACGTTGACAATGGAGCGCCCGCCCGAGGCCTCGCGGCGCACAATCCCGGTGTAGAGGCTGCCGTCAATTACCATCACCACCCGGGTGCCGGTGCGCGACAGGCGCAGCACGGAGATGTTGCCGTCGACGCCCTCGGGTAGTTCGACTTTGACCTCGCCTGTGGTCAGGTTGCCGGTGGCCGCGGACTGCACGGTGCGCAGGATCCGCTTACCGTCCACCACCGTCCACACTGCCGCGGCTTTGGGTTCGAACGAGGGGCGGGTAAATGTGCCCGCGCGCATGACTTCCGCCTCGGTGCCGTCGAACCGTCCCACGCGGAAGACATCGTCCTCATCGTTGCCGGGTTTGCCAAAGATGGCGGCCCACTCGCCGCCGCCGGCGATGTCCACGGAAGACACGTCGCTGGCCGTGCCGAGGCTGCCTTCGACAGGCTGCGTGGAGCGCTCGCCCACGCGCACGACCTTGCCGCTGGACAGGGCGTAAAGCTTGGTCTCCCCCACAGTCTCCACCAGCGGGCTTGCTGCGATGAAGTCGTCGGTGTCCAGGGCGGTGGTGCCATCGATAAGCGGTTGCCCGTCGGCCTCAAGCACGTACGGGCCGGTGACGCCGGCGGAGGCGAGTGTCCACACCACTTGGGCCGCGAAGCGGGCGCGTTCCTCCTCGCCCACGTCGGCGAAACCGCTGAAGGTGTAGGCGCCGTCCCGCTCGCCCGTGTACGTCACGCTCGACGGCAGCGAGCCGGTGAGCGCTGGTCGCAGCCGCTCGGAGGGTCCTTCCATGAGCAGGGCGATCAGGTCGCTGGCCAGGGTTTCGCGGCGCGAGTGCACCCAGCGGCGGTCCGTGACCAGCTCCTGGTCGTCCTGGTCGAAGAAGTACAGATTGTAGGGCTGGTACTGGTTGCGCAGCTCCGTGCGCTCGAAGACTACGCCTTCCGGCAGCGAGGAGATCCGCCACTGCCCGTCAACCATCTCCATGTCGATGGTGGCCTCGTAGTCGCCGCGCTCCGGCGTGTAGGACCCACCGGAGCGCACCGTGCCGACTACTTGGCCGTGCACCGCGAAACTGCGCTGCCCCACTGACGAGCCCGGCAGGGTTGTCATGCCGATGCTGTCCACCACCAGTTTCTGCCCTGTGGGGTCCCACGCCGCCGAGGCGCCTTCGGTGAGGTAGGCGCGCGCCGTCTCGTAGTCGCCGTCCGGCGTGGCGGATGCGTGGTAAAAATCGCGCAGCAAAAGGTCCGGCTCTTGCCCTTCTTTCGGGCCTGCTTCCTGCGTTTCGGTCTCCTCGGGGGCGAAGGAGCGGATGACGTGCGGCGCGGAGTTCGTGGGCAGCGACGCGCAGCTAGTGGTCAGCACAGTCAGCGCAACTGTGAGGCAGGCAAGGGCTTTACGCATCGGTGTCCTCCTCGGGCACTCGCTTATCGACGGCTCCGCCTTCCCCACCAAATCCTTCAGCGCTGTCGGCAGAGTGTTCTGCGCCTTCGAGTGGTTCCGCTGTTTCGGCGGCGCGCGGCGCCTCGAGCGGGAGCGGGGATTCGCTGAACCCGGCCTCGAGGTGGCGCGGCAGCACCAGTCGGAACTGCGAGCCCACCCCGAATTCGCCGATCGCGTCGAGCGTGCCACCGTGCAGCTGCGCGTCCTCGCGGGCAATCGCCAGGCCCAGCCCGGTGCCGCCGGAGTGGCGCTTGCGGGACTTGTCGGCGCGCCAGAAACGGTTGAACACCAGGTCTTCCTCGCCGCTTTTCAGGCCCACGCCGCCGTCGGTGACCGTGATCGCCACCGCCTCGTCGTTGGAGCGCATGCGCACGGTGACCGGGTTGCCCTCGGAGTGGTCGATGGCGTTGGCCATGAGGTTGCGCACCACGCGCTCGATGCGGCGGGCGTCGCCCTCCAGCGTCTGCGGCTCGTCCGGGATGTCGAAGATGACATCCACGTCCAGCTCCTCAGCCAGGTGCTGGGTTTGCTGCCAGGCGGACTCCACCGGCTGGCGCGCATCCACGTTCGCCGAGGACAGCTCGGCCACACCGGCGTCGTGGCGGGAAATCTCCAACAAGTCGTTGAGTAGCGCCTCGAAGCGGTCCAGCTCGCTGGTCATCAATTCTGATGCGCGCTTGGTCGCCGGCTCCAGCGAATCCTCGTTCGCGGCGATCAGATCCGCCGCCATGCGCACCGTGGTCAGCGGGGTGCGCAGCTCGTGCGAGACGTCGGAGGTGAACTGGCGTTGCAGCGAGCCGTACTCCTCCAGATTGGCAATCTGCTTGCTTAGGGTGTCCGCCATGTCGTTGAAAGACATGGCTAGCACGGCCATCTCGTCCTCGCCGTCGACAGGCATTCGCTCCCGCAAGTGGCCGGACGCGAAACGTTGCGCGGTGCGGGAGGCGGAGCGCACCGGCGCGACGATCTGCTGGGACGCGAGCCACGAAATGCCCATCAGCAGCACGACGACGATCACGGCGGCGGACGCCAAAATGCCGCGCATGAGCGCCACGGTGGAGACTTCGCTCTCCATGTTCATCACCAGGTAAAGGCGAAGGTTGGGGATGTCCGCGTTGGTCGGGGTGCCCACGATCAGCGCGTCGTAGGCCGAGCCGTCCGGGCGCTCCACGGTGGCGAACTGGTAGGCCACGTTGCCGTCCGTGACGTAGTCGCCCAGCCGCTTCGGAATTTGGTACGCCTCCGGCGAGGAGGTCACCGACCCGTTCGGGGCTTCAACCACCAGCACCGGCTCGTAAAAGCTGGCGGAGTCGCCGCTTTCCTGCGCGCGCTGCGTCAACCCGGCGCGCGCCGAGTTCAGGCGCGCCTGCAGGGAGGCGGAGGACCCGGAGTTGGCCAGCTGGTACTCCACGGTCGAGCGGGCGCGCTCAATTTCCACACTGGCGGTTTCAATCTTGGCTGCGGTGATGCGGTCCGTGACAACGGACGCCAGCGCGAAGCCAAGCACAGACATCACGACCGTGGACACCAGCAGCACCGTGCCCACGAAGCGCACCTGCAGCTTCGTGGACCAGGCGTGCCGCACCCGGTCGCCGACACGACGTATGGCGTCCAGGTGCTACACCTCCGTCTTACCGGTCTTGTAGCCCACGCCGCGGACAGTGAGGATGATCTCCGGGTTTTCCGGGTCGTGCTCGATCTTGGAGCGCAGACGCTGCACGTGCACGTTGACCAGGCGGGTGTCGGAGGCGTTGCGGTAGCCCCACACGGACTCCAGCAGCTCCTCGCGCGAATGCACCTGGTTGGGCTTGCGGGCCATCTCCACCAGCAGGTCGAACTCCAGCGGGGTGAGCTGGATTTCCTCGTCGCCGCGGGTGACGGTGTGCTGCGGCACGTCCACGGTCAGGTCGCCGACCTCGAAGACGTCCGCCGGGGTCTCGTCGGTGCGGCGCAGGCGCGCGCGGATGCGGGCGACGAGCTCCTTCGGCTTAAACGGTTTGGTGATGTAGTCGTCCGCGCCGGACTCCAGGCCCAGCACGACGTCCACCGTGTCCGTCTTGGCGGTGAGCATGACCACGGGAACCGCGGACTCCTTGCGGATCTCGCGGCAAATGTCGATGCCGTTGACGCCCGGCAGCATCAGATCCAGCAGGATCAGATCCGGGTCGAACGAGCGGAAGGCAGGCACCGCCTCAGCACCGTCCGTCACGGAGCTGGTTTGGAAGCCTTCGGCCTCCAACACGATTGTCAGCATCTCGTTGATCGCCGGGTCGTCGTCCACCACGAGGATCTTCGGTGCCATGCGTCCTCCTATCTTGCGCTGCTTTTACTACTGCGCCAGCTCGTTCACTGCCTGCATGATAACCGCCGGATCTGCGGTGCGTAGCCACCGGCTCACCCAGTTTTGCTCCGCCAGCTCCGCATACGCCTGGAAGGTCGCAACCTGCAGGGCCACGTCGCGTTCGTAGCGGTCGCGCGTGCGCGTGGCGTCCTGCTCTTCGCGTGCCTCCGCCCGCTCGCGGGCGACGTCCGGGGTGGTGTCCACCAGCACCTGGAGATCCGGCTTGGGCAACCCCAGCTTCCCAAACTCCAGGTCGTGGACCCACTTCACCGCGGCCGCATCACCCGTGCGGGCACTGGTGTACGCCGCGTTGGAGGCGACGTAACGGTCCAGGATGATGATGCGGTCGCGGTGGCCAGCGAAGCCGTCGAGAAGCTCCTTCGCCCCATGCCTGTCCAGAGCGAACATGGTGGCCATGCCGAACGCAGAATCGGTCAGGTCGCCCATGCGGCCGTGCAGCGCGTCCTGCGCCAGCTGCGCGTGCACGGACGTCTCGTAGCGGGGAAACGCCAGGGTCTCGGCACCGAAGCGCTCTTTGAGCGCGGTGACGAGCGTGTTTTTGCCGGCACCGTCGATGCCTTCAACTGCGACAATCATGCGGCTACGCCAGCGCCTCGAGGAACTGCTCCAGATCCACCTCGGTGTCCGCCTCCTCGAGCACGGCGGCCGCGGACTCGACCAGCTGCTCGTCCATCTCGTCCGGGCGCATGCGGATAAACGGGTAGGTCTCCGCGATCTCGCCGGCGGAAAACGGCGCGCCCGACCAAATCGCCGCGATGGTGGCTGCGGCCTGGCCGTTGAGCAGCTCGTCCTCACTCGGCTCCTGTTTCGCGGCGAGCAGGACCGCATCACGGACCGCCTCAAAAACCTCGTCGAAATCAAGATCGACCAGCTCGTCCAGGAAGTCGGTGTTGGCATCGACCGTGAAAATCTGCTCGTCCCAAGTGCTCACTGCGGCGCTCCTTCCAGAAATGGTGCGCGAGCGGGCGCCCGCGCGACGTGTTACACCATCTGTATACGGCAAAACACTTCCACGGGGCAGGCAAACGCGCAACGACTCGCCGCGCAGGGGTTCCGCATTTATCATTCGCGTGCTATAAACAGTGCTACAGAGCCAAACGTTACCAATTTGTAACTATGACGCGGGGCCGGAAACGACCCGCGGGAGGAGCCACCGTGGAAGGGACAGCACGCCGGGTAGCCGTCTTCATCGGCGCAGGTGCGCTCCTTGCTGCCCTCGTCGGATTCACTGTCTGGGCCACCTCCTCCCCCGGCCAGAGCAACCGCGCCGGATTCACCGCGGAAGCCGCTGGCACCAACGGTGCCAATGCGACGTCCACCACGTCGAGCCCGACAACCGAAACGGTGACGGAGAACCAGACTCAGACCCGGACCGTGCGCAGCTCCGCCAGCGCCGCCGACAATGACCGCGGGGCCAACCGCGGTGCGGGCGCGGCCGGTCACGCCGGCTCCGGCCGCTCCGGCCAGCAACGCGTCGGCGCCGCCATGCCCACCGGCTACAACGCGGCGCACGACCCGTACCTGCCGCCGCACGCTGTCGTTGCGCCGGCGCAGGAGTCCGGGCAGTCGTCGCGGGTGTTCCGCCCGTCCAACATCGTTCCTTCCTCTACCCGCCCGATGGCAGCGCCGCGAGGCGCCAGCCCGGCAGCGGAGCCGACCCCGGCGGGACAGACCGACGCTCGCACCCCCTCCCAGCAAACGCCGGGCAGCACCCTGCCGCGTGAGCCGGAGAGCAGCGCCGCTCACACGAGCACCCCAGCCACCCCGGCACCCGGCGGATCTGAAGTGCAGCCGACAGAGGCCGCCGAGCCGACACACACCCCCGCAGCGGAGCCGTCGAAGCAGCCTGAGCAGCCGCAAACCACCGAGGCGCCGGACGAGGCGTCCAGCGAGTCCGAACAGACGCCGCAGCCGGGCAACGGCTCGGGCCCGTCGCACGGACCGGACGACATGGAAGGCGCAGGCGGCACGGGCGGTTCGAACGGGATCCAGGTGGCGGAGCCGTCGGCAGCCGAGGCCCCCGGTGTGCGGGATGCGGCCGATGCGCCGCAGACCCCGGATGCCGCCGCCGCAGAGGCGCCCGCCTCCCCCACCCGCGTGGCCGGCAAGGAAGACGTTGCGGGCTACCCGCAGGAAAAAGACGGCATGACGGCGCGCGACGTGTTCGACAAAATCACCGGCCGAGAGACCAAGTAGCGGCTACGCCGTCGCCACAAATACCTGGGCTGCGCCCGCGGCGGTCAGCTCCACTGCCCCATCGTTCGCCGGCACCCAAGCGCCGTTTCCCTGGGACAGCGTGAACCCGTCGGCGCCGCGCACGGTCCCGGAGGTGCACAGCACAATCGCGGGGCCGTCTTCGTCGACGGCCAGCGTGTCGCCGTCGTCAAGCGAATGCACCCGCACCGCGAAACTGTCCACCGGAAGCTGGAACTCCACGCCGCCGTGCGACGGCGCCGCCTCCGCCCGCGGGTTTTCCAGGGTGCTGAAGTCCAGTACCTTCACCAGCTCCGGCACGTCCACGTGCTTGGTGGTCAGTCCGCCGCGCAGCACATTGTCGGAGTTCGCCATGACCTCCACGCCCAGACCGGACAGGTAGGCGTGGAGCTGGCCTGCGCGCAGAAACGCCGCCTCGCCGGGCGCAAGGGTGAGCACGTTGAGCAGCAGCGCCGCCAGCACGCCCACATCACCCGGGTAGGCCCGGTTGAGCTCGAGGTAGACCTCGGCGGCCTCCACCATCCACGCAGGGGCGATGCGCTTATCGACGAGCTCCGCCGCCGCACGCGCAACCGATTCGATCAACTCCACCCTCGGCTGGTGCGGCAGGGAAATGAGCGTGGTGAACAGCGCGCGCAGATCCCCTTCGCCGTCCGTGGGCAGCAAAGAGGCGTAGCGGTCCAGCTCCGCGCTGCCGAGCTCGGCGAAGAACGCGGCGGTGTCCGGCACCGGACGGAACCCGGCCAGCGCGCGGAACTCGGTCAGCGCGACGATGAGCTCGGGCTTGTGGTTCGGGTCCTTGTAGTTACGGTTCGGGCTGTTCAGCGCGATACCCTCGGCGTTTTCGCGCTCGAAGCCTTCCTTCGCCTGCTCCAGCGAGGGGTGGGCCTGGATGCTCAAGGGCGCAGCCGCGGCGAGCAGCTTGACTAGAAACGGCAGCTGGTCGCCGTGCGCTTCTTGCACGCGCTTGCCCAGCGCGGCGGCCGGGTCGGCGGCGATCGCCTCGTCTAAGCCTTGCCCGTTCACCTTCGCCGGGGCGGCCGGGTGGGCGCCGAACCAGAGTTCCGCCTGCGGCTGCGGGCTCGGCGAAGGCTCGCCGCGTAGCTGGGCGATCAACGTGTGGGAGCCCCAGGGGTAGGGGCGCAGAGCTCCTTCGAGGTGCTCCATGGTTCTCCTTCTACTCCTCCGTGGCGGCGACAGCGTCGGTGCCGCCGGTGGCATCGGCGGCAAGCGCCGTCGCCGCGTAGGCCCGGGCAACCAGGCGCGCCGCGCGGGCCGCCGGATCATCCGCTTCGGTCTCCACGGATTCGATCTGGCTGCCTGCCGGGACCACCGGATCGGTGGCCTCGCACGACCAAACAACGGTTGTTAAACCTACCAGCTTCGCGGGGCCGTCGAGGTAGGGGTCGTGGAAGATATCGTCCGCGGCGGCGGTGGAATTGCCCTCCTGAGCACGCTCTACGGCAGCAGGTAGCTCCAGCGCGTCCACGAAAGAGGCGGGGATGCCGTGCGTCGACCACAGTGCCGCAACCAGCTGCGCCACCGCGCTGCCTGCCGGACCGAATCCGGTGTGCAGCACGCGGGCGCCGTCGGCATGAGCGCGCAGTTTGCGCGCGGCGTTGACCGCCACGTCGCGCCTTGGGGAGACAGACTCCAGCTCGGCGTCCACCTCCGACGCGAGCAGCTCGAAGCGTTCCGCCACCACTTCGGCCGGCTGGCGCAGCGCGAGCAGTACGGCGCCGACAACGGCACAGGTGCGCAGCGGGGAGGCCCCGGCGGCGTCGGGCAGGGCGGGGATGACGGTGGTGGCCTTTGGTGCGTCGTCAAGCAAGGGCCCCTTATTCGGGCCGGCGAGGATGGTTTCGGCGCCGCGGTCAGCCGCGGTGGTCAGCCCGCGCAGATCCTCCTCGCGGCCGGCGTTGTCGCCCACAACCACCACGACATCGAGCGCTCCGACGTACGCCGGCAGCTGGTCCGCGACCACCACCGGCACCTCCAGCGGGGCGGCAAACGCCGCCACTGCCCGCGCCGCGGCCGCCGCGACCTGGTCGGTGGCCAGCACGACCACGCTGCGGGGCTGCAGACCGTGCAGGCCTGCAAGCAGGTGCACCGCCTGGCCCACGGCGCGGAGCTGGGCGCCCTCGTGGGCGATATCGAAAAACAGGGCGTCTTCCCTGGAAAATCCGCTCATACCCCGCGAGCGTACGCGGGGATGGTTACGCGCGGATGATGCCGAGGATTTCCTCGGTCAGCGCGTCCACTTCTTCGCGCGTCGGTGCCTCGGCGTTCAGGCGCAGCAGCGGCTCGGTGTTGGAGGCGCGCACGTTGAACCACGCCTTGGAGTCCTTCAGCTGCACGGTCACGCCGTCGAGGGTGTCCACGGATTCGGCGCGGTCTTTGAACGCGTCCACCACGCGCTTCGTGGCGGCGGCCTGGTCGGCGACCTCGGAGTTGATCTCGCCGGAGGCGGTGTAGCGCTCGTACTGCGCCATCAGCTCGCTCAGCGGCGCGTCCTGCTCCGCCAGCGCAGCCAGCACGTGCAGCGCGGCCACCAGGCCGGAGTCGGCGTTGAAGAACTCCGAGAAGTAGTAGTGCGCGGAGTGCTCGCCGCCGAACAGCGCGGAGTGCTCCGCCATCTGCGCCTTGATGTAGGAGTGGCCGACGCGGGTGCGCACCGCCTTGCCGCCGTGCTCTTCAATCATCTCCGGCACCGCGCGGGAGGTGATCAGGTTGTGGATGATGGTCGCGCCCGGGTGCTGCTCGAGCGTGCGGGTGGCGATCAGCGCGGTGATGGCGGACGGCGAGACTGCCTCGCCGCGCTCGTCCACCACGAAGCAGCGGTCCGCGTCCCCGTCGAAGGCCAAACCGATGTCGGCCCCCTGCTCCACGGTGAACTTCTGCAGGTCCACCAGGTTCTTCGGGTCCAGCGGGTTCGCCTCGTGGTTGGGGAAGGTGCCGTCGAGCTCGAAGTACAGCGGGCGGATGTCCATGTCCCCCAGCACCGCCGGCACCGTCATGCCGGCCATGCCGTTGGCCGCGTCCACCGCCACAACAAGCTTGCGGCGCGTGGGCACCGGCACCAGCTCGCGCAGGTAGGAGGCGTACTCATCCAGGGCATCATGCTTATCGACGACTCCCGCTTCCCCTTCGTACCCCGGCACCCCCTCAAGGATCATGCGGGCGATCTCGCCCAGGCCCGTGTCCGTGGACACCGGGGTGGCGCCCGCGCGGCAGAGCTTGATGCCGTTGTACTGCGCCGGGTTGTGCGAGGCGGTGAACATGGCACCCGCGCAGCGCTGGGTACCGGCGACGAAGTAGAGCTCGTCGGTGGACGTCAGGCCCAGCAGGGTCACGTTGAGGCCCTGGCTGGCGGCGCCTTGCGCGAAGGCGTCTGCAAGCGCGGGCGAGGACGGGCGCATGTCGTGGCCGACCGCGATGCGGGTCTCGCCTTCCCCGCGCAGGATGTGCGCGAACGCCGCGCCTGCGGTGCGGACGAAGTCCTCGTCGATGGTCTCGCCGACAACGCCGCGGACGTCGTACGCCTTGATAACGCTCTTCAGCGTCTCGTTCGTGTGCTCAATAGCCATGCGCGGTATCTTATCGCGCTACTGCTCCGTCTCCGGGTCAGGCACGATGCGCAGGTGGGAGCGGCGCGCCGCCTTGGCCGCCGCGATCTGCTCCTCCACCCGCTTCGTGCGGTGCACCGGGTGATTGGAGGTGTCCGGGTTGTTGAAATCCTTGTCCGCCGAGTACTCAATCGGGTCCTGTCCGGTTTCCACCAGCCCGGTGGTCACCCGCCCTGCTTCGCGCACCGCCTCCGCGAGTGCGGTGATGTCGGTGTTCTCCTCGTCCAGCTCATCGTCGTCGAGTTCGACGTGCTCGACGCGGACCAGCTCCCAGCCCACCGGAGCGGTGATGTGCGCGGAGTGGCGCTCGCACAGGTCCCAGGCGTGCGGGTCCGGGGCGGGCGCGAGCGGCCCGACCACTGCCGTCGAATCCGCGTACGCGTAGATCAGCGTGGCCACGGCGGGCCGGCCGCACCCGGGGCGGCAACAACGGCGGTAAATATTCACGGCGCCAAGTCTAAACCCCACATTGAGATTTCGATAGTGCAACGCGGCGCGCCCGCGCCACCTTCGCCCCTCGGCGCAATAGCATTGCCAGCTATGAGCTCCACTGGCCCCTCCCACGTGCAACCGGCCCGCAACCGCCACGGCCGGGGCGTGCGCGGGCCCATCCTGCCGGTCGGCGTGCCGCGTTACCGCACCCGCGCAGACAGCTTCGACCAGCTGGTTATCGACGCGTACGCGCCGCTGCACAACCAGTATTTCGACGAGCTGGCCGGCGTGGACCTGGCGGTGGACACCATCCCCCGCATGCGGCTCAGCCCCGACATGACAGTGCTGCCGGACGAGATCATCGCCGACGGCCCGGTGCCGCTCGGCCGCGTGCTGCAGGCCGGCGTGGATAAGCACGGCAACCCCACCCGCGCGCGCTTCGTGGTGTTCCGCATGCCCATTGAGCACCGCACCGCGAGCACACAAGAGCGGTCAGAACTCCTCACATGGGTTCTGACCGCTCTGGTGGCCAATTACCTCAACTTGGATCCGAGGACTATCTCCCCAGACTTCCCCTGGTAGCGCTTAGCTGATCTGCTTTTTCAGGCGGCGGCGCTCACGGTCGGAGAGTCCGCCCCAAATGCCGAAACGCTCGTCGTGCTCGAGTGCGTACTCCAAGCACTCGTCGCGCACGGCGCATGCCTTGCAGATTCGCTTCGCCTCACGGGTGGAGCCGCCCTTCTCGGGGAAGAACGCCTCCGGGTCGGTCTGGGCGCACAGCGCCTGGTCCTGCCACTCCTGCTCGACGGCGCCGAACAACTCGTCGAGGGTCATCCCCCCTGCGGCCGCGCCGCGGAGGGTGGCGTCTGCCTGGTTTTCCACGCCATTACCTTCCTTAGTTGCTTGTCGGTCGTATAAGAGTGGTGACCGCAGTTCCCGGCTGGCGGGTTCTGCGGATAACACTGTTGTGATTACACACCGCGACACTAAATAGCCGCAACCAGAATTCTGCAGTTTTCGCCCCGAACACCCCATTCCCCACGTCGCTCGTCACACGAGTCACATCAGTCACATGCGGCGGAAGATGGGGGTAGGCATAGGGGGTACTACATCTAGTAGTGACGCGGATTTGAGCAACTATTTGCCGGTTTTGGCGTGTCGCTTACGCGTCCGGAGAGAAACGCACTCCCGAATCCGGAATTTCCACGCCCGGCCACACGCGCATGCCCGCCTGCAGCTCGCAGCGAGCCCCGACGCGGGCACCCTCGCCGATCACGCAGTCCGTGATCCGCGCGTTCGCGCCGATCGTCGCTCCGGCGGCGATAATGGAGTTGCGCACCATCGCGCCCGGCTCGATGGTCACGCCGTCGAAGATCACCGAATCGTCCACGCGCGAGCCGGCGCCGATTTCGCAGCCGCGGCCCACGGCCGTGCCACCCATGAGGATGACGCCGTGCGCGACGCCAGCGGAGTCGTCCACAAGCGACTCGCCCGTGCGCCCCTCAAGCAGCGGCGAGTACGCGATGCCGCGCACCACGTCCGAGGACCCCTGGACGAAATCGTCCGGGCGGCCCATGTCGCGCCAGTAGGACGAATCCACGTGGCCGACCACCTTCGCGCCGGAAGACAGCAGGCCCGGGAAGGTCTCGCGCTCCACCGAGACCACGCGGCCGGCCGGGATCTGCTCGATCACGGAACGCTTGAACACGTAGCAGCCGGCGTTGATCTGGTCGGTCGGCGGATCCTCCGTCTTCTCCAGAAACGCCTGCACGTTGCCGTCCTCGTCGGTAGGCACCGAGCCGAAAGCGCGCGGATCCGGCACGCGCACCAAGTGCAGCGTGACATCCGCGTCCTTGTCCACGTGGGTGGCCGCGATGGCGGACAGGTCCGCGCCGGAAAGGACATCGCCATTGAAGACCATGGCGTTGTCGTAGCGCAGCTTGTCCAGGACGTTGCGGATGCCGCCGCCGGTGCCGAGGGCCTCTTCCTCCACCACGTACTCGATATCCAGGCCGAACTCGGAGCCGTCGCCGAAGTACTCCTCGAACACCTCGGCCTTATAGGAGGTGCCCAGCACCACATGGTGCATGCCGGCCGCCTTGATGCGGGCGAGGAGGTGCGCCAAAAACGGGTAGCCAGCCGTGGGCAGCATCGGCTTCGGCGTGGACACCGTCAACGGGCGCAGACGCGTGCCGCGCCCGCCCACCAGGATCACCGCGTCCATCTCTGCCACTGCCCCGCCGGTCGCCTGCGCGGCGCCGGTGTGCTCCGAAGTTGCCATTGCTCGTCCTTTTCTTCCTGCTGTTAGTGGTCTAACTAAGTATCAGTGCGCCGTCGCGGTTTGCGTAGCCCGAGCTGGAACGCCCCGCGGACCTTCAGCCCAAGCCACAGCGCCCACCGCAGCGGCGCCTGCCACGGGTGCGGGTGCCTGTCGCGCTGGAAGCGGTAAGCCGAACCGTGGTGCGCAGGCACCGTGACCTTGCGGAACTTGCCAGCCACATGGCCCTGGTCGTGCAAAATCACCGACGACGGGCAATACAGGTTCTCCCACCCGGCGCGCGAAAGCCGGTCGCCGAAGTCGATGTCTTCGAGGTACATGAAGTAGCGCTCGTCAAAGCCACCGATGGCGTCGAACGCGTCCCACCGCACAAGCAGGCACGCCCCGGAGAGCCAACCTGCGGTGCGCTGGACGTGCATGTTCGCGTCCGCCTTATATGCGCGGGAAAACGGGTTGCGCGGCCAGACGTCGTAAAGCAATGCATGCCCGATGCCTGTCGCAAGGCCCGGCACCTCGCGCGCGCTCGGGTACGCGGAGCCGTCCGCTTCCTCGATGCGCGGGCCCGCCGCCCCCGCCTTTGGAGCGGCGTCGATGCAGCGGATCAGCTCGTCGATGCTGCCTGGCCCGAACTCGACATCGGGGTTGACGATGAGGAAGTAGTCGTTTCGGATCGCATTCGCTTGTCGACGCTCCGCAAGCGCCGCGGCAGCAACATTAATCGCCGCCCCGTAGCCGATGTTTCCGCCGGTGGGGAGGAACTCCACGTGCTCGTGCTTCGCGGCCGCGCGTTGCGGCGCGCCGTCGGTGGAGCCGTTGTCCGCGCAGACCAAATGCACCCCGCCGCGCGTCGCCGCGTCGAGCGAAGCAATCAGGTGCGACAAATGCTCGCCCGGCGAGTACGTCACCGTAATCACCGCAAGCGGGGCATCAGTCTGATGGAGAAAGTCTGCGTTCACAATGGCTGGAATCATACCCACCAGTGGGACCGAAATTGGTGTACGGCACAGGCACTGCGGCAGGGATTCGGGCTGGGATGTCGTATACTTCCCCGCGTGACTGACCCCAACCGCCGTGCCCGCGACATTCAGGCGGCACCATCGCGAACGCGAGACGTGTCCCAGTCCGGCCACCCCGTGGTCAAAGGGGTCTTGGCGGTGGTCTCCGCCCTGGCTATCACTCTGTCTGGCGTCGGCTACTTCGCCGTCGGCCGCCTGGGCGGGCAGCTTTCCGCCTCGGAGCTGGACGTGAGCTCCCAGAGCAAATCCAAGGGCAAAGGCAATAAGGACGACGCGGCGCTCGACGGCGCGGTGGACATCCTGCTCGTCGGCTCCGACTCGCGCACGGACGCGCAGGGCAACCCGTTGAGCGAGGACGAGCTCGCCCGCCTCAACGCCGGCATCGCCGACGGCGAGATCAACACCGACACCATCATGGTCGTGCGCATCCCGGAGGACGGCTCGAAGGCGACGGCCGTGTCCATCCCGCGCGACACCTACATCCACGACTCCACCTACGGCAACCTCAAGATCAACGGCGTCTACGGCGCCTACGCCGCCGACAAGCGCGAAGAGCTGGTCGAGGAAGAGGGCATGTCCGAAGGCCCCGAACTGGAGCAGCAGGTCGCGCGCGCGGGCCAAGAGGGCCTGATCGACGCGGTGGCGAACCTCACCGGCGTGGAGGTGGACCACTTCGCACAGGTGGGCCTGCTCGGCTTCGTCCTGCTCACCGACGCCGTCGGCGGAGTGACCGTGTGCCTGAACAACGCGGTGGACGAGCCTTTGTCCGGCGCCCACTTCCCCGCCGGCGTGCAAACGCTCAACGGCACGCAGGCCCTGTCGTTCGTGCGTCAGCGCCACGACCTGCCGCGCGGCGACCTTGACCGCATTGTCCGCCAGCAGACGTTCATGGCGTCGCTGGTGCGCAACATGCTCTCCGCCGGCACGCTGACCAACCCGGCGCGCCTGCGCGAGCTGGCCAACGCCGCCGAGCGCTCCGTCACGCTGGACAAGGACTGGGACGTGGTCCGCTTCGCCCAGCAGCTTTCCGGCCTGGCCGGCGACAACGTCACCTTCACCACCATTCCGGTCACCTCCGTTAACGGCGTGGGCGACTACGGCGAATCCATCATCACCGTCGACGTGGCCCAGGTGCACCGGTTCATGGAGGACGCGGTGGAGCCCGATCAGGAAGAGGACACCACCGAGACCTCCGACTCCGCAAAGTCCTCCGACTCCTCCGACTCCGCGTCGTCGTCGACGCTTGGCATCCAGGACGTCATCGTGCTCAACGCCGGCGCCGTGCCGGGCCAGGCGGGCCGCGTCGGCGAGGAGCTGGGCAAGCAGGGCCTCCAAGTCTCCGAGGTGGCAAACGCCATGGAGGGGCTATACTACCAGAGCCAGGTGCTGGCTGCCGACGCTAACGACCCCGCGGCGCAAGAGCTCGCCCGCATCCTCGGCGGTGTGCCTGTGGTGGCCAACGCCACCCTCGAGCCAGGCACGATGATCGCCGTCGTGGCCGAGGATTACGCCGGCCCGGGTGTCATGACTGCGGAGGAAGCGCAGCAAGAGGCGCCGGTGGGCACCCCGGGCGAGGATTTCGGCGCGACCGAGGTCGGCCCCGAGATCACCGCCGACGGCGACAGCCCGCGCTGCGTGAACTAGCCCCCATCCCATGTTTTGGGAATGTAATTCCAGAATTTTCCCGAAACTGGAGAAAACCCTGCTCGCGCTTTGGTAAAACCCGAATGCATGACTCGCACATCACGGCCCGAGCCGTCACCCAAGGCATCAACTCACGTCACACCTGTAAACTCGAGCGCCAACGAGCATGCGAGCAACCACTCCGGCAAGGCTGAGCCTTCTGGGAAGTCCCCCGAGAAGCCGAGCGCGACCGACCGCGTCCTGAACACCATCGAGAAGGTGGGCAACAAGCTCCCCGAGCCGTTCACCCTCTTTTTGCTGCTGTTCCTCATCACCGCCGTCATCTCCACGGTGATGGCCTGGTCCGGTGCCCAAGTCCAGGTCCCCGGCTCCGACGAGGTCCGCCCCATCCACGGGTTCTTCACCAAGGAAGGCCTCGCCTGGTTCACCGTGAACCTGGGCAAAAACTACGTCGGCTTCCCGCCGCTGGTCTACGTCCTGCCCATCATCTTGGCCGTGGGCATCGCGGAGCGCTCCGGGATGCTTTCGGCGCTGATCCGCCGCCTGTTCGGCTCCGCCAACAAGACCGTCCTGCCCTACGCGGTGGGCCTGATCGGTGTGTCCGCCTCGCTGATCGCGGACCCGGCCTTCATTGTCATCCCGCCGCTGGCCGCCATGGTGTTCAAGGCCGCCGGCCGCCACCCCGTCGCCGGCCTGCTGGGCGGCTTCGCCTCCGTCGGCGCCGGCTACGCCACGTCGATCCTGCCGGGTTCCCTAGATGCGCTGTTCGCCGGCATCACCAACTCCGTCATGGAAGCGCTGCCCAGCCTGGAGACGAACGAAGTCACGGTGATGTCCAACTACTGGTTCAACATCGCCTCCGCCTCCATCCTGGGTTTCATCGCCGGCCTGATCATCGACAAGGTGCTGGAGCCGCGCCTAAACAAACTGAGTGTGCCCACCGAGGTCGCCGCAGGGGAAGATGCCCCGGACCTGGACCGCGACGGCAAGGAGATCACCGCCGAGCTCACCGCCGAGGAGAAGCGTGGCCTGACCGCCACGCTGTGGGCCACGCTCCTGCTCACCGTCGTCGGCACCGTCGCCGTGCTGGTGCCGGGCTCGCCGTGGCGCAACGAGGAAGGCACCTTCCTGCCGGATTCGCCGCTGATGCAGTCCACCGTGTTCATCGTGGTGCTCTACTTCGTGGTCATGGGACTGGTCTACGGCAAGGCCGCCGGCACCGTGAAAAAGGTCACCGACGTCACGGAGATGATGGGCTCGTCCATCAAGGAAATGACCGGCTTTTTGGTGCTTGCGTTCATCCTCGGCCAGTTCATCGCGCTGTTCAACTGGTCTGGCATCGGCACCTGGACCGCCGTGAAGGGCGCGGAAGCACTCGAGTCCGCAGGCATCGGCGGCTTCGGCGCGATCATCGCGTTTGTCATACTCGCGTCCTGCCTGAACCTGCTCATCATCTCCGGTTCCGCCCTGTGGACGCTCATGGCCGCAGTGTTCGTGCCCATGTTCGCGCTGCTCGGCTTCGACCCGGCGTTCATCCAGGCCGCCTACCGCGTCGGCGATTCCGCAACGCAGATCATCACCCCGCTCAACCCGTACATCATCGTCATCCTCACCCAGCTGCGCCGCTACGAGCCAAAGGCCGGCATCGGCACCCTGATGTCGCGCCTGATCGTGTTCACGGTGGTGTTCTGGATGTTCTGGCTGGTGCTGCTGTTTATCTGGTACCAGTTCGATCTTCCGTTGGGGCCGGGTGCGTCGATCATGTTGGCGTCGTAAAGCAATTGCCCCTTACGATGGGCGGGCATGAGCATGCTCGCACCGCTAATGCAGACCGACCCGTCGACGCCGCGCCTGACCGTCTACGACGACTCGCGCGGCGTACGCATGGATTTTTCGGCGCAGACGCTGGACAACTGGGCCAGCAAGGTCGCCAACATGCTCGACGAGGAATTCGACGCCGGCGACGAGGTCGCCATCGACCTGCCGGTGTCGTGGCAAGCGGCGGTCATCGCCATCGGCGCGTACAACTCCTCGCGCACCCCGCTTATCGACGCCTCCGGTGCCCCCGCCCCCGACCTCATCTTCACCACCCTGGACGGCGCCGCGCGGTGGAACGACGTGCCCGATTGCGTGGTGGTCTCCGATGACCCGTTCGGCCGCGGCGTGGTGGAAGCTGGCGGCGAGCTTCCCGTGGGCACCGTGGACTTCGGGCCCACCGTGCGCTTCTACGGCGACGACTACTTCGGCACCTCGCCTGCGCTGAGCGAGTTCACCGTGCCCGGCATCGATGCGCAGCGCTACCTGGTGCAGGACTGGCACACAAGCGATGAGTTCGCCGCGAACGTGCTCGGCCCCATCGCGGCCGGTGGCTCCGTCGTCGTGGTCACAGGGCTGGTCTCCGCCGAGCGGCTGCAGGAAATCGCCGAGGCGGAGAAGGTTACCCGCTTCATCGACGGGCAGTAACGCCTGGGTCGTCGCGGGGTCGTCGCGGGTCGAACCGACTCAGTCGGTTATTCTGTGGCGGATATACCCGTGCTCACGCCCATGAAGGGACCGCCCATGCTCACCAGCTCCATCTCCCGCCGCGCCATCGCCCCCGCGCTCGCCGTCGCCCTCGTCGCAGGTGGTGCGCCGGTGGCCGCCGCCGCGGACCAGGCCACAGGCACCGCCGCCGACCAGGCTGGTCAGGCCAAGCAGTCCAGCGGCCCGGGCAGCTCCGAGTACACCCAGGACGAGATCGACAACGCCAAGCGCTTCGCGGGCCTGCTCGCCGGCATCATCGCCATCGTGGCCACCATCGGCGCCGCGGGTCTCTACTTCGCTGGCCCGCACCTGGGGCTGAACCTGCCGGGCCTGCCGAAATAGCCTCGCCCCAGCGCAACCCCCCGTCTCAGCACGACCCCCATTCCACAAACCCCGAGTAAGGGATCCAGAGCATGGCCCAAAATCGGCCTTACTCTGGATCCCTTACTCGGGGTTTAGCTCCGTAGGTCCGCCTCAGTCCACTGCCGGATAGCCTCACGGATCGCATCCGACCGGGTGGTCAGACCCTCCGCTTCGGCGCGGGCCATGAGGGCGGCGATCGTTTCGTCGTCGAGACGCACCGGTACGACCGTACCTGCACCTCTACCTACTGGTGGACGACCTCGGCGCGGAGCGGGCAGCTTCGAAAGGTCGTACCCCGCTTCAGCCTCATCAGCCCACTGCTGAATTTGCTCTTCGGTGATCGATTTGCCGTGGATCTTTTCCATGCAAATATCGTATACGAAACTCCGCTCCCCTACCGCCCGAAGACCCGCCGCACGAAGCGTCGCCACGCCACCCGCGCCACGGAGTGCGGCAGCGCCACCACCTCCCGCGCGTAGTTCTTCGCTCGCGAGGTTTCCGGAGTCGGCGCCGCCACCAGGCGCACCGGGATGCCCAGGTGCCGCGCCCATACGCGGGTGCGCAGAACGTGGAAACCGCTGGTCACCACGATTAAGTAGGCAGCGTCCGGGAACAGCGCCCGGGAACGCTCCAGGTTCTCGTTGGTGGAGCACGCATTAGGCTCCAGCACGATCGACGCCTCCGGCACCCCGCGGACTAGCAACCAGTCGGCCATCACCTCCGCCTCCTCAAACCCGGAGACCACCAGCGGCGCGGG
>ERZ1673699.1193-NODE-1193-length-22104-cov-5.903941_pt1 | contig 22104 bp, 15 predicted proteins | sample MGYA00580229_ERZ1673699 | MGnify/ENA primary metagenome ERZ1673699 (study PRJEB41218, sample SAMN15661785) | gut metagenome | host: Homo sapiens | place: Canada: London | collected 2015-08-20/2019-03-30 | study: EMG produced TPA metagenomics assembly of... | reverse complement strand
TCAGTGGTAGAGCACTTCCTTGGTAAGGAAGAGGTCCCGGGTTCAAGTCCCGGTGACAGCTCAGGAAACAAAAGCGGTAGTTCATGGGAACTATCGCTTTTTTCGTACGATCGGGTTTCAGGACGCCGACAGCTGCGCTCTTTTCCGTTTCAGGACAACTTCACAATCAAATAGGACTGATGACATAGCCTGCGGGGGCGTAACTTTGCAGCATAAAATTCTCCATCATGCGCATTCACGTCAATCCCGCCTCGGAACGCCTGCGGAGCTTCACGGAGCACCTCCCCGAACAGTTCGGGGCCGGCGGCGAGGTTCTGCATACCGGACGCAACACGATCAAAGCCTTCGACGTCGAAGGCATACGGGTCGTGGTCAAACGTTTCCGCCGCCCGAACCTGCTCCAGGCTTTCATCTACACCTTTTTCCGCCGCAGCAAGGCCCGCCGCTCCTACGAACACGCCGTGCGGCTACGGGCGCTGGGCGTCGACTCGCCCGAACCCATCGCGTGGAGCGAATACCGCCGCTACGGACTGCTGAGCGACAGCTACTACATCTCGCACTACTCGGACTACACACCGCTGTCGCAGACCACCGGGCATTTCCCCTCGGCCGGAACGGTGCCCGTGCTGGAAGCCTTCGCCCGCTTCGCCGTGCAGCTCCACGAACAAGGGATCGAGCACCGGGATTTCAACCACGGCAACGTCCTCTGGCGCCGCGACGCGGCGACGGGCGCCGTCCGCTTCCAGCTGATCGACATCAACCGCATGCGTTTCGCCGACCGGCCGCTGCGGCCCCGCGTCTGCATGGTCAACCTGCGGCGGCTGTCCTGCCCCGCCGTGGCGTTCCTCTTCATCCTCGACCGCTACGCCGAAGCCCGCGGCTGGAACGTCGACGACACACTGCTGCAAGGCACTTTCTTCCGCCTCGCCTTCGGACGCCGCAAGGAGCTCCGCAAGCGGTTCAAATACCGCAAACGCTGATTTTCGCAAAAAAACGGCCCCCGGCGTTTGGTTTTCCGGATTATTTCGCTACATTTGCCGGTGATAAACGCTATCGAGACATGAGAGCATACGGTTTTGCATACTATTTTTATTACTTTTTCTTTTATAGCAAGGGAAAAAGCGGGGTCGCGTGCAATTAACTGTATGAAATAGGAATATAGATTAATGATGATACGAAAATCCCGCTCGGCCGAGCGGGATTTTTCTTTTTCAAACCAAACTATGGAACAGATCGCAATACAGGGCATCGCAGGATGCTATCACGAAACGGCAGCGCGCAGCTACTTCAACGACCGGCAGATCGGCATCCTCCCCTGCCTGAGTTTCGATGAACTGTTCGCCCGGATGGCGGCGAACCCCTCGCTGCTGGGCATCGCGGCCATCGAGAACACCATCGCGGGCAGCCTGCTCCCCAACCACGAACTGCTGCAGCAGAGCCGCGCACGGATCATCGGCGAACAGAAACTCCGCATCTCCCACGTGCTGGCCGCGCTGCCCGGACAGACGCCCGGCGAGATCCACGAGGTCCACTCCCACCCGATCGCCCTGATGCAGTGCGGCGACTTCCTCAAAGCGCACCCCGCGATGAAGATCGTCGAACGCGACGACACCGCCGGGAGCGCCCGGGAGATCGCCGAGGGGCGGCTCGCAGGCACGGCCGCCATCTGCGGCGCCGACGCGGCGGAGCTCTACGGGCTCGAAATCCTCAGCCGCGGCATCGAAACCAACAAACACAACTTCACGCGCTTCCTGCTCCTGGCCGACGAAAGCCGCGCCGCCGCCTTCGCCGATCCCGCCAACACGAACAAAGCCTCGCTGCTGTTCACCCTTTCGCACACTCAGGGAAGCCTCTCGAAAGTGCTCACCGTCCTCTCGTTCTACGACATCAACCTCACCAAAATACAGTCGCTGCCGATCATCGGGCACGAATGGGAGTACCGCTTCTACGTCGACGTTACGTTCGACGACCCGGTGCGCTACCGGCAGGCCGTCGATGCCGCGCGGCCCCTCACCAGCGACTTCCGCATCCTGGGCGAATACGCCGAATGCCCCAACCCCGCAATTTAAAACGAATCGAAAAGAATAAAATCAGCTCATTATGAACGACATTCAACCCATTACGCTTCCCGGGGTCGATCCCCGGCGACCTTTGGTCATCGCAGGTCCCTGCAGCGCCGAAACCGAAGAACAGGTCATGGAGACCGCCCGCGCGCTGGCCGCAGAGGGCTTTCACATCTACCGCGCCGGGCTGTGGAAACCCCGCACCAAGCCGGGCGGATTCGAGGGCGTAGGCACCGCAGGCATCGCATGGCTCCAGCGCGTGAAGCGCGAAACGGGGATGTACACCGCCACCGAGGTCGCCACCCGCGAACACGTCGCCGCGGCCCTGAAAGGCGGCATCGACCTGCTCTGGATCGGCGCCCGCACGGCGGCCAATCCCTTTGCCATGCAGGAAATCGCCGACGCACTGCGCGGGGCGGACGTCCCGGTGCTGGTGAAGAATCCCGTAAGCCCCGACCTCGAACTGTGGATCGGCGCCATCGAGCGCATCTACAACGCCGGCATCCGCCGCATCGGGGCCATCCACCGCGGTTTCTCGTCGATCGACAAGAACCTCTACCGCAACCATCCGCTGTGGGCCGTGCCCATCGAACTGCACCGCCGCCTGCCGTCGCTGCCGATCTTCTGCGACCCCAGCCACATCGGCGGCAAGCGCGAACTGATCGCCCCGCTCTCGCAGCAAGCCATGGACCTCGGGTTCGACGGACTGATTATCGAGGCACACCGCATGCCCGACAGCGCATGGAGCGACAAAGCCCAGCAGGTGACGCCCGACGCGTTGGCCTACATCACCCGCAACCTCGTGATCCGCGACGAGACGATCACCACCGAGAGCCTCACCGAACTGCGTTCGCAGATCGACAAACTCGACGACGAACTGCTGGAACTGCTGACCCGCCGCATGCGCGTCTCGCGCGACATCGGCCAGTACAAAAAAGAGCACAACATGCCCGTCCTGCAGGCCCGGCGTTACGAGGAGCTGCTGGCGCGGCGCGCCGGACAGGCCGAGCAGGTGGGCATGGACCGCGAATTCATGCGCACCGTCCTGCAGGCCATCCACGAGGAGTCGATCCGCCAGCAGATGGAGGTGCTGGGAAAATAAGAGTTTCCATATTCTCCCCCGAAAAAAGGCCCGCAGGATATGCTGCGGGCCTTTTTATTAATTAATATATGCCCTATACATTCGCGCAGGAGCACCGCATCCTGTCGGGATCAACGTATCGAGTGTTTCCGGGGGAACTCCACGATCTCGGGGATATACCCGAAAGCAAGCCCCGTAACCGTGTCGGCGCAACGGAAAACACCCGCATAGTTCTACTTGCCTTTCCGGAACGGAACGACCGCCGAGTTAAAGACCGGGTTCGAGGTCGACAAAGCGTCACGGCCGATGATCGGGTTGGCCGAGTAACGCCGCATAACCTCTTTCGAGCCCGAGGAACGAGCCTCCCAGGGCATGTCCGGAAGAGACGGACCCCTAATTTCCATCCTATTTTATTTTCTGTTTTTAGTTCAGCGTATTATTCCACGATGATCTCGTCGGTGAAAATCCATCCGCCGGGATGTCCGTTATGCAGGGCTTTCAGGCGGATATAACGGCCCCGGGCTTCGCCCGTCCAGCCGAACTCCCGGTAACAGTCCTGCCTGAAATCGAACGGCACGTCGTTCTCGACCGTCGCAAGCGTCGTAAACAGCTCGTTATCGTCCGAAACCGATATTTCGACCGCCCGGGGCATCCAGATATCGGCATAGAATCCCTGCATGAAGTCGGCAGCAATGTGTTTCACGGAGCGGCATTCGCCCAGGTCGACAACCAGGTCGACGTCCGTATCGAGCCAGCCCTGCCAGCGGTGGTCGCCGTAATTCCAGTCGCCGCGCAGTCCGTCGGTCAGCGAGCCGTCACCCGCAGCCGCATATTTCGGGCTGTAAGGCGTATGGTAAATGACCGGCCTGCCCGTCGAAAGGCACCGGACGGGCGCGAGCGATTCGGGACGGGGTCCCACGGCATTCTTCTGGTCGAAAGGATGGTATCCCCGCTCCTGCATCCACGCCACGGCATCGAGTACGCGGGCATGGAAATCGGCGTAGTCCTTGCGTTCCGGAAGGCTCCACCCCACTTCGGCAATGGCCATCAAACGCGGCCACATCATGTGCTCGGCATGCTCCCCGGTCGGCACATGCTCGCACCAGAGGTTGCCCTGCACGCCGAGGATCATCGGCACGACATCGGCGCCGAGCGAATCGGGAGCCGGGTCGAAGGAATAGGCTTTTTCGAGCGTGACGAAGGCCGCCGCTGCGGGCGGTTCACGCGTGGGGTCGTCCTGACAGTAGTCGAGGTAACAATAATTATTGGGAGTCATCACGGCCTGATGCCCCGCCCGTGCGGCCGCAATGCCGCCTTCGGGACCGCGCCACGACATCACCGTAGCGTCGGGAGCCAGTCCGCCCTGCAAGATCTCGTCCCAGCCCAGCAACCGACGTCCTTTGCCGTTGAGAAACAGCTCGACGCGGTGCACCAGGTAACTCTGCAGTTCGTCGACATCTTTCAGCCCCTCCTGCCGCATCCGGGCCCGACAGCGCGAGCACGTCGCCCAGCTCGCCTTGTCGGCTTCGTCGCCCCCGATATGGATATATTCCGAGGGAAAAAGTTCGATGACTTCCGAAAGCACGTTTTCCAGAAATTCGAAGGTCTCTTCATTGCCGATACAGAGGTCCTTGTCGACATAGGGTTTGCCGCTGCAGGCAAGCTGCGGATAGGTCGCCAGCACCTCCTCGCTGTGCCCCGGCATCTCGATCTCGGGGATTACGGCGATATGCAGGGCACGGGCGTATTCGACCACTTCGCGGATTTCGTCCTGCGTATAATAGCCGCCCTCGGCCGCGGGATCGTCCCGGAGGCAGTAAAGCCGGTCGCCGTAATACCACTCCGTATAGCAGGGATAGGGCCTCCAGGCCGCGAAATCCGTCAGCTCGGGATATTTACGGATCTCGATGCGCCAGCCGGCGCCGTCGGTCAGGTGCCAGTGGAAGCGGTTGAGCTTGTAACGAGCCAGCAGGTCGAGCTGCCGTTTGACGAACTCCTTGTCGCGGAAATGACGCGACACGTCGAGCATGAATCCCCGGTAAGCGAAACGCGGAGCGTCTTCGACCGTAACGGCGGGAATGCGTTTGCCCGCATGTTCCGCCAACTGCGCCAGCGACTGCAAGCCGTAGAACAGCCCGGCGGCATCGGGCGCCGTGACCGTGATGCCGCCGGGGGCGACATCGAGCCGATAACTCTCGGGAGCCCCGTCGTCCGAAAGCCGCAGCCGGAGGGCCGGGACATCGCCTTCGACGGCTTCGGCAAAGGGAACGGGGAAGAACCGGCCTGCGGCGGAACGTTCCATCCACGCCGTAAGGTCGGCTTTGTCCCGCCCTTCGAGGTCGGTGGCATAGGTCAGCGTCCGGGGCATGCGGAATGCCCCCTCGCCCCAGCTCACCTGCTGCGGGGCGGGAATGATGCCCGTGGAAAGGTTATCCGGCGACTGGCCGCACGCCACGGCAAACAAAGCGGCGGCAAAAAACAGGTATCGTAGTTTCATGGTTTGATTGTTAAGGGTAAAAAGCGGGCGGCTCGCCGGCCGCCCGCTCCGATAAATCGCACTGCATTCGTCCGCGGCGGCGGGCCCTGCCGTCCGGAATCAACTCCGGACGGCACCGGGACTCCGCCCGAACGGATATGCGGAGCCGGCTACCACGTAGCCTCCATGAACTGCGGGTCGGACGAGAGCCCGTAGGCGTCGTACCCGTGTCCGGTCCGGTCGACGATCTTGTTCCGCAGGTTCCACCGCGAATAGGACTCGCGGTAGTCACTGACCGGCTCGCTTTCATCCATCTTCCAGTAAGCCAGCAGGTCGGGCGACTCCGGATCGACGATCACGAGGTCTTTGACGTTGGCGATCTCGCTCGCGGTGAGCGCCCGGGTCCAGACACGCGCTTCGGCCAGGTAGCCGTTGAGCGGCCGGTTGCCGTTGTAGTTCGACGCACAGCCCAGGCCGAAGCCGATACCGGAGTTGTTCCACAACTGCACCTGCGAGATATCCACCGCCTCGCCCTTAGTCCGGGTCTCGGTGATGAACTTGCCGTCGATATATACGCGCAGCGAACTGCGGGTCCAGACGCCGGCCACGTGATACCACTGCTTGGTGGCACAGGGGGAGTTGATGGCCGCCGGCTGGTAGTCGCCCATGCAGATCTGGAGCACGTCGTAGCCGATCTTCACGTCGCCGAAGCGCAGGCAGACATTGCCTTCGAGACCCATGATCGAAGAGATGTAGGGATCGCTCTTCGTGAAATCGTTGGCATAGACACGGCATTCGAGCGTCAGTTCGGGAATGGCCGACAGGTCGCGCTCGACGTCCGGACCTTTCTGGTCGTAGAACCCCGGAACGATGTACTTGTTGCCGGAACCGATATAGACGCCTTTCCCATGCACCGGAGCGCGGAAAACGATGTAGAGCGTGCTCGACGGGGCGAGCACCGGCATACTGCCGTCGGTTTGGGTGATCCGCAGCGGCAGGCAGTAGAACGTACCCGGTTCGAGCACCTCTTTCACGACGATCTCGCCGGCGTCCGACACATTGGTGCCGGCTTTGATGGTCACCTCCTTCTTCGCAAAATCGTAGAGGTCCCCGTCGAGCAGCACGCACGTACGTCCGTAAGCGGTGTTGTACTCCTCGAGCAGTTCGGGGCATACCTGCAGGGTGACATGCGTATCCTCGCCGACGATCTGCGACGCGGAAACCGAAAATTCCGCTTTCTCCCCGGCCTCGTAGATCGTGACGATCTTCGCCGGCTCTTTCTGTGCCTCGGTGATATAGATCGAAGCCGTATACTCCGCAGCCTCCTGGCAACCCGCGAGGGCCGCAGCAAAAGCAAAGGAGGCGATTACATATTTCAATTTCATAATCTTAATGTTTAGGTCGGTTAATTATTCGGTGCAATGGCATTCCACTCGCAGCTTCCGATAAAACCACCGCCGGCGCTGGCGGAAGTGTTCTCATAGGTGAATTTCACATAACGGCACTCGACCGGGGTGAGGAATTTCACATACTGCCATCCGGCTCCGTCAGGGTCCCCGACAGCGATTGCTTCGTCCGGTATCGACTGGTCCGTCCAATCCGACCCGTCGAGGCTGGTCCGGATATCATACAATTTGTAGGTTTGATAGCTGGCGCTGCCCAGCACCATGCCCATCCGATATCCGATGATCGTCTGCTTCCCGGTCATATCGATCTGGACCCATCGCTTGCCGCCGACACTCGAATACCATCCCATCTGCCGGTTGTCGCCGTCGAACATCTGGCTGTTGTCGAGTCCTCCGATAGCACCCGTTCCCTGCCCTTCGACGGAATAAATCCAGCCGGCACGGTCTTCTATCACCTTGCCGGCGACGGACGTCGCTCCGGCCTCGACATTGTTCTTGCTCCGGGAGACGAGGATATACTTCACGAGCGAGGTCTCATCCGCAGGCTGGTAATCGGCCTGTCCCGACAAATCGACCCGCACGGCGATCATCGATTTCTGCGCTTTCAGTTTGGTGAGGTCGCTCATCGAGACCGTGACAGACGAAGAGGTATTCGCCCCTTTCTCCACGAGCAGTTTTCCCGAAACGGTGACATCCGAAGCGGCTATCGCGGCATAATCGGTGCCGTTCTTCTGGTTGTAAGCCGCAACCAGCGAAGGATCGACGACCAGCGCCAGCTCGATCGCGGCAGGGGCCGTCCCCGAAAATCCGGCGGATACGGACTGGGAGACCTCGCCGACAAGGGTTCCGTCGGATTGTTCGAGGACCGATATGCCGACCAACCGGTCTCCGGCAAGCGTGACGTTATTGATACCCATACCTTTGGTAATCACCAGATAGCGAATTTCCTTATTCGTGTTTGCCGAGAATGCGGAGCCTTTGGGGAAATCGGCACGCAGCGGCACCAGATATACACCGTCTTCGAGCTTGGAGAAATCCGCAATCGTAATCGTCACGGGCTCGGCGGTCTCCTGCGTCCCCGCAGCGAAATGGAGCGGCCCGGAGAAGGCGACGAGCGAAGGATCGAGCGGCTTGTATTCGGTGTAATAATAATCGTTGTAGGACGTTACGAGGCTGTTGTCCACCTTGAGGGAGATATCGACATCGACATCCGTCACAGAAGCGAGCCCAGCGGTCATTGTCGTCCGAAGTATTTCGCTCAGGCCCGAAGGATATACGACCACGCTGTATTTCTCCTCGCCGGCCTCGTTGAGCGTCAGGAGGTTCTTCGTGTAGTCGCCCTGCGGCGCCGGATTGGCAAGCTGGATCGCCTGGCGGATGTACTTGTAGGGCATGTCCGTATGGCCGTACTCATACTCCATGTGGTAGGAACCGAAGCCGACAGAGGTGTTGTGCACTGCGAAATAGGCCATTCCCAGCAACGAGGGCATGACCTTGCCGTCGCTCGTGGTATGATCCACTCCGCCCGTCTGCCACAACGACTCGAAGTTCTCCGTGAAGATCAGCTGATCGGGTCTCCAGCCCATGTCGGCTGCAGAAGTAGTTCGTCCTCTCAGCGAACGGGTGCCCTCCAGTGCACTGGAACAATTGTAGGCTTGCGAAACGGCATAGTCGCACAACTCGGCGATATTGTCCGGCAGCCAGTCGCTGTCGATATTTCCGTCGATCAGGAACAGGCGCCCGGTACCCGATTTGGGACCGATATATTTGCTCAGCTCCTCGGCGAATTTCTTAAAATTGGCCGGATTCGTATTCATCGGGCCCTGGTGGTCGATGGCCGTCTCGAAGTCGATGTCCATGCCGTCGTACTGGTACTTGTCCATCGAGTCCTTGCCCCATGCCTTGGCATAGGCGACGATCCCGTCTTCGGTGATCTCCCCGTCGACCTTGAACTCGTCGGGCATATCCTTCGCGGAGATACAGAACACGACCCGGGTGCCTTTGATCTGCTGCACGAAAGCCTTGTCTTCGATCTGCTCGGGGCTCAGGCTGTGCCACTGGCTCCACATGGAGATAATGTCCATCGAGTCGGGGGCGCTGCGCAGGCGGCTCTGCTCCGAGGCGCCGATAGCCGTCCACGAGCCGTACCAGCCGAATGCCAGTTTGTGATCGGTCTGTTTGTAGGCGCGCAGACGTGCATAGTAGGCATCGTCGCGCGGGAAGGGCGATTGCTGGTCCGGATACTGGATGCGGACGGGCTCCGGCGTCGTCTGCTTCTCGCAGGCAAAGAGAACCACGATGGCGGCAAGCAGCGATAACGTATATATCAGTGTGTTTTTCATATTGCTTTCTCGTTTTTTCATAGCAGTAAGCACTCCGTTTATTTCTGATCCCACCAGAGCTTCGTGCCGCCGGCATCGGGACCGTTCAACAGCCGGATCGCGGCATTTACAGCTCCCCGGTTGTTCGAGTACTCGAGTTTGGGGAAGACCATGCGGCGGATCTGGGTGTTCTTGTTGACGGTCGGGTCTTCGCTGTTGGCAACGATCGGGAAGAGCTTCGGGAAACCCGTGCGGCGGAACTCGGCCCAGGCCTCCATGCCGTTGGGGAACAGGGCGATCCATTTCTGGGTGATGATGCGTTCCAGTTCATTGCCGTCGTCCTGCCATTTGACGGTGACACGGCCCAGGGCGCTGGCGGTATACTTCGTGGGATTCTCCGAAACATCGTCGAAGCGTCCCGGCACCTTCTCGCTCGCGGCATACGTGTCGGCCTCGCTCGCGGAAAGCCCGTTCTCGAGGAACGACAGGCGGATACCCTCCTCGTAGTCGGATTTCGCACCCGAAGCATCCCCCGTCATGAGTTTGTACTCGGCCTTCAGGAAGGCGACCTCGGAAGCCATCAGCCAGTTCATCGGCGTATCGGTCTGGATATTGGGCGCCGACATTTTGGTATAGAACTTCTGTTCGGTGGAACCCAGTCCGTTGCGGACACCGTGGAAACCGCCGCCGTCGATAGTCGCCGGCTGGAACATCTTCTCCATGCGGGGGTCCTCATAGCCGTTCAGGTAGGAATCCATCGAAGCACCCATGCGGGCATCGTTGTAGGAGTTCCAGATCATCTCCATCGGATTGTTGACCGTGATCTGCCGGTAGCTCTTCAGCATGGCGTTGTCCTTGGCCGAGGTGATGACGCCCGCCGCAATGGCGTCCGACGCGTATTTCTTCGAGAGTTCGGGCTCGACGTACCGGATACGGATCGCCAGGCGCAGTTTGAGCGAGTTGGCGAACAGCAGCCATTTTTTGAGGTCGCCCGCATAGATGGCATCGACCTTCTCCAGCGACTTGTCGTCGGGAGCGACGGCGATCTGGGCCTCGAGGGCTTCGATCGAACTGTCGAGCGTTTCGAAGAAGTGGTGGTAAAGTTCCTCCTGCGAGTTGTAAGGACTGCGCGCCTGGCCGAATTTGAGCACCGGCAGCGGACCGTACATATCGCTCGCACGGTGGAGCGTCAGCACTTTGAGGATATCGGCCACGGCCATCGCATGGCGGGTCAGGATACCCTCTTCATAGCCGGATTTGAGCATCAGCCACGCCGGCATCACCTGCGTAAAGGCCACGTCGAAGACCGTGTTGCTCCAGTTGTTGGCCGTCAGGTTGTAGACCATCGGGTTGCTGCCGCCGTCGAAATGGTTGGCGCAGGCCATATAGCCGGCATAGTGGTCGGCCAGCAGGTTCCAGCCCGTCTGGTAACGGTTGACGGGCTCGGTGGTTTCACCCGACGTCGGGTAAACGGCGTCCATCTCCATCGTGGTGATGAGCGAGGCCTGGTCGACTTCCTGGGCAGCGTTGGGATCGGTGTTGAACCGTTCGAAATCCCCGGTGCAGGACGATGCCGCGACGGCGGATGCAACGGCGAAAGCCAGGCATATTTTGGTTCTGTTGAGTCTATTTTTCATGGATGTGGTCGTATTAGAATTGGAGTCTTACGCTGAATCCGATCGTCCGGACGCTCGGCTGCATGAAGAAATCGAAGTTCTGGTAATAGGTGTTCGTCGAAGCGGTCTGTTCCGGATCGAACGGCGCCTTGTTATAGAACATGAAGAGGTTGCGTCCGACGAGCGAAACCGTTGCCCGGAGCTTGTCGTTGAACCACGACGAAGGAAGGTCATACCCCACCGTGAGCTCGCGCAGACGGACGTTGGACATGTTGTAAATGTACTGGGACAACATCCCCGTACCGTCGCCGGTGTTGGCATAGAAATCCTTAACGTTGAGTATCGTCTGCTGTTCGGAAACGGCGACGCCGCCGGCCTCACGGGCATCGGCCGATGCCTGCGAAACCCCGAAACGGTCCATCAGGGCCTGCGTCACGGAGACGCCGCGGCCCCCGATGCGCGCGTCGATCAGCACGCCGAGCGAAACGCCCTTGTATTCGAAGCGGTTGTTCCAGCCCATGCGGTAACGGGCATCGGTATTGCCCGCATAGATCCACGTATCGGGATCGATCGTAACCGAGCCGCCGTTGGGGTCGACGTAAATTTGCCCCTGGTCGTCGGTTTTGAGACCCGTCACATAGAAATCGCCGATCGAACCGCCCTTTTGGAGCTTCACCCGGTAGCCGCCGAAATCCATATTCACCTCGGGCAGCGAAACCGTCGCACCCGTCACGGGGTCTACCGTGCCTTCGGGAACCAGTTCCCGGATCTTGTTGCGGTTCATCGAGAAGTTGAACGAAGTCGTCCACGAGAAACCGCGCCATGTGTTCTTGTACCCCGCAACGGCCTCGACACCCCAGTTATTGACCTTACCGGCATTCAGGTAGGACTGCTTGTAACCCGTGCTGGGAGGCGCGTCGTAGAGGAAGAGCTGGTTGTAGGTGTTGGTGTCGTAATAGGTGGCGTCGAGCCAGAACTTGTTGCCCAGGAACTTGGCGTTCAGGCCCACCTCGAACGACTTGGTGCGCTCGGGACGCAGGTGCGTGGCGGGAGCGTAGGTCTGGGTGGTCACGACGCCGTTTTTGATCGAGTAGTTGGGCCCCGTGATGAAGCGCTGCGGCGGGTTGCCGACCTCGGCATAGGAGGCGCGGACTTTCAGGAACGAGACGCCCGCTTTCGAAAGGTCGGCCATCGACGAGATCACAGCCGAAAGTCCCACCGAAGGATAGAAGATATGCTGCTGCTCCGTGAAAGCCAGCTGCGAAGCCCACTCGTTGCGGAACGTGGCATCGAGGTAGAGCATGCCCCTCCAGCCCAGTTGCAGCGTGGCGTAGATCGCCTGGTTCTGGTCGTGGTAGTTCTCCTGCATGGGCAGGGTATTCAGGTCGCTGGGGACGATGTTATTGAACGTGAACTTGTTGGGCAGGCCCGCGAGATGGCCCTCGTAGCCCGTCAGGGCGTTTTTGTCGTCAACCAGGCTGGCTCCGAGGTTGAACTGTACGGAGAAGGCGTTGTCCCAGAAACTCTTGTCGATCGACATGAGCGCGTCGGCATAAAGGTTGCTGTGACGCGAAGTGTGGTTGAGGTAATTGCCGTACTCCGAGGCGAACAGCGTGTTGGACGACGCCGAAATCTTGCGCGTGTAGTTCATGACCATATTGTCCGAACGGACCCGGCCCGTGAGGCTCAGCCAGTCGGTGACGTCCCATTTCAGGGTCGCATTGAACGTGTAGCGGTGCGAGGTATTCTCGAAAATCTCGCGGTTGGTGATCCAGTAGGGATTCTCGACGCCGTTGATAAATTCGAGTCCCCAGAACTGCTCGCTGTAACCCAGGCTGGGATTGTAACGCTCGTAAACCTGGTATTTGGAGATATCGTCGCCGCGCGGGAAGAGGTATGCACCGATCAGCGGATTGTGGTAAATACCCTGGATCAGCGGATTGCGGCTGTACTGTTTCATGTAGGAAGCCCCCAGGTCGAGCGTCAGCCTGTCCTCGATCAGCGCGGTCGTGTTGCGCACCGAGAAGTTATAACGGTTGTAGACGTTGTTGGGGATGATGCCCCGCGTGTTGACCGATGCGGCGGAGAAATAGGTCTGGTTCCGCTTCGTACCGGCCGTGACGCCGATGGCATTGGTCTCGTCGAAACCCGTCTGGAAGAAATCCTTCGGATCGTACGACGACGGTTTGGCCAGTTTCTCGCCCCAGCTCATCGACGGGGTATTGAGGTCCGTGCCGTAGGTATTCTGAAATTCAGGCATCACGAACGGCGACGAGAAAGTCGTGCTGTTGGAATAGTTCACGCGGACACGCCCTTCCTCACCCCTCCGGGTCGTGATGAGGATCACACCGTTGGCGCCCTGCGAACCGTAGAGCGCTGCGGCGGTGGCACCCGTCAGCACCGACATCGACTCGATATCCTCGGGATTGATGTTGGCGATACCTTCGTAATCGCCGCCGTCGGGCGTTTCATAGATGCCTTCGGTCTGCCGCGCGCGCAGGCTCGGCAGCGGAATACCGTCGACCACATAGAGCGCGTTGTTGTCGCCGTTGAGCGACTTGACGCCGCGCATCACCACGCGGGTCGAACCGCCGGCTCCCGAAGCGCTGGCATTGATTTGCAGGCCGGCGACCTTGCCCGAAAGCGAATTCATGAAATTGGCGTCCTTAACCGTATTGACGATGTCGCCGGAAACCTCCTGCACGTTGTAGGTCAGCGCCTTCTCTTTCTTTTTGATACCGAGGGCCGTTACGACCACGGCGTCGAGGACTTCGTTGTCCTCGTGCATGACGACCTGCAGCGGGGCGGTTCCCCTCACGGGAATTTCCTGCTTGGTATAGCCGATCAGCGAAATCTCGAGCACGTCGCCCGGCTTGGCCTGCGGCAGCGCGAAATTGCCCTCGAGATCGACGGCGACGCCGGTCGTCGTCCCTTTGATAAGCACCGTAGCGCCGACGAGGGCCATGCCCTTATCATCCTTTACGGTTCCGCTGATGCCGCTGCGGGCGGTGTGGGGGGGGGAATTCGGAGCTTTTTTGGAGAGCACGACATGCTTCTCCCGAAGGGTGTAGGAGATGTCGAGCCCGGCGAAGAGTTTATTCAGCACGGTCTCCAGGGATTCGTTCTGCGCCGCGAGGGTCACTTTGCGGCCGGTGTCGATATCGGACGTATTATAAACGAACGAATAACCCGTCTGTTGCTGAATGGACTGAAAAACCGTGATGATCGCGTCGTTGCGAATATCGAGGCTCACGCGCGGAGCCGGCTGGGGCGTCTGTGCCGCGGCACTGGCGCTGAAATACCCCGACAACAACATCGGGATGATGAGCAGGCAGCGAAAACATGTTGAGACAACACGCCCTCCCTTGCCTGCGGCAAGGTAAGTTTTTTTCATGGATCGGAGTAGGTTGGTTTAAAGTAGGTTGTCAAAATCGCCGCAGTCATACCGCGGTTCCGGGAAGAGACGAAGTCTTATTGTTCCATAGGCAGAAGGGTGAGGTTTTCAGGTTCGGTATCTATTCGGTCAGGGTTCCGGATTGGCGTAGATCTCAATGTCTTTTCCGACGATCCGGTAATTGAACTTGTAGGTCAGCTGCAGCACGGACATAATGTGGTAAATGCCGTCCTCGACCCGGAAATCACCGGAGAACCGCATTCGGCGGAGCTTCTCATCCATGAAGCGGATGTCGACGTTGTAATAGCGGTTGAGTTCGGCGACGATCTCCCCGAAAGTCTCGTGTTCGAAACAGAACCGGCCGTCGATCCAGTTGATCGACCGTTCGGCCGAGGGAACATCCGTCAGCAGCATTTTTTTCGTTTCCGTGTCGAATATCAACTGCTGGGAGGGCCGCAGGCGCACGGCGGCCTCTTCCCGCTCCCCGGCATACGCCTTTACCGCACCTTCGAGCAGGACGGTGGTGATCCGGTGCCTGTTCTCGTCGTTGCGGATGTTGAAGCGTGTACCGAGCACTTTGATATCGAGTCCGTTGGTCGAGACCACGAAAGGAGCCTGCTTGTCGTGCGTGACTTCGAAATAGGCTTCGCCGTTCATCTTCACGCTGCGCCTGCGGGAAAAGAGCGAGGCGGTATACTCCACGCTGCTCGACGAGTTGAGCCAGACCTTCGTGCCGTCGGGCAGGACCGCCTGCGAGCGTTCGCCCAACTGGGTATATATCGTTACGGGTTGCGCCAGGCGCTTCGAAACCGACACGGTCGCCAGCCCGCCGGCCAGCAGGATCACAGCGATTGCGGCGGCAGCGGCCATGCGCAGGAGGCTGCGGCGCAGCGTCGTGCGGCGCCCGCCGTGCATCCGGCGCTTAAACCGGCGGAGCGCATGCTCCACGTCGATACCGGCCGTATCGTTGATCCGGTCGTTGACATACAATATGTAATAAATCTCGCCGAGCAGTTTGCGGTTCGCGGCCGAAGCATCGTACCACGCCTCCACGGCAGCGGCCTCCACGGCGTTCAGTCCGCCGCTCAGGTAGGCGGCCAATACCTCTTCGTTGATCTGAAAATCTGTCATTTCGGTTTGCTTGTCTATATAGTAATACAATCCGTCAGCGCGGGATGCTAACGGAAAATCGTTTTTTTCGGAAAATTTTCAGGAAAAGTCTGCCCAGAGGAGCAGGACGATCAGCGGCCAGTAGTCTTTCAGCTCCTCACGCAGCAGTCGCACGGTCTGCCCGATGCGGTAGTTGACCGTCTGGGGCGAGACGTTCAGCGCCGCGGCGATCTCCTTGTGGGTCATGCCTTCCAGCCGATGCATGCGGAATGTCTGCTGAAACTCCGGCGGCATCTTCCGCAGCGCAGCCGTCAGCCGCTGCACCAATTCGCCTTCGAGGTAGAAATCCGGATCGTCGAACCGGTCCTCATACGATTCGGCCAGCTGGCGGATCACGCGGTTTTTGATCGAATCGCGCGAAGCGCTGTTGATCGACTTGTTTTTCACGATCGTAAACAGCAGCGATTTGAGCGGCATTTCGGGGAGCAGCGACATGCGGTTTTCCCAGACCCACATCAGGGTGTCCTGAACCAGCTCCTCGGCGCGGACCGGGGTTACGAAGCGTGTGGCGTATGTGCAGAGGGGTTTGTAATAACGCCGGAAGAGCGCGTCGAAACATTTTTCATCGCCTGCGCGGAGCAGCCCGACAACCGTGCGGTTATCCTGCATGTCGACAGTACGTATGTCTTCTGCTGCGGTTCCCATTTACATATTCCCGGCCTTTGGCGAAAGGCCCCGGGTAAAACAAAAGTACAATTTAATATCATATATGCAAAAAAATAACATGACGCGGGGATCATTACGCTCCATAAGTCCGTCGGACGATCGCGCCGCAAAATATTACATTTCGGTTAAATATCCCCGCAGGGCGTGTAACATCCGTGAATGTTGCGTAATTTTGACACGGATTCAAACCCGTATGTATGGCAAAACACAAAATCCTGGTGGTCGACGACGAAGAGTCGCTGTGCGAAATCCTGCAGTTCAACCTCGAAGTCGAGGGGTATGAGGCCGACGTGGCGTACAGCGCCGAGCAGGCCCTCGGGATGCATCCCGAGCGTTATTCGCTGATCCTGCTCGACGTCATGATGGGCGAGATGAGCGGCTTCCGGATGGCCCGGCTGCTGAAGGCCGATCCCGCGACGGCGAAGGTCCCGGTGATTTTCTGCACGGCGAAGGACACCGAGGACGACACGGTCGCCGGGCTGAACCTCGGGGCCGACGACTACATCGCCAAACCGTTCTCGGTGCGCGAGGTGCTGGCCCGCGTGCGGAGCGTCCTGCGCCGCACGGCCGAAGCCCCGGCGGAGCGGGAGGCGATCGCCTTCGAAGGGCTCGCAATGGACCTCCGGCGCAAAGTCTGCACGCTGGACGGCAAAGAGCTCGCACTCACCAAGAAAGAGTTCGAAATACTGGCCCTGCTGCTCACGCACCGGGGCGTGATCTTCTCGCGCGAGGAGATGCTGCGCCGCATCTGGAGCGACGAGGTGATCGTGCTCGACCGCACCGTCGACGTCAACATCACGCGCCTGCGCCGCAAGATCGGCCCCTACGGCGAACACATCGTAACACGGCTGGGCTATGGTTACGGCTTTGAAGAATAGGCTCTCCTACCACCGGCGGCTGTTCCTGCTGCTGCTGGCCTTTTCGTGGACGCTGGTGGCATGCTTCGTCCTCTTCCAGTACGGCCGCGAGAAACATTTCAAAGCCGAACAGCTCAATGCACAACTGCAGCTCCTCAACCTGCGGATGCTCGACGCCGTGGACGAGGGAACAGCCCCCGAAACCTTCATCGCCCGCCAGAACAATCCCTTCGGCGACCTGCGCGTGACGGTCATCGGCCGCGACGGGCGCGTCCTGTTCGACAACTCGCTCGACTCGCTGCCCGCCTCGAACCACCTCGACCGCCCCGAAGTGGCCGAAGCCGTGGCCCGCGGCACGGGTTACACCATCCGCCGCCACTCCGAAAGCACCCATCGCAACTATTTCTACTCCGCCATGCTCGGCGAGGAGCATATCGTCCGCACGGCTGTACCCTACTCCCTGCCGCTGAGCGAGGTGCTGGCCGCCGACCGTGAATTTCTCTGGTTCATGCTGGGGGTCACGCTGCTGATGAGCGTCGCGGGGTATTTCGCCACCCGGCGCCTGGGGCAGAACATCACGCGGCTCAACGAGTTCGCCCAGCGCGCCGAACGGGGCGAGCGGATCGACACCCCCGGGGCATTCCCACACGACGAGCTGGGCGAGATTTCGAGCCACATCGTCCGCCTCTATGCGCGGCTGCAGAAGACCACCGCCGACCGCGACCGCGAACACGCCCTCGCCCTGCACGAGGAGCAGGAGAAGATCCGCATCAAAAAACAGCTGACGAACAACATCAACCACGAACTGAAAACCCCCGTGGCGGCGATCCAGGGCTATCTGGAAACCCTGCTGGCCAATCCCGGGCTCGATGCCGGAAAGCGCACGGACTTCCTGGAAAAGAGCGCCGCGCAGACCGAACGCCTGCGCAGCCTGCTGGCCGACATTTCGACCATAACGCGCATGGACGAGGCGAGCCAGCTGATCCGGAAGGAGCCTGTAGCGCTCAACGACCTGATTGCCGAAACGGTCGCCGACATGGAGTTGAAACCCGCCGAACAACGGCTGCGGGTGAACGTCGACTTTCCCCGGCAGGTCGAAGTCGAAGGAAACCCCTCGCTGCTGGCATCGGTGTTCCGCAACCTCGCGGACAACGCCGCCGCCTACTCCGGGGGCCGCGACATCTTCATCCGCCTCGCGGACGACACCCCCGAGGAGTGCACGATCGTCTTCGCCGACAACGGCATCGGCATCGGCGAGGAGCACCTGCCGCACATTTTCGAACGCTTCTACCGGATCGACAAAGGCCGTTCGCGCAAGCAGGGCGGCACGGGACTGGGGCTGGCGATCGTCAAAAACGCCGTCGTGCTCCACGGCGGCACCATCACGGTCCGCAACCGCGACCGCGGCGGGCTGGAGTTCGTCTTTACGTTAAAGAAGCGCAGTTAGTCCAATCCTCGGTCCGGCAACCCGGCCTGCCGTATTCGCAGCCTTTGGCTGCGTTTACAGATTGGACCCACCCCCAACCCCCCGCCTTGGCGGGGGCTTATCGCATGCGGCCGGATTTGCGGATATTTTACCAATCCCTGCTATTTTTTCATCCCGCCGCAACACCCCTGTAACATCCCTGTAACATCCGTTTCGGACCTTTGCAACGGTAAAGAACCGTAACAATTACGAAATCGGATAACCTATGTCCCCACTTTTCACCGCAATCGTCGTCATCCTGGCCATCCTGGCCGTGATGGGCATCGTCGTGGGCGTCGCCAACGACGCCGTCAATTTCCTCAACTCGGCCCTCGGCTCGAAAGTCGCTCCGCGCCGCGTGATCCTCTGGGTCGCGGCCGCCGGCATCCTCGTCGGCACGCTCACCTCGAGCGGCATGATGGAGGTCGCCCGCAGCGGCGTCTTCTACCCCGGGCAGTTCTCTTTCCGGGAGATCATGATGCTCTTCCTGGGCATGATGCTGGGCAACGTGCTGCTGCTGGACCTCTACAACACGCTGGGACTGCCCACCTCGACCACCGTGTCGATGGTCTTCGGACTGCTGGGCGCCGCCGTCGCCGCCGCGCTGATGCGCATCGCCGGCGACCCGGGAACCACGATGCACGACCTCTCGCAGTTTATCAACACGGGCAAAGCAATGGTCATCATCGCGGCGATCCTGTTGTCGGTGGCGCTGGCGTTCGTCGCGGGAACGCTCTTCATGTACATCTCGCGCCTGATCTTCTCGTTCCGCTACTCCGCGGTCTTCCGCCGCTGGGGCGCCGTATGGTGCGGCATCTCGCTGGCCGGCATCCTCTACTTCGCACTGTTCAAAGGACTGAAAAGCTCGGGGCTGATCCCGACACACATCTCGGAGTATGTCGGCGAGCATGTCGTGCTGACGCTGCTGGCTTTCTGGGCCGCGGCATCGCTCGTCCTCTACATCTTCCAGCGCATGCGGCTCAACATCATGCGCATCACCATCCTTTCGGGCACCTTCTCGCTCGCGCTGGCCTTCGCGGGCAACGACCTCGTGAACTTCATCGGCGTGCCCCTGGCCGGCTACGACGCCTGGCGGATCGCCGGCGAAGCGGGCAGCGAGACGATGATGATGGGTGCGCTCGAAGCCCCCGCCCGCGCAAACTTCCTGCTGCTGGGCGCCTCGGGACTCATCATGGTGCTGACGCTCTTCTTCTCGAAAAAGTCGCAGCATGTCACCGAGACCGAACTTTCGCTCGCCTCGCAGCACGAGGGCGACGAACGCTTCGGTTCGACCCTCGTCTCCCGCAGCCTCGTGCGCGCCACGCTGGTGATGAACACGATGTGGACCGGCCTGATCCCGGCGCGGATGCAGAAAGCCATCGACCGCCGTTTCGAACCGCTGCCCGTCGAGGAGCGTTCGTCGGCCCCTTACGACATGATCCGCGCCGTGGTGAACCTCACCGCCGCATCGATCCTGATCGCCATCGCCACCTCCTACAAACTGCCTTTGTCGACGACCTACGTGGTCTTCATGGTGGCGATGGGATCGTCGCTCGCCGACCGTTCGTGGGGCCGTGAAAGCGCCGTCTACCGCATTACGGGCGTAATGGCCGTGATCTCGGGATGGTTCATCACGGCGCTCGGGGGATTCCTCATCGCGCTGGCCGTGACGGCCCTGCTGCTGTGGGGCGGCTGGATCGCCGTGGCGGCGCTCACGCTGCTCTGCTTCTGGCTGCTCGTCCGCAGCCACCGCAAGAGCCCCGAACTGAAAGAGGAGGCCGACAAGGAGCTGCTGCCGCTCGACACCGCCGAGACGCCCGACGAGGTGCTGTGCGCCTGCATCGGCGAGGTCTGCACGACGATGCAGGAGGTCACGCGCATCTACAACCGCACGCTGGTCGCCGTCTTCAAAGAGAACCGCAAGGTGCTGAAAGAGATGGTCCGCGACTCGAACAAACTCTTCGAAGACGCCCGCGCCCGCAAATACAACATCATGCCCACGCTGCGCCGCCTGCAGCGCTGCGACATCGACACGGGGCATTTCTACGTGCAGGTGGTCGATTATCTTTCGGAGGTGACCAAGGCGCTGATCCACATCACGCGCCCCGCATTGGAGCACATCGACAACAACCACGAGGGGCTGTCGAAAGAGCAGATCGTCGACCTGATGCGCGTGAACGACCAGGTGGAAGCCATCTTCGACAAGATCAACGACATGCTCTCGACCAAAGACTTCTCGGACCTCGATCTGGTGCTCGTGATGCGCGACCAACTCTTCGACACGATCGTCGAGGCGATCAAAAGCCAGCTGCGGCGCATCAACAGCAACCCTTCGGGCAGCACCCGCGCCAGCGTGCTCTACCTGACGATCCTCAACGAGACCAAGACGATGATACTCCAGTCGCGGAACCTCTTAAAGTCCCAGCATTATTTTCTGGAACAGCAGAAGTAACACGAATGTAACGGGGCCGTCATTTCACTGAAACGACGGCCCCGTATCTTTGCAATGTGAAAACCGGGGAACCGGATTCACAAGTTGGTTTTAGGTTACATAAGTAGGTTAGTGGGAGATGCAGTGACGGGACGTCACAGCATCTTCGTTTTTCGGGGATATGCCAGACAACTCCCCTAAAATCCACTTCTTAAACGGACTCCATATCTTTCAGGTGAATGTCGAGCGCCCGGACCGAGATCTGAATCTCCCAGAGCGACACGCCCAGCGAGGCGATCAGCAGCAGCAGCGCCGCGCCGAAGACATAGGCCGAAAGGAGAATCCACCCCACATAGATCAGGAACATCGTCACCACGCAGAGGAACAGGCTCGAGACGCCCAACGCCTGCATCGAGCGTGTGAGGTGGAGTCGTCGGCGCAGGTTGTCGATCTGCGCGCGCGTCACTTTCGAGGGGTGCTGCAAATGCTGCTCTTTGAGCGTGCGCACCAGTTGTGCGTAGGAGAGAAACCGGTTCGTGTAGGCCAGCAGGATCAGCGATACGGCCGAAAACAGCAGGGCAGGGGTCGTCAAAGTCAATTCTTCCATCGTCGTCGGGATTTTATGCGGTAAAGATACGCAATTTTGCCGAACGGAAAAAAGCCTGAAAGCGCGTATCCGACTCCGAACCACTCCAACCTGCCGTCGCCCCCTAAAACCCGGCTCTTAGCCGGGGCAAAAGCGGGGCCGCAACCGCCCGAAATAACGATCGCATCCGAATCCGGATGCACGGAATACCTGATCGTAGGTATTTTTTCAAAAATTTTAAGAAAATGTAAGCGGCCTTTCGTTATTGTGAAAAAAATAACATATCTTTGCGACCGAAAAGCGACAATTTCAATCTCAAATCGAACAATAACAAGCTATGGAACTGAACAAAACCTTTATCGACGGGCTTTGGAGCAAGGAAATCAACGTTACGAGCTTCGTGCAGACGAACATCACCCCCTACCTGGGCGACGCCTCGTTCCTCCAGGGACCGACCGAGCGCACGAAACACATCTGGAACCTCTGTCTCAAAGCCCTCGAGGAGGAGCGTCAGCATAACGGCGTCCGTTCGCTGGACAACAAGACCGTTTCGACCATCACTTCGCACAAAG
>ERZ1673699.1186-NODE-1186-length-22201-cov-18.227626_pt1 | contig 22201 bp, 13 predicted proteins | sample MGYA00580229_ERZ1673699 | MGnify/ENA primary metagenome ERZ1673699 (study PRJEB41218, sample SAMN15661785) | gut metagenome | host: Homo sapiens | place: Canada: London | collected 2015-08-20/2019-03-30 | study: EMG produced TPA metagenomics assembly of... | reverse complement strand
GAGCACCAGCCTGTCACGCTGGGGGTCGTCGGTTCGAGCCCGATCCGGGTCGCTCGTCGGAATGTCAGTCGTTTGTCTGGCAGTCTTACAAGTAAGACCGCCGTAACAAACTCTGAAATTCCTCCTCTTCCCCACAAACTCTTGCTTCGCAAGCTTTCGCGGGGGCCCCGATATTCGCAAGAATCGCTCGGGAGGGTGCAGGGACAAATGCACCGAATATGCGGCCGTAGCTCATCTGGTAGAGCGCCACCTTGCCAAGGTGGAGGTAGCGAGTTCGAGCCTCGTCGGCCGCTCCATTGGAGTGGTATTCATCACTCCCTATATGGTGACGTGGCCAAGTGGTAAGGCAAGGGTCTGCAAAACCCTCATCCACCAGTTCAAATCTGGTCGTCACCTCCAAAAGATTCCCGGAAGCTTCGGCTTCCGGGATTTTTTGTTTTGCACTGTCCCCTGCCGGCGTCCTCGCTCTCTCAGTCACCTGCGGTGACTGATTCCCCTTTTTGTCGCTACGCGACATCTTCCCCCGGCCGGGGGAAGTCTTTCCTCAAAGGGAGAGCCTCTGGCGAAACCGGTCACTTTGCGGTTAAACCAAAAAGTCTGCCGCAGCACCCCCTCCCGTGAAAATGCAATGCCGGAGCGTCCGCAGACGCTCCGGCATTGCTATAATAAAAGTAACGCTACCTCAGAACCGCAGCCGCATCTGATACCACACCACCCCGCCATGGGTGGAAGCGGAAACACCCTCGTTCACAAAGCCGAACTTTGCGTAATAGTGCAAAAGCTTCTCCTTGCAGGTCAGCACCAGCCCCTTGCGCCCCTGTGCGCGGGCATCTGCGATAGCTCTTTGCAGCAGCAGCCCGGCATAGCCACGGCGGCGGCAGCCCGGGAGGGTGTTCACCCCAAAGATCATCTGCCATGCGCCGTTTTCATCATGCAGGGCGGCGTCCGCGTACATCTCATCGGTCAGGTCGGGCGTGTCGGTGCAAAAGCCGTCCACAAAGGCCACCAGTTCCCCCTGCTCAAGCAGCAGCCAGAAATGACTGGCATAGTGTGCCAGCCGCCCGGCAAATTCCTCGGCCGTGGCAGCCTCTGCTGCCGGAAAACAGGCCGCCTCCACGGCGGCAATAGCGTGCAGATCCTCCGTAGTTGCGTTGCGTATCTCCATGGTATCTCCCCCTTCTCTTTTTTCTATTCAGTGTACCACAGCTGCCGCGCAAAGGCAAAGTGTTTGCATCTGTTCTCCGTCCGTGTTACAATGGCTATACTACGCTTGGAAGGGAGTTGAAACGCCATGCCCACCGAAAACCGCACTACCTTAACGCCGGACACCCCGGTGCGCTACCTGAAAGGGGTGGGTCCCAAGACCGCAGAACGGTTCGAGAAGCTGGGCATCGTAACGCTGGCAGACCTGCTGTGCCACTACCCCCGGCGGTATATCGACTTTTCCAAGCCCTACTCCATCGCAGAAGCCCCCGCCGACACCGAATGTGTGGTAAAGGCCGAGGTATTCGCAAAGCCCGGCGGACGCATCCTGCCAGGCGGGCGGCGGATGGAGCGCATCACTGCCGGGGACGATGTAGCCAGTCTGGAGATCACATGGTTCAATAACCCCTACGCCACCCAGAAGCTGCAGCTTGGGCAGGAATACTATTTTCAGGGCATCGTTACCGGCGGGATGCTGCGCCGCCAGATGGTCAACCCGCAGGTGCGCACCGCCGAGCAGATCCAGGCCGCACCCTTTGAAGCCGTTTACCCCCAGACGGAGGGGCTTACCAGCAGCGCCATCTCCCGCTGCATCCGGCAGCTTTTGCCCCATGCAGAGCTGCTGCCAGATCCGCTGCCGCCGGAGATGCTGCAAAAATACCGTCTGCTCCCCAAGGCCGAAGCGGTGTGCGCCATCCACTGCCCTGCCACCGAGGAGCAGGCCGCAGCGGCGCGGCGGCGGCTCATTTACGAAGAGTTGTTGGTGCTGCAATTGGGCATTGGGCGGATGCGCAGCCGGGGCGCTGCCGCCACCGGGGCACCCATGCGCCGCGCCGACCCAGCTCCTTTCTGGCAGAGTCTGCCCTTTGCCCCCACCGGGGCGCAGCGCCGCGCAGTGGAGGAAATTTTAAACGATATGGCGGGCGATACCGCCATGAACCGCCTGTTGCAGGGCGATGTGGGCAGCGGCAAAACGCTGGTAGCTGCTGCCGCCATCTGGGCGTGCATCCGGGCGGGGTATCAGGCCGCGCTGCTGGCACCTACCGAAATTCTGGCCGCACAGCACGCTGAGGGGCTGAACCGGCTGCTTGCCCCCTTCGGGATGCGGGTCGCCCTGCTGACCGGCGGCATGAAGGCCGCCGCCCGCCGCACCACACTGGCCGCTATCCGCAATGACGAAGCCGACCTTGTGGTGGGCACCCACGCTCTGATGAGCGAAGGGGTGGAGTTTGCCCGGCTGGGTCTGGCGGTCATTGACGAGCAGCACCGCTTTGGGGTGCGTCAGCGCGGCGCACTGGCAGAAAAGGCCGCAAACCCGCACCTGCTGGTCATGAGCGCCACCCCCATCCCCCGCACGCTGGGGCTTTTGATCTACGGTGATCTGGACATTTCCATTCTGGACGAGCTGCCCCCCGGACGCACCCCGGTCAAGACCCGGTGCATCACCGGCAAGCGGCGGCAGGACTTGTACCGCTTTCTGGACAGCGAGATCGACAAAGGGCGGCAGGTGTATCTGGTCTGCCCCGCCATCGAGGATGTGCCGGACGGCGGGCTGAACGCCGTCAAGACCTACTACGAGGACATTGCCAAGGCGTTGCTGCCCGACCGCCGGGTGGGGCTGATGCACGGCAAGCTGAAACCCAAGGAAAAAGCCGCCGTCATGGAGGATTTCAAGGCCGGGCGGCTGGATGCATTGGTGTCCACCACCGTCATTGAGGTGGGCGTGGACGTGCCCAACGCCAGCGTGATGGTGATTGAAAACGCCGAGCGCTACGGTCTGAGTGCCCTGCACCAGCTGCGCGGACGTGTAGGACGCGGTGCCGCCGAGAGCTGGTGCTTTCTTGTCAGCGACAACACCAGCGAAGCCGTGCAGAAGCGGCTGAAATTTCTCTGCTCCACCACCGACGGCTTTGCCGTGGCGCAGTACGACTTGGAGACCCGCGGCCCCGGCGACTTTTTCGGCAGTCGCCAGCATGGTCTGCCCACCTTACAGATCGCCGATTTGATGAACGACACCCGCACCCTGCACGCCGCTCAGAGCGAAGCCGCCGCCCTGCTGGCCGCCGACCCGCTGCTGGAAAGCCCTGCGCACGCTTTGCTGGCTGCGCAGGTGCAGCAGATGTTCGACAAGGCCGGGCCGATGAACTGAAAAAGCGCTGTCACACGAAAAACTCGTGCGACAGCGCTTTTCTTTACGTTTCCTTGCTCCCGACGATCCTTTGCAGGATGCGGGTTGCAAAAACATCCACCTTTTCTTCCAGTGCGGGCAGACGCAGCAGGCGGTAGAGCCGCTGATACACGGCATCCACTGCGTAGCCCGCTACGGCGATCAGCAACACCGCACCGGTCAGGTAAGCCAGCGAGGGCAGCAGCGCCCCGCCGAACCGGGGCAGGTCTACCAGCTGCCACAGCAGCGCCCGGGTAAAATCGCTGTCGTGCAGCAGATACACCCCGAAGGACAGCGGTGCCAGCCGAAAGACCCAGCGCCGCCAGCAGTCTGAGCGGATGCGGATATTCTGGAACAGCAAAAACATCGCTGCCGAAGCGATGACCGTAGCCAGTGCCTGATAGCCGTTGACGGTATTCACAAAGCCGTTCAGGTGCAAAGCGTTTTCCACCCGCAGCGCCAGCATCCGGTTGAAAAGTCCCGCCGCCGAAGCCGCCAGATACGCCAGCAGGCACAGCCCGCTGGGCACGGTCACCCGGTATTTGCGGAAATAGGCAGCCATAAAATACAAGGTATAGAACCAGATAAAGCTGTATCCGTTATTCACAAAGGTCGCATCCGTTGCCCAGTAGAACAGCGTGCCCCACACGCTTTGCAGCAGCAGCGCCACCAGCAGCAGTGTTTTGTACTGCCGCCTGTCAAGGCTTTGCACCACCGCGTTCAGCACCGGCACCGAGAGGTACATCAGGAAATAGGCAGAAGCGAACCAGTAGCCGTTGGAGGTAAGGGGTAAAAGTGCCCGGAGCAGTGCAACAGCCGAAAGCGGGACCGCCCCCGCCTTGACCGCAACGCAGAAGGTGAGCATGGAGTAAAACCACACCTGTGTCCCAATGCGGAACAGCCGCCCGGCATGAACAGGCCCCTTGCGCTCCGACAGGTAATAGCCGGAAAGCATTACAAAGCAGTTGGTGGATACTCGCGCCAGAATAAACAGCAGCCAGTAGATCCAGAATGCCGCCGACCCCTGCGGTGCCGCACTGCCCAGCCCGCCGTGCCCGATGCCGTGCATCAGCACGATCATCACCATACTGAGGATACGCATCGTCTCAAAGCCGCTGTGCCGCTTTTGTTCTTCCATACCCCGTTTTCCCCCTTATCTCTCCCCTGTTTCCAGCTGCCGCAAGGCCTGCCGCACCTGCTGCTCCGGCCGCAGCCATGCTTGATAGTACGCCGCATTGTGCTGCGCCATAGCCAAGATCGCCGCCGGGTCTGCCAGCAGCTGCCGCAGCTGCGTCTCACACTCCGCCGGGGACGTATACGTTTTATAGTTTTTCCCTTCTTCAAAGCCGCCCGGCAGGGTGTACCGCAGCGGCTCGGTGACGATAGCGCGCCCCGCCGCCACATACTCGGCCAACTTCCAGCCGGTAGAGCCGTGCAGTCCGGTAGAAGCCACGCAAATCTCCGTGTGCTGCATCCGGTGCAGATACGCCCGCTTGCCGGTCAGCTTGTCCGGCACGATCAGCTCCGGGCACAGCTGCCGGGCACAGGCGTTGTCGGATACGCCGCCGGTGAACTGCTCCGGGAAGGCGCTTTGCAGCCGGTGCAGCAGCTCAATGCGGTCGGCGTTCACCTGCCGCCACTCTGCCTGCAGTTCCGGGTATTGCCGCACCGCCGGCTCATCCGGGTCCCACAGACGGGTCAGGAAGAGGATGCGCGGCTTTTTGCGCACCCGGGTCAGCCGGGCTTCAAAGTCCTGCGGGTAGCAGCGGGTGGAAAGCGCCCACTGCTTCAGGCGGCTCTTTGCGCTGCGCTCCGCTTCCAGCGGCGAGCCCGGGCAGGTAACGTAGTAGTTCAGCCCCAATGGCCGCAGCTTTGCAGAAATATCGCCCGGGAACTGCCGGTTCTTCTCGGCTGAAAAAGAACGTTTGAACACCACATCCGCCCGGTGGAACAGTGCCAGCACCGCCGCCGGGTCGTTGTAAAAGTAGCCGTCCATCAGGTCGAACACCACCGTACGGCCGTCAATTTCCGTTTCCAGCAGCGCCTCCCGGGCAAGGGGACTGCCCTGCCGCTCGTCCTGCACCCGCAAAGTCAGCTCCCCGCGCTTTGCCAGCAGGGTAAAGCCCGCCAGAATGCCGCTGACGTGCGCCGCGCCTTCCCGGGTGGCGAGTTTTATTGTGACCTGCATATTCCCTCCTATCGGTGGAACAGCCCGGTGCGCCGCTCGCCCATGGGGATGACATCACAGAACACACACCGGCTCTTGGTGGAAAGCTGCACATCCTTGTGGTAGCAGCCGAAAAACCATTTTTCGTAGGTCAGCTTGAGCAAGATCTCATCCAGAAACAGGTGCAGACGGTTGCTCTCGCCAAGGGCAAGGGCGGTAAAATCCAAAAATCTGCTTGGTGCATCGTGGGTCAGCACATAATCTACCTTGTAGTCTACTGTCTCTAAGTTGCGGCGGCAGGTGTCGTACTCCTCGTCACTGGGCATCTCCTGCTTCCACCAGTTCACGCCCGGCTCCCGGTCGTCCTTATCCTGACTTTCCGCGCCGCCGAAGCAGAGATAGGTCTTGCCCTCCAGCTCCAGCACGCTGCCCCGGCACACATGGTACACGTTGCCGCCAAGGCTCTGCACCCTGCCGCCGAACAGCTCGGTCTCCGGGTACTGTGCCAGCAGGTCGTAGTTTTCGTGGCTGCCGTCCAGAAACAGCACCGTGTAGGGGCGCTTGCGCAGCCAGTCCAGCCGCTTGCGCTCTGCGGCGCTGCCGTCCCATACAAAGCCAAAATCTCCCAGCACCACCACGGTGTCCTTTTTGCCCAGCCAGCGCAGTTTGCCCTGCTTGAAGCGCTGGATATCGCCGTGGGTATCCCCTGTAAGATATACCATTCCTGCCCTCCCTGCCGGAGCGAAAGAACGGTGTAAAACACCGCAAGGCTCTTGTAACACCCCGGCAAACCTGTTATTATTATAGAACACAGCACACTTGCTGCAAAATTGATCTTCCGGCGCGCTGTACCGCGCAGCCTTATTTAGTATATTTTATCGCTTTTTAAAGGAATTGTCCACATGAAACGTATTTTTGCACTGGTTCTTTCGCTTGTATTTCTGCTCAGCTGCCTTGTGCTGCCCGCCGGGGCCATGTTCGACCCCAGCCCGGTGTATCAGGTGCAGGCTGCAAGCGCCTATATCGTGAACACCGATACCAACATCATCGTCTATGATAAGGACAGCACAAAGCAGGTATCTGCCGGCGGTCTGACCAAATATATGACCCTTGCCGTACTGCTGACCAACTACGCCGACCAGTTGGACAGCACCTTCCAGATGCCCTTTGCCATCTCGGACTATGTTTATAACACCAATAACGCGGATATGCGCTCCAACGAGACTTTCACCTACCGGGAAGCCATGTACGCCATGCTTACCCGCAACGCCAACGAAGCGGCTATGGGTGTGGCATACGCCCTTTCCGGTGGAGATCTGGACGGCTGGGTGGCGCAGATGAACACCCTGTCCCAGCGCATCGGTACTACCGCCAGCAACTGGACGGACGCCTGCGGCATCGACAGTGGAAACACCACCTGCGCGGTGGATATGTACCTGATTTTGCGCTACCTGATGAGCTTTGACGCCTTTGTGGAAGTATCCGGTGCGCCCAGCTTTACCATGCCCGCCAAGGAGAAGCACCGCTCCTCCTCGGTGCTGGTCAGCCAGAACGCCGCACTGAGCAAAGCCAGCGGCGGCAGCTACTACCGCAGCGCCATGCAGGGCGGTATGTGCAATGTGACCGCCTTTAAAAACGATACCGGCACCCAGAGCTATGTTTCGTGGGGCAACAAGGACGGTGCCACCTATATCTTCTGCGTGATGGACAGCCCCGACAGCTGCGATACCCTTGGCTACGCCAACCGCCGCCCTGCCCTGTTCGAGACGGTCAAACTGATGGACTGGGTATTCGACAGCTTTTCCATTCAGGCTGCGCTGGACACCGACCTGACCATTGCGGAGATCCCAGTAAAGTATTCTTCCGACACCGACACCTTGCAGCTGTACCCCAACGACAGCATGATGACCCTGCTGCCCTCCACCAGCGATGGCACCGTCACCCAGAAATACTTCCACCTGCCGGACTACGTCTGCGCCCCCATCCAGCAGGGCGATGTAGTGGGCACGGTGGAGCTGAAGCTGGCGGGCGAGACCATCGGCGTGGTGGAGCTGATCGCCGGGCAGGACGTAGCCCGCAACCCGCTGCTGTTCGGGGTGGACAAGGTGAAGGAGTTCTTCACCAGCCTGTACCTGAAGGTGGTGCTGGTGCTCAGCCTGATCGCCGCCCTGATCTACGGGCTGTGGCTGCTGTGTGCCAACTGGAACCGCCGCAAACCCACTAAAAAGATCCACCGCCGCTATTGAACAGACGCAAAAATGCCCCGGCAGCCGCAAAGGCCGCCGGGGCATTCTGGTTGCGCCAGCAGGAGTCGAACCTACGATGGGGGAGTCAAAGTCCCCTGCCTTACCGCTTGGCGATGGCGCATCGTGCAGCTAAGTATAGCATATTTTCTGCCGTTCCACAAGAGGGACACTGCATTTTTGCAGCCTTTTCCCCGCAGCACTTAGAGCGTTTGCGGCGTTTTTTGTCATTTTTTGGGCTTTTAGACGCTGTTTTTATGCTTTCCATTTCCTGCCATGTTTTTACGAAAGACAAGTTTTAAAGAATGCGATTTTCAAAAAATGCGGTCTATCGGGGCATAAAATTCATCTTGCAAGGGCAAAAATCGTTTTTTCATAATTTTTATTATTTTTTCAGCCAAAAGCTGTATTTTTTGTTGCGGTTCTGGTACACTGGATGTGATAAATATAGATTGAAGAAACTTCTCCGCTGTCCGGGCTGCGCCCGGGTGGGGCAGGGTCTCCATCTTTGTGAAGGAAAGCGAGGGATCTCATGAAAAAATTCCTGAAAACGCTGGTGGTCGGGATCTGCCTGTTCACCCTGCTGTGCTGTGCGCTGCCGGCTGCGTTTGCTGCCGGCAACACTTCAGGGAGCAAAAAGGAACAGAACGTGTTCGCCATTGGTATGGATGCCCAAGGCGGCATCTGCTCTACTGTGGTAACCTACACGAACCTGTCCGGCAAACTGGAGAGCACGCCCGAGCAGCCTACCATGACGGGCTACACCTTTGACGGCTGGTACACCGAGCCGGTGGGCGGCAGCAAGGTGACCACCTCCACCGTGTTCACCTCCGATGCTACCATCTACGCACACTGGATCGCCAAGGCCGGTGCTTCCACCGTGCCGCAGCCCGCCACCCAGCCCGCCGCGATTCAGTGGCAGAAGTATGTAGGGCCCGCACTGGTAGCCGGTGCCCTGCTTACCACCCTGCTGGTCTCCACCATGTTCTGAACAACGCTGTAAAACGCATTGATACCAATGAAGAAAGGGATCTTACCATGACTACTTCTACCATGAAACTGCCCGCCAGCTACGCCGTGATCGATGCCGAGGAGATGACCTATCTGGACGGCGGTGCAAGCAGCGCCTACCAGTCCTTCCTGGACGTTGGCAAGGTGTTCAACTACATCGCCCGCATCTTCTCCGGTGCAAGCTCCATCATCAACAACGTCAACGTCATCTACCAGTCCTTTGTCTCGCTGAACAGCCTGCTGACCAGCTTTGGCAAGTAAAAGGCTGACCCCAAAGTCTGCATACGGGAGCCGCGCTTTTTTCGAAAAAGTGCGGCTCCCGTTTTTTCGTGCGCGCAGCAGTTCAGTACAGTAGTGTGTAAAACTTCACATCTCAAAATTATGAGCAAACTTTTTAAGTTTTTGGGGTCTTGCAGTCGTTTTTGGGGAAAAATACACACAAAATACAAAAAAATGCGATATTTTTTCGGCATTATCTCTTGATTTTGTGTCTGTTTTGTTATATTGTTGTTACATGGGATGTGGTAAAATAAGGTAGCTTGTAAAGGAGCGCTTCCGCACCCTTTACACCCCGCAAATCCTGTGGCGGCAAGCGCATTTTAAGCCGTTTTTGTTAAGTATTTTCGTAGTTTACGAAAACCTTTTCGCTGGCTTGTACTTTATAGTTTGGGAGTTTGGACATACATGGCAGATCGTGAACTGCGGCGGATGCACCGCGCTGAACTGATAGAGATTATTTATGCATTGAAGCAGAGCGAGGATCAGCTCAAGGCGCAGAACGCCGCGCTTACCGCGCAGCTGCAGGACCGGCAGCTCCGGCTGGAAAAGGCCGGCTCCATCGCGCAGGCTGCGCTGGAGCTGAACAACGTGTTCGCCGCCGCGCAGGCCGCCGCCGATGACTATCTGCACTCGGTGCAGGCCAACCTTGCAGACACCGACGCCGCCGCTGCCAACACCCTTTCGCAGGCGCGCAGCGAGGCCAAACGCATTCTGGAGCAGGCACAGGCAGACGCCGACAGCCTGAAAGCGCAGACCCGGCAGGAATGCAGCGCCATGGTAGAGCAGGCCGAGCAGGAGGTGCAGCAGCGCTGGCAGACATTTGACCGCAAGGCCAACGCGCTGCTGGACCATTACCGCAGCGCCGACAGCCAGCCTTCGGAGGAAACATGAAAAAACGCGATATCCGGTTTGCTTCCATCCCCTCCACCGAGGAAGTGGCCGCAGAACGTGAACGTCTTGCGTACCAGAACCGCTACCAGCGGGTGCTGCGCAGTACGGTCTATATATTGGTGGTGGTGGCCGCAGCGGCCGTGCTGCTGGCTACGCTGTTTTTACCGGTGCTTCAGGTCTCCGGCGACAGCATGAACCCTACGTTGAACGACAAGGACATTATCCTGCTGGTAAAATCCAACCACATTGAAAACGGTGAGTTATGCGGGTTTTACTGGCAGAACAAGCTTTTGCTCAAGCGCATCATCGGGCAGCCCGGTGATGTGATCGATATGGACGTGAACGGCGTGGTCTCGGTAAACGGCGAGGTTCTGGACGAGCCCTATGTGGACGCGCTGACCGTGGGCGAATGCGACATCCGATTCCCCTATCAGGTGCCGGAAAACCGCTACTTCGTGCTGGGCGACCACCGCTCCACATCCATCGACAGCCGCAGCAGCGTGATAGGCTGCGTGGAAAAAAGTCAGATCATTGGCAGGGTGTTTTTAAGGGTATGGCCCCTGTCCAGTTTCTCGTTGATCCATTGAGCCCGGGAGGAGGTACTCTAAGTTATGAACGACATCCTTAAAACCTACAAGGAGCAGTTCCGCGAAAACCGGCACACGCTGCGGCGCTACACCGCATTTGTGCTGGCGCTTGCCATGATCACCACCCTGTTCGTCAACTGGCAGCTGCACGGCGTTGGCATCTCTATGACCGCGCAGTACCAGTGCGGCGAGGTGGAGCACGCCCACACGGCGGATTGCTACGACAAGGTGCTGATCTGCGGCTACACGGAAGGCCAGCTTGAAAATGCGGACGAAGTTGCCGCTGCCGAAGCTGCCGCCGCCAGTGCTGCCCAGAGCAGCGCCGAGGAAGAGATCATGCCGCTGGAGCTGGAGCCGCAGATCGAGTTTGTGCCCCACGAGCACACCGATGACTGCTACACCGAAGTGCAGACCCTGACCTGCCTGGAGGAAGAGCACGTCCACGATGATGACTGCTACGCCCCCGAGGACGGCAGCCTGATCTGTGAAAAATTTGAGCATACCCACGATGAAAGCTGCTATACCACCGAGTACGAGCTGACCTGCGGCCTGGAAGAGGGCGAGCTTGTGGAGCAGGTGGTAGAGCCCACCCAGACCGCCGAGCTGGTGGCCATGGCGGTGGCAGAGCCTGTGGCGCTGGAGCCGGTGGTGGACACTGTGGAGCCCATCTACCACCACCACACCGACGCCTGCTACGAGGAAGTGCTGGTGTGCCCCCTGCCGGAGCATCACCACACCGTAAGCTGCCTGAGCGATACCTCTGCCGACCTTGAGACCCCCGAGGAGTGGCAGGCCGCCAACGCCGATGCCGTGATCACCGGCGAGTGGAACGAGGATCTGCTCAGCGTGGCAAAGACCCAGCTGGGCTACGAGCAGAGCGAGAAAAACTTCGAGATCGACCCGGCGGACGGCGTCACCCTGCGCTACTACTCCCGCTACGGTCAGTCCTACGGCAATGCCTACGGCGAGTGGGACGTGATGTTCCTTGCCTACTGCCTGAAGTACGCCGAGATTCCCCAAAGCGCCATCCCGCAGGAGGCCAGCGTGCTTGCCCTGCGCAGCTCCATGAGCGGCATGGACTGGCTGCTGGAAGAGGACGGCAGCGCCGCACAGCCCGGCGACATCGTTATTTATAATAAGTACGTCACCCGCACCGTGGCTGTGGACAGCAGCGCCGCCGGTGCAGAGCCGGATCTGGACGACCTGTTCAGCGTGGATACAGAGTTTGAAAACAGCGCAGAGCTTGAGGACTCCGGCGTTTCTGCGCTGGATGCAGCCCCCAGTGCTGACGACAGCACCGGCGCACAGGATACCGCAGCCACCTCCGGCACGCAGGACACTGTGCTTACCCCCGAGCCCGTTGACCCGCAGACGGAGCAGCCCGCCGAAAAGCCGGTGGACAGCGCCGACACCGCTGCACCCAGCACCGTGACCTCTGTGTCCGGCGCGGACGCCCTTGCCCCCAGCGTGGTATCCCCCGCTGCTGAGCCGCAGACCACCACCGTGACCGACGCTTTGCCCGTGGAGACCGTGGGCATCGTGAGCAGTGTTGACGAGGATGCCGGCACGCTGACCGTTATTTCCGGCGACGTGGACGGCAAGGTGGCTGAGGTAACACTGTTCAACACTGAGGTGGAAAACGTTATTTCTGTGGCGTATGCGCAGATAGAGCTGAGCGAAGGCGATTCCGATTCGGACGATGACATCTCTTCTGATATTATCGAAACCGACCCGGTGTTCTCCTGCTCCGTTACTACCGTATACGGCACTGTATCTGCTTCTGCGGTGCGTCCTTCCCGTTCCCGCGCTGCAAGGTACGCTGCACCCTCCACCTATGCAGCAGCTGCCGTGTCTGCTACTGCTGTTGATATGGGCACTCACATCACGAACGTTAGTGTTCAGGTTCCCAACTCCACGGATGGCAGCGGCGTTGTAACCTCTTGGAAAGATGCAAACGGCATTGTGCGTCCCGGCCAGACCGTTAAGGTGCAGTTGAATTACAGCTTTAATAAGGATGAAATCACCAAAGACAACCGCGTCGCAACCTACAAGCTCCCCAACGGTATTACGCTGTTGCCCAGTGTTTCAGACTCCGGCAATATCACTTGGCGTGACAGTACTGGTAAAGACGTTGTCGTTGGCACCTACAAAATTGTTGGTGACACCGTCACGTTTACTTACAACGAAACATTTGCCGACGGCAAAGCCTTTGACGGTGACTTTGAGTTTAAGGCTTCTGCTTCCTCTGATTCCTCCATGGAAAACCAAAAAATCAATTTTGGCGGTACGACCGGTTCTGTTACCATCAAAAAAGAGGATCTGATCTCCGACCTGTCTCTTTCCAAGAATGTGCAGAAGGATGCAAGCGGTAAAGAGCTGATCAAATATGATTCGACAGCGAAAACGCTTGATATCGCCTATGAAGTGGTTGCAAAAACCACAAACGGCACCGGTACTACCGTAGATATTACCGACTTCTTCGACACCGCAAGCGCCTCTCTTGGCAATTTTCAGGAAAATACGATTCAGCTGATAAAGGTTGCTGCGGATGGCAAGGAAACGGATGTCACAGAGACCTATAAAAGCCAGCTCAATGTAAATGGCTCCGAGCTCAAATATACTGCTCTGCCCGAACTGAAAGCCGGTGAACAATACGTTCTGCGGTATCACGCCACCATTCAAGTTCATGATGATTACACCTATCAATCCATCAATAAAGTAAAGGCTGAGTTCGACGGCAAAGACAGTTCCACGAGCAAGGAGGTCAAAAACACCGAGCCGCGTCTTACCAAGAGCGGCAACTATGACGCCAACAGCCGCATCATCACTTGGACAGTCACAATCAAGAATCCCTATGGGGAAGATCTCCGCGGCAAAACCTTTACCGATCTTCTGCCTGCCGAGCTGGAGGTCGTAAATAACGTTGAGATCACACGCGGCCACTGGAGCGACGACATTAAGCCTGTCTCTGCCGAGGATTTCAAGAAGGCTGGGTATAGTTACACCTTCCCGACAGATAAATCGGAAACCGCAGCATTCTACACGATCAAAATCCAGACGAAAGTCCCTGACGGCACCGCAGTCGGTACCACCTATAGTAATACGGCTGAGTTTGATGGCAACAGCGCTTCCGGTGAAGTTACAGTGACCGACCGCAGCTCCTATCTGAGCAAGAGCCTATATAAGGCAGAGGACTTGGAAACCGGCAAGAAAAAGCTGACTTGGCAAACCTCGGTCTCCATCCCTACCGGTTGGAACAAGATCACCCTTACGGATACGATCCACGATGCCGAGGTAAATGGCATTGAGCAGGATGGCACACATTATGCGGTCTTGTCCGAGTTGAAGGATGAGATCAAAGCGAACTTGTACCTGACCCTGTTCAATTCCTCCGAAACCGTCACAATGGCTAATGCGTCTGAGCATCATGTTACGTTTACCGTCACCTATTATGACGAACATGGTAATACGATTACTAACAATGATGCCCATGTAGCCCAGTTTACCATCACCGCCAAGCTGGCCGATGGCCAAACGCTGGATGCCACCAGCATGGTGCTGAGCAGCTACCATACCGTTGCCGATATCAGTAATGCAGGCATAGAAGAGCCGTGGCTGTTTGTAAACAATGCTGTCTCCGGTGATAAGACCACCGATGCCAGCTACACCTATAAAAAGCCCAAGGAAGCAAAGCTTGAAAAGCTGGTCTATGAATACGGCAATTTCAATAACGCTGGCAGCAAGATCAGTGAGCTGGATTATACCAGCAACGGTGGTAAAATCTACTATGAGCTCACCATTCCCACATCACTTACTTGTAAAGATCCGCTGACCACAAAAGATTTGGTCATTACCGATACCCTGCCGGCTGGTGTTACCTTTGACATAAGTAGTGTCACGGTTGGAGCCAACGAGTACAAAGCTGACGGTTCTGTGAATCATCAAGCTTGGTTTGCTAACACAATTTATGGTTCTGGCGGCAGGTCAAACTATGATATTTCGGCAACCAAAAACTTTAGTGCATCAAAAACTCATATTGGCGCAACCGACACCGACCGTACGATCACGTTTACGATCAATAGCGGCTACAACGTTTCTGATAAACCGCAGGTTTTCTATATCCGCTACTCGGTCAGCGTTGCGGAGGACGCCTCTTGGGACGATCTTCGTACGGAAAATAAGTACCGCAACAGCGCGGAATGGAACGGCGATAAGGCAGAAACGGAAACCACCGTCAAGCGCAGCTACGAAAAGCTTTATAAGACCGGCACTGTCGTCACCGAAGCTCCCGATGCCAGCGGAAAGCCAACTGCTACCAAGAAGATCAACTACAGCGTTGTTATCAACCCCACCGGCGCTAAACTGCTGACCACCAGCAACACCCTGACCCTGACGGATACGCTTAGCTTTAATCCCTCTGACAACACTTCTGCGGATCTGGATCTGAGTTCGATCCATCTGTATGGTGTAACCCTTGATACTACCACCGGCAACATTGTTGCAGACCATACAAATGAGATCGGTCATGACCGGTTTACGGCAACCTACGACAGCCCCAACCACACCATGACCGTCACCCTCCCGGATGAACTGGCTTGTGTGCTGGAATACACCTATCAGATCTCTTATCCTTCCTCTACGGAGGTAACAGTTAAAAACCATGCAAACCTCTCCGGTCTGGAAGAGAAATGGGTCGATACCAAGGTTGTGAATTACGATTCTTCGGCTACCGTCCGGTTCAGCAAGTTTGACCTGAACAAAGTGGATTCCAACGATTATCTGGTCACACTTCCCGGTGCAACCTTCCAGCTTGCAAAGTGGAATAAAACAGCAGGTACGTTTGAAGAGGTTTGCACGCTGAAAACAAACGCTTCTGGTCAGATCAATTTCGGTCTGCAGGATTCTTCTGCAACAGCGGAGAGCTTCACTGAGAGCAGCGCCCAGCTGCTTTGCAATACGCTCTACCGTATTGTAGAGACGGATGCCCCTGCCGGCTATGCGCCTAGCAAGAGCCCGATCTACCTGCTGTGGGGTGCATTTTCCAGCACAAAGCGAGCTGACGCGTTTAATGCTGCTACCGGTGAATCTTATATCCATGATGCTTCGGAGTACGATAAATGGCTTAACTGCAACGATGTAACCTACCTTGCCCGTGGTGATATCAGTGCTGTATATGTGCCCAACACCGCTAACAGCATTACGGTTGCCAAGCATTGGCTGGATACGGACGGCAAGACAGAGCTTGCTCCGGACAAGGTCAACTCCACCTACACCGCAACCGTAGAGCTGTGGCGCAAGGGTTACCAGTATAGTGGTGAAAAGTCTGATACAAAAGTTGAAAGCGTCACCTTGGATAGTTCCAACAACTGGAGCTATAGCTGGAACAATCTTCCTTTGACTGATCCCGCTGACAGCAGTATCACCTACAAGTACTACGTTAAGGAAACAGCTTGTTCCGGTACGTTTAAATACGACCTGAACAACACCGGCATCACCGGCGGCACCATCCTGCTTTACAATCAGGTGCCCGAGGATGCTAACTACGAACTTCCCTCTACCGGCGGGTCCGGTACACTCCCGTACACAGCCGTGGGCGGCACAATGATGCTGACCGCGCTGGCATACAGCTTTATCCACCGCAAGCGCAGACGCGAAGGGAGGGCAGATGACTAAACTGTACTTCCCTGCTGGCTGTCCGGAGCTTAAACCCCGCCCGCCCAGCACAAAGTTTACGCATTAGTCCGAACACAAACCACACCCCTACCCCCCCCCCCTGCACAAAATGCAGGGGGCGGCAAGGGGCAGAAAAAAGAAAGGGGCTTTTTCCATGAAAAAAGCAATGAAGAAACTCATGGCTGCGCTGCTGGCAGTTGCTATGGTTTGCGCCATGGCTATCCCGGCGTTTGCAGCTGGCGGTACTACCACTTACACTATCACCGCACCTAATAACGGTCATATCTATGAGATCTACCAGATCTTCACCGGCACACCCTTTACTGATACAACAACTGGTAAGACTACTCTGTCCGACATCAAGTGGGGCAAAAATGCTGCTTCTAGCTATACCACAGGCAATGCAGTTGATAAGACTATTCTGGATGCCCTGTCCAGTGTTACTGGTGAGACAAACATTTTGAACAAAGTTAAAACCTACGTCGATCTCACCGATGCTCCCGCTTTTACGGCATATTATGGCAATTCTGCATCGGTTCCTGCTGGTTATTACTTGATCAAGGACGAAGATAATGTTGCTTTGGCTTCCCACACGCTGTATCTTGTTGAGGTCATCGATCAGGACATTACCATTACTCCCAAAACGGATGTTCCCACTGTTGAGAAAAAGGTATTGGAAAATACCAAGTATCAGCAGGACGACGACTTTGGCACTGGTTACAACGACACTGCTGACTACCACATCGGTGATATGGTTCCCTTTAAGCTGATTGGTCGTATTCCCGATATGAGCCGCTATACGACTTACAATTATGTTTTCCACGATACGCTTTGCAAGGCATTCGATGCACCTAATGAAAGCGTTATCAAGGTTTATCTTTCTAATAGCAAGGCTACTCTGGATACCGATATCACCAGTTCCAGCAAGATTAGTGTATCTACTGACTCCGATGGCGAAACTACCATTACCGTTTCGTTCGCTGATTTGAAGTCGGTCACCGGTGTTGCCAAGGACAAATACATCGTAGTTTCCTACTCTGCTAGACTCAATGAGAAAGCTTCTATTGGTCAGGGTACTCCCGGCAACACCAACAAAGTTTACCTTGAGTACTCCAACAACCCCAATGGCACCGGCACTGGTTGGACTCCTGTAGATACGGTCATCGTGTTCACTTACAAGCTGGATGTGACTAAGGTAGACGGTCAAGACCCTAGCAAAAAACTGGAAAAAGCAAAGTTCAAACTGCTGAATATCGATCAGACCAAATACGCACAGGTAGATGCCAATAGTAAATTCACTGGATGGACTACTGACGAGAATGCTGCCACCGAACTGGAGTCCGATGCAAATGGTCTGTTTAAGGTGATCGGTCTGGACGATGGCACCTACTTCCTGAAGGAAACTTTGGCTCCTTCCGGCTATAATACTCTCGCTGAGCCTATTAAACTGGTCATTTCTGCTAATACCAACAATGGGCAGCTCGGTTCCGGTCAAACGACTGAATTAGAAACGATCTACGTTACTGTTGGTTCTGACCCTGCTGCATCTGGTGCTACTACATTTGGTGATCCTGCAACTGGTACTGTAAACATTACGGTCGAGAACAACCGCGGCACTACCCTGCCCGGCACCGGCGGCATCGGCACCACCATCTTCTACGTGATCGGCGGCGGCCTGATGGTTGCAGCAGCCATCCTGCTCATTACCAAAAAGCGCATGGAGAACCGCTAAGCTCTCCTTTTCCCCTGCCCTGATCCTGAAACTATAACGTTAGGGAGTAGCCCATGAAAAAGAACAAAAGCACCATTATACTGATCCTCGTCTTTTTCGTGGGTCTATCCGTGATGTTATACCCCACCATCAGCGATTATGTCAACCAGCGCAACCAGTCCCGCGCGGTGGCAAGCTACGCGCAGGACGTGGACAACATGACCGATGCGGATTACAGCGGATACTTTGACGCCGCCGATGCCTTTAACGCACAGGTAGCCGCCAACGAGTACGCGCTCTACCGCCCGGATCAGCTTACCGGCTACGCCGACACGCTGGATATTACCGGCACGGGCATTATGGGTTACATCACCATCTCCAAAATAGGCGTGGAGCTGCCCATCTACCACGGCACCAGCGACAGCGTATTGCAGATCGCCGCAGGCCATTTGGAGGGCACCAGCCTGCCGGTGGGCGGCGCGTCCACCCACGCGGTCATCTCGGCGCACCGCGGCCTGCCCAGCGCAAAGCTGTTTACCAACCTTGACCAGCTGGAAGTAGGCGATACCTTTACCATCACCGTGCTGGACCGGGTGCTCACCTACGAGGTGGACAAAATTTCCATCGTGCTGCCCACCGAGACCGACGAGCTGAAGATCGCCGAAGGCAAGGATTACGTCACCCTGATGACCTGCACCCCCTACGGCATCAACACCCACCGCCTGCTGGTACGCGGCCACCGCGTGGAGACCCCGGATCAGTACAAGCACATCCGTGTTACTGCCGAAGCGCTCAAGATAGAGCCTATCATCGTTGCGCCCGTCATGGCGCTGCCCATGCTGCTGATCCTGCTGATCGGTATGCTGCTTTCCACACGCAAACGCAAGAAAACAAGAGGTGAAGAACATGAAAAGCATTGATCTGCGTCATCGTCTGGCAGCTGTGCTGCTGGCTGTGTGCCTTGTGGTATGCTGCGCCCTGCCGGCGTTTGCCACCAGTGCCAGCCTTGTGTCCGGGCGGCTGGGCTCGCTCCACGTCCGTCTGTACGACACCCACAACGATGTGCCCCTGCGCGGCGGCGAGCTGACCTTGTATCAGGTTGCCGCCGTCAAGCGCACCGGCGGCAGCCTGTCCTACGCCTATACCGGCGATTTTACGGGCTGCGGCGTGCCGCTGGGCGATCTTTCCGACAGCACGCTGGCTGACCAGCTGGCAAAGTATCTGCCCACCGTGCCCGCCGTTGCCGCCCAGCAGAACGTGGACGAGGAAGGCTACGCCGACTTTACCAAGCTGCCGCAGGGGCTGTATCTGGTCATGCAGACCGAGGCTTCCCACGGCTATGAAGCCATCAAGCCCTTCCTTGTGTCCATTCCCCTGCCGGATGGCGACAGCTGGATCTACGATGTGGACGCCACCCCCAAGGTAGGCGCTACCATCCCGGATACGCCGGAGACCCCGCCGGACACCCCCGATACCCCGGAGCAGCCGGATACCCCTGACACGCCGGTAAGCCCGGACAGCCCCGATAACCCGGTAAGTCCCGACAGCCCGGACAACCCCGTAAGCCCCGATAACCCGGACAATCCGGTCTCCCCTTCCAACCCGGATAAGCCCGTTCTGCCTCAGACTGGTCAGCTGAACTGGCCTGTGCCGGTGCTGGCCTGCAGCGGTGTGCTGCTGTTTGCCATCGGCTGGGTGCTGAACCGTCAGGGCAAAAAGGAACACTAACTTCGTACTCCCTTCTTTTCGGCATAGCATGGCGTTGTGTGCCGAATTTGCTCCCCCGCAAGGGGGAGCTTTTTTGTGCTCTCTCCCCTGCCGGACGCGGCACGATTTTGAATGGCCTCCGCTGCGCTCTGGCCATGTTCAGCGGAAAGATTATTTTAAATTTTTGCGTTTAGAGCACTCTGCGGAGCGCTCTAAACGCTTTTTTCACGGATGGGGTCGCAGCCCGAAACTGCATTTGCAGTGCCTGCTTCCTACGGAAGCGCGGCGCTGCGGTAGAATACCCCTTCCGTCTGCTCACTGCGTTCGCAGCCACCTTCCCCAAGGGGACGGCTTTTGGCGGTGAAGGCAAAGTTCACGGCATTGCCAAAGGCGTCCCCTTGGGGGAGCTGGCACGGCGCAAGCCGTGACTGAGGGGGTACACGCAAAAACTCCCCCAGTCGCCTACGGCGACAGATTCCCCTTTTTGTCGCTGCGCGACATCTTCCCCCGGCCGGGGGAAGTCGTCCTCTGAGATGGGGCCTTTGGCATAGCGGCAGACATTTTGGCTTAAACGCAAAGTATCCGGTTTCGCCAGAGGCTCCCTCCCCGAGGGAGCTGGCAAACCCGCAGGGTTTGACTGAGGGAGTTACACACAAAAAAAGCCGCTGTACAAAAAGTACAGCGGCTCTTATTTTATGCAGTCTGTATTAGGCTTTTACTGCTGCTGAGCGGCCTTTTTGGCTTCCAGTGCCAGAATGGCATCGCGGCGGCTCAGGTTGATGCGGCCCTGCTGGTCGATGTCGGTCACCTTGACCACGATGGCATCGCCCACGGCAACCACGTCCTCTACCCGCTCCACGCGCTTGGTGTCCAGCTTGGAGATATGCACAAGGCCTTCCTTGCCCGGAGCGATCTCCACAAAGGCACCAAAGTTCATCAGGCGGGTCACCTTGCCCTTGTAGATGGCACCGATCTCGGGATCCTCCACAATGGTCTTGATGGTAAAGATGGCGCGCTTTGCGTCCTCCTGATCCACAGCGGAGACGAACACATGGCCGTCCTCCTGCACGTCGATCTTGCAGTTGCAGGTGGCGCAGATGTCCTGAATGACCTTGCCGCCCTTACCGATGACGTCCTTGATCTTGTCGGTGGGGATCATCATGCTGAACATCTTGGGTGCCCAGCGGCTCAGCTCCTGACGGGGCTGGGCGATCACGGGCTTGATGATCTCGTCCAGAATATACAGCCGACCCTTGCGGCACTTCTCGAAGGCCTCGGCAATGATGTCGTAGGTCAGGCCATCGATCTTGATGTCCATCTGGATGGCGGTAATGCCCTTGCGGGTGCCGCCGACCTTAAAGTCCATATCGCCGTGGAAGTCCTCCACGCCCTGAATGTCCAGCATGGTCATCCAGCGCTCGCCCTCGGTGATCAGGCCGCAGGAAATGCCCGCAACCGGAGCCTTGATGGGCACGCCTGCGTCCATCAGTGCCAGCGTAGAGCCGCAGATGGAAGCCTGAGAGGTGGAGCCGTTGGAAGAGAGCACCTCGGACACGCAGCGGATGGTGTAGGGGAACTCCTCCAGAGAGGGCAGCACCGGCACCAGAGCACGCTCGGCCAGTGCACCGTGACCGATCTCGCGGCGGCCGGGGCTGCGCGGTGCGCGTGCCTCGCCCACGGAATACGGCGGGAAGTTATAGTGGTGGATATAGCGCTTGGTCTGCTCGTCGGTCAGATCGTCCATCAGCTGGTTGTCCTTGGTGCCGCCCAGCGTGCAGGTGGTAAGCACCTGCGTCTGGCCACGGGTGAACATACCGGAGCCGTGCACGCGGGGCAGGATGCCCACCTCTGCGGCCAGCGGGCGGATCTCGTTGATGCCGCGGCCGTCCACGCGCTTGCCCTCATCCAGCAGCCAGCGGCGCACCACGAACTTCTGCATCTTGTAGCTTACCAGATCCAGATCGGCGGCAGACAGGTCGGGATATTCCTCGGCGATCTTGTCCATGATGGGCAGCAGGGCTGCATCACGCACGTTCTTGTCGTCGGTGTCCATAGCGGCCTTGAAGTCGTCCAAGTACTTATTCTGGATGGCGTGGAACACGTCCATGTCCAGACCCACAACCTGGAAGTCGATCTTCGGCTTGCCGCGCTCGGCCACGATCTTGTTGATGAACTCGATGATCTTCTTGATCTCAACGTGTGCGGTCTTGATGGCGGTCAGCATGGTGTCCTCGTCCACCTCGTTGGCACCGGCCTCGATCATCACGATCTTGTCCATGGTAGCGGCAACGGTCAAGGCAAGGTCGCTCACCTTGCGCTGCTCCTGCGTGGGGTTCAGCACGATCTCGCCGTCCACCAAGCCCACCTGCACGCCGCCGATGGGGCCGTTCCACGGGATATCGGACACGGCAGTCACCAGAGAAGCGCCGATCATGCCGGCGATCTCGGGGCTGCAATCCGGGTCAAGGCTCATGACGGTCATGGTGATGCACACGTCGTTGCGCATCTCCTTGGGGAACAGCGGGCGCATGGGGCGGTCCACCACGCGGCTGGTCAGGATGG
>ERZ1673699.1181-NODE-1181-length-22289-cov-5.886750_pt1 | contig 22289 bp, 23 predicted proteins | sample MGYA00580229_ERZ1673699 | MGnify/ENA primary metagenome ERZ1673699 (study PRJEB41218, sample SAMN15661785) | gut metagenome | host: Homo sapiens | place: Canada: London | collected 2015-08-20/2019-03-30 | study: EMG produced TPA metagenomics assembly of... | reverse complement strand
GCCTTGCGAACATCGTCCCCTAAAGTAGAAACTTTGTCAGGATGATGCTTCAGAGCCATTTGTCGATACGCATTTTTTACCTCTTCGTTGGAGGCAGAAGGAGAAACGCCCAACACGCGGTAAGCAGCTTCCAGACTGGAAGAGCTGTCTTTAAGGTTGAGCATTGAGTCTACATCGGTGGCAGAAAGTCCCAAATTGATGGCAACTTCTTTGAGTACATTGATTTCCTCGGTCACAACATGCCCGTCCACTTGTGCCATGATGGCCAAGAAGTTGAGCAGTTGTAGACGCTCTGGGTAAGCCATTTGGCTACGTATTTCTAAGCATGCCTGTTGGATAGTGGATTGGAATCGTTGCCACCCCATTTGCTTTTGTTGTTCAAAAAGTTTCAGAACAATGTCTTCTCCTTGCTTTACAGCGATAGCTCCAAAGTTTTGACGTAGGAAGTTTCGTAGCAATTCCATTTCCGAGTGCATCACCTTTCCGTCAGCTCGAATGATATAGGAAGCGAGTGCTAAAAACGAAAAGAGGAAAGAATTGCGTTGGCGTTCTGCTTGCACACGTTGCCATTGACTATCTCGTTGGTTAGTGTGAGTCTGTGTTTGTCCATGCTCACGATTTTGATAAGGTTCGTTAACGGCATCTATTTCATTGTCAAAAAGCCATCCTAAAGCGAACCCTGCTAAAGCTCCGAGAGCACCACCTTGTAAAAATCCAAGTAGTCCGCCAATCCATTTTCCTGTTGCCATATATCTGTTGTATAATGTGTTTTTAGTCTTATCTTCATAGTTGAATATGTTTCATACAGCTATGAGTTAGTAGCCCTTCTTGAAGCGTTTCTTAGAAAGCACAAATTCGTTGTTGGTAATCTCTTCCACGTCAAGCGATTGATAGGAAATGTGATTATTTTTCTGCCCAACTTCACACAAAAATCCTATTCGTCCATCCTTTTGAGCTATCATAGTGGAATAAGATGAAGGTCCATGATGAACCTGCATCCCTCTTTTCCAATGGGATGCAAACTCGAGAGCTGATAAGTGTTCCTTTCCAATTTCTTTGTAAAAGATGCCCACATTCGTTCGTTGTGGTCCAAAAGGTACCGATTGAAGAGCTAAATATGTTTCCTGACCATCAGATTTACGTATGACGGGTAAAACCAATATCTCCCCGTTGCATTGGTTCTTGATATGAGCCATATCGGACGCCGTTTGTCGGCTGTCCCAATGACCTTCACCTTTTTTGATATTGGTAAACGTAAAGATGTTGAACATTCTGCCTTCTGTGCGTGAGCTAAGAATAAGACTACCATCGGGAAGCTCTTCACATTTCACTTCATCACCATCTTTGCAGGGAGATTCGTCGATATTACCAAGAACTTTCCACTGATGTCCAAAGTCATCGCTATAAACAATGAAATTGCCCGAGAGCGTGCACAGACCTGAGTACAAGCGATAATATTTGCCTACTTTGATGTATCTGCTTTGATGAATTCTGCCTGAGGTAAAGAACAAAGATTGAATTGGACCTTGCTTGCGACCATCAAACAGTCGATAAATCTGCTCTGTAATCTCGTGTCCTTTGTCCCAAGTCTTGCCATTGTCATTACTGCGAAACACTGCCACTCTGTTAGGATTGTCACGCTTGCCCTGAAAGTAAACCGTTTTGCCTGCTACGCAAACAGCCAACACCTCACTGTTGGTGCGATTGGCTACCAAACCACAATCGCCAAAGGCATAATCCCACTGAATGCGATTTTCGTCACCATGCCCATCGGCAAGTTTGGAAATAGGTGACCAAGTATTGCCATTATCTTTACTGATGCGGTACACTAAGTCCACAGCACCATAACCAATATCAGAACCACAATAGCGGAAATCAGAAACAGCAATCAAGTTTCCATTTCTGCACTGAGCAATGGCAGGAATACGATATGGGATTTCGTTGGCTGAATCTGTTTCGAATAGCAGTTGTTGGTGATGCTGGTTGTTTGAGGCTTGTACAACAAGACCAGTTGAAAGTAACCATAAAAAAGATATCAATCTAAAAATTTTCATAAGTAGTGGTGTTTTTTGTTATATAATAAAATCACGCTTTGAGTTGTCCATAAGAGTTTTACTTCTTGTTTACAAATATACGTAAAAAAAGCTGAGCATCTGTGATAGGTGTTAAAGATTTTGATAGTTAGGGATGCTATCCAAATATATATAATTTTTATGTTCATAATTCATCTTGCAGCAATAGCTTTCAATACCATTGCTAACAATTAAATAATCGACATGAAGTAAGAAATTATAAGTTGAGATTTGGTCAAAAACTTTTTGTGTAATGGGGATATGGGGTGCTTTATATTCAATAATCATTCTTGGTTTTAATGTAAGATCGTATAAGATACTGTCAACGCGCAGGGTCTTATCGGCTATCTTTAACGAAACCTCATTTGCTAAAAGCGACATTGGATAATTTTTGTGTTCGATGAGATAATGAATAAAATGCTGCCTAACCCATTCCTCTGGAGTGAGTGCTACATATCTTCTTCGAAGAATATCAAAAATAGTGGGCTTGTCCTTTGTACCCCCTAATTTTATTTGGTATTGGGGTAGGTTTAATCGAAACATTTTAGTAATTTTGCATTCAAATACAAAGTTAATAAAAAAGAAGAAGGTAAAAGAGATTAGTAAGAATTTTGTGAACATTTTTCAGGTGATTACTTGAGACGTTTTCAAAAATAAATTCTGCTGAACTTGTTTCTCTTTTTCATTCTTTTATGAATGACATGCCAAAAGCTGGAGTCACATACGAGTCTGTGATGCGAGAATTAAAAGCTCGTCATTTTTCACCTATATATGTATTAATGGGTGATGAGTCGTATTATATTGATAAAATTGCGGACTACATTGCTGAGCATGTTCTACAACCAGAACAGAGAGATTTTAATCAAAATATTATATTTGGAGCGGATGTCAACGCTGCACAAATTATAGATCTTTCAAAAGGTTATCCCATGATGGCTGATTATCGTGTAGTCATTGTGAAAGAGGCACAGAATTTAAAAGATACGGAGCTAATTGCTAAATATCTCGAGAATCCTGTTCGTTCTACAATCTTGGTCCTATGTCATAAAAATGGTACAATTGATAGTCGTAAGCGACTTATAAAAAAAGCAGATGCCTTAGGAATCGTTTTTGAAAGTAAAAAGATGCGTGAGAGTGATCTTCCCAACTTTATACTCTCTTATCTAAAGAATAAAAATATTGCTATTGACTTTAAGTCGAGTGTTATGATTGCAGATCATGTGGGCGCTGACTTAAATCGTCTCATTTCTGTTTTAGAAAAAGTTCTTATATCTCTTCCTGAAAATGATCGAGAGATAGATCCTACTTTAATTGAAAAGCAAATAGGAGTGAGCAAAGATTTTAATGCTTTTGAATTGAGAGCTGCTTTGATAAATCGTGATATTTTTAAAGCAAATCAAATTATCAAATATTTTGACAATAATCCAAAGGCAGGATCTATCTATTCCTTTCTTCCATTACTTTTTAATTATTTCCAAAATCTGATGATTGCTTATTATGCTCCCTCTAAAACAGATAATGCCGTGGCTCAATATTTAGAGTTGAGAGGGGGATGGGCTGCTCGTGATTATATGAGTGGGATGAGAAATTACTCAGGCAAGAAAACCATGCAGATTATTTCTAAGTTTAGAGAGATTGATGCCAAATCAAAGGGTATCAACAACCCAAATACTTCAACGGGAGACCTGATGAAAGAGCTTATTTTCTTCATTTTGCACTGATAAACATACTTTTTTCGTTACTTTTTCTCTATAATCAAACTTTTCTTTTTCGCCATTTTTTCCCTTAAAGCCCGATATAATAAGACTTTAAGTGTTTTTAGTATGCTCAAAATTCGCAAATTTAAGAGCAACTTGAGGGATGGTCCAGAATATGAGAGTTATGAGAAAATAAGCACTAATTTTATGCTCACGATTTCTTATTAACGTTTATTATAGTTTTCGTTTCTGTATTTTTGTATTCTAAATTATAAAAACGTATATTTTATTTTATCGTTTTGTTGATTTATGTTTCTACATTCTAAACAAAAAGCAGTTTATTGTATAAATTCGAATATGTAAATATACAGATTTAGTTTCATATATTCATAATTATACGTACAATACAATTACACATTTTATTATGATAACCAACAACTTACATGTATTTTATCAAGCCTTTTACGGTGAATAGGTACATAAATTGAAAAAATACATTAGAAACTCTGTAATAAACACTGAAAAGTAACACGTAAGTGAAATGTAATCAGTTATTAGCATTTTTACGCTATACAAAGTTATATTGCGAAAAGAATGGTTTATATTTATAAATTAAGATTTCAAATACCATCGATGTTTTTTGATTTACAAACACAAACAATTTACATTTACATAAATGAATTTGTTGTTTGGAAATAATTTATAAAAATGAATTGTATGTCCAATTTAATGTTTACCTTTGTAAAATCAACGAAAATTAGTGAATTAACCCCTAAAAGCAAGCTTATGGACGAAATGAAGGATAGAATTAGGCAATTAATGTTGGCTCAGCACATGAATCAACAAAGTTTTGCTGAGGTGTTAGATATATCCCCTGCCTCATTGAGTAGTATTTTTAATGATCGAACCAAACCAACGCTTAATCATATTGATGCCATTAAAAGCAAATTTCCTTCTATAAATTTAGACTGGTTGATGTATGGAAAAGGTTCAATGTTTCTGGATGGCGATTCTCATGATGACCTAAAAAGCTCAAATGTCTCTACTCAATTACAACCAACTTTAGATTTTGATGATACTTCTTCTATAGATACCCACCCTTCAACGAGACAAGTTGCATCAGTACCTCCTATGAGTACAAATCCTGCTTCTTCATCTCAACAAATAAATATGAATTTTCTTGACAAAAAAGAACGAAAGATTACTGAAATCAGAATATTTTATGATGACCAAACTTGGGAGACTTTTGTACCTAAAAAGTAAAGTGTGCAATCTTTTTCCTTAATTGTTATGCTTCCTTTTTTAATGGTTCTTACGTTCCAATCTCTTCATTGATGAGGGCATTATTTTAGTTTCTTCGTTTGTCAAACCTCGTAAATTATGTTATCTTTGTATCGATTTAAGAAGTGCAGCACTTAGGGTTTGAAAAGCTTAACTAATGAATACTTCTTTTAGTGCCAATCAGCTTTGAAACTTTGGTGATGTTTGTACACATATCTATATATACAAATAAAGCTTTATTTGATGAAGAAAATTTGTGAGGACTTGCTAGTTCATTCTCTTGAGCAATTAAGTAGCAGACATTGGTTAATGCGCCTACGATCATCTTCGCAGCTTCCAGAGATGTTGCCAGGGCAGTTTGTACAGATTAGAGTGGAGCATTCCCCCTCTACCTATTTGCGGCGTCCCATTTCAATCAATATGGTAGATTACGAAAAGAATGAGCTATTGCTGCTAATTGCAGCAGTTGGTGAGGGAACCCGACAGTTAGTGCGCTTACAACCAGGTGAACGAGTTAACTGCTTGTACCCATTGGGTAACGGCTTTACCATGCCTTCCAGTCCCAAAGAAAACTGTCTGTTGATTGGTGGCGGTGTTGGTACTGCTCCTCTTCTTTTCTTAGGCAGGCGAATAGCTGAAATGGGAGCGCAGCCAACTTTCCTCTTAGGAGCAAGAACATCCAGCGAACTTCTCGAGAAAGACATGTTTAGAAAGTATGGCGAGTTATATCTCACGACCGAAGATGGTTCGGAAGGCGAGTCTGGCTTCGTTACAGGACACTCAATTCTTCGTCAGAAACGCTTTGACCGAATTGCGACTTGTGGTCCCAAGCCCATGATGCTCTCTGTTGCTCGTTATGCCAAAAGAGAAAATATAACGTGTGAAGTATCCCTTGAAAATGATATGGCTTGTGGATTAGGTGCCTGTCTATGCTGTGTAGAGAACACGACAGAAGGGCATATTTGTGTATGTAAAGAAGGTCCTGTGTTAAATATAAAGAAGTTGTTATGGCCGCTTTAAATGTAAAAATAAATAATATTGACTTCAAAAATCCTATTCTTACCGCTTCGGGTACATTCGGATATGGATTAGAGTATGCTGATTTGGTGCCTTTAGATCAGCTTGGTGGCATCATTGTGAAAGGTACTACACTTCATCATCGGGAGGGAAATCCCTATCCACGAATGGCAGAGACACCTTTTGGCATGTTGAATTGTGTGGGGCTTCAGAATAAGGGAGTGGATTATTTTTGTCGTGAAATCTATCCAAAGATAAAGGACATCGATACCCACATGTTGGTCAATGTGAGTGGGAACACCCCCGATGATTATGCTGCCTGCGCTGCTCGCATTGATGAGTTGGACAAGATTCCCGCTATCGAACTGAATATTTCCTGTCCCAATGTAAAGGCTGGAGGAATGGCTTTTGGTGTGACATGCGCTGGAGCAGCTAGTGTCGTAAAGGCTGTTCGACAGGCTTATCACAAGACACTCATCGTTAAGTTGTCGCCAAATGTCACCGATGTGGCTGAAATAGCACGAGCTTGTGAGGCTGAAGGAGCCGATAGCGTTTCCTTAATCAATACCCTCATGGGTATGGCGGTTGATATTGAGCGTCGCAAACCTGTTCTTAGTATTGCGACAGGAGGACTTAGCGGTCCTGCTGTGAAGCCTGTAGCCCTGCGAATGGTATGGCAAGTGGCAAAAGCAGTCAAGATTCCTGTCATTGGACTGGGGGGTATTTCATCGGCAGAAGACGCCATTGCATTTATGATGGCGGGTGCAACGGCTATTCAAATAGGCACAGCTAATTTTGTTGATCCCACCATAACTCTTCAGGTTCGTGATGGTATTAACCAATGGCTGGAGCAGCATGGATGCGCTTCGGTGGTAGAAATCATTGGCGCATTGGACGATTGACCCGACTTAATGTTGCACATCTCGTTCATCTGCTGAATCCGATTAGGCTCTAAAAAAACATTTCCTATGAAAATACAATGTATATTAATCAGCATAGCCTTTGCTTCTTTTTTATGCTCATGCGAGAGTGTACAAAGTTTGGAAGGGCTTGTGGTGGATGTTCATAATGTTCCTTTAGATAGTGTTTTAATTTCAGACGATCTGATGAATTTTCGTATGCGTACAGATTCGTTAGGAAGATTTAGGTATATGATAATGCTACCTACAACAAGCCGAGGTATAGACACAAAATTTAGTTTTTCCAAAAAAGGATTTATAGATCATAGTCAGACAATTAAAGTCTATCGTTCTACGAAAGTTATTGTTGTTATGGATAAAGACACACCTGAATAAACTGATGGTACAACAATCATGGGTTGTCATTATTGAGCAGACCCTAATTAGTCATACCATCGTTCATTTGTTTGTATTGCGGATTTTCACAGATTTTACATGTCAAATACGAATATCATATAAGTACATTCTACAACCGCTTATTACAACCCTGCAAAATACGTCTTCAATACCTCCACATATTTCATCATGGCATTACGCCCCGTGTCTGTCATCTTGCAGATAGTTCGGGGTTTTACGCCCGAGCCATCTGTAGTTTTTGATATATAGCCTGCTGTGACCAGTTTATCCAGCTGTACACTAAGGTTGCCTGCCGTCGATTCTGTCTTTTCTTTGATATAGTTGAAGTCTGCTTTCTCTACATTCAGCAGAATCGACATTACGGCAAGACGCAACTGGCTATGGAGTAATGGATCCAACTCTTTCATTATTGTTGCTTTTTTGCTTTGAAGTTAAGGATATGTCCGGGGATGACAAGGGTAATGACAAAGGACAAGACCATCAGTTCCATCTGTATAATACTTATAACTTGTTCACCAGAAACAAAGTTGCGAAGCCATCCAGTGCCAATCACTACACCAAGAAGTCCGCATATCTGTATCGACTTCTCTTTGAGTATTACGCCAGAGGTGTATGTGCCTATACCTGGCAACAACATACCCAACAAAAACATTCCGTTCCAACTCCTTACTTCTCCGAAATGTAAAAGGCAGTCAATGGCGTAGACTGCAAACATTGCACTTATAATAGCCCACACTTTATTTATAGTGTTGCTTGCATAAGTGCTTGCCACATGACTCTTGCGCTTTGCCATGTAGGTCTTTATACTTGAGACTGCGAATCCTGCTATCGGTATGGCCAAGTAAAGCCAACCACATTTTGGGTCGTTGGTTGCGCGCAGCATGACAATTACTGCCAACGATATTGCAGCACTAAGGTAGCCCCATATAAGGAAACTGTCACCATTACCTACAGATAAATCCTTCTTTGTCTGATTTATCATTCGAGTGATAAGCTCAAGGCTCTCTTGCTCCGAAATCTTCTTCTCTTCCATTTTCGTTACGTTATTGCGACACACTTATTGCATATATCAAGCGTGATGTGTCTGGTTAAAAACTTAGTTTATTTTATAAACCATCTTTGGAAAAAGAGAAGCAAGGAGGTCGACTCTCACTTGCTTTAGCTAGCATTATTCTCTTCGAACACTGATGATTACAGTTGCAAATTTAGATAAGTTTATTTTATAAACCAAATGATTTGCAATAAAATATTCGACATTTAACTTTTGTTTACAACTGGCTGTGCTTTTGCTATTTGCTCGACAATGCTTAGTGCCATAGCCGTTTCTCCTGGCAGATAGAACATGGCTTTGCGTCTTTGCAGCTCTTCATAGAGCTGCAAGGCTTTCTTTTCGTCTTTATTATGCAATCAATACTCCGTTAATTCTAATATAATATCGTTCACGGTGATACAAAGAAAAATATATGTCACTCAGATGGAATGTTACGGAACCCATTGCGAGCAGGTCTACAGAACGAATTTCAACCTCAGCCGGGCTTAGTGCATCAATTAGGTTCAGTACAACCTGTCACTTTCCCAGCTTTATCTCAAATTTTAATGAACTATTGTCTGCATGTATCATTTTTTTTGTAAGTTTGCAATATCGAAAGTACTAAATCGGAAGTTATGAATAAAGTAAAGATTTTATTGTTCTCGCTTGTTACAACGCTTCTTGTAGCCTGTGGAACCACACGTACTGTACCTATCACAGGGCGTCATCAAAGTTTGATGGTGTCTGATGAGCAGGTGCTTAGTTTAAGTAATCAGGAATATCGTAAGTTTATTGCGTCAGCAAAACTCTCTTCAAATGCCAACCATACAGCGATGGTGAAGCGTGTAGGTCATAAGTTAGCGAATGCGGTAGAAACCTTTTTCCGTACAAATGGCTTGTCCAATGAGTTGAGTCATTATAGTTGGGAGTTCAATTTAGTGGCTGACAAGCAAGTCAATGCCTTTTGTATGCCTGGCGGAAAGATTGTAGTATATGAAGGCTTGTTGCCCTATACTCAAAACGAGGCGGCTCTTGCCGTGGTGCTTGGCCACGAGATAGCACATGCTGTTGCGCGCCACAGTGCAGAGCAGATGAGTGCGCAAATTCGTAACAATGTGGGCGTTCAGGTGTTAGGTGGTGCTTTAGGAGCAATGGGAGTGGGTTCTACCACCACGCAACTGGCTCAAATAGTAGCGCAACAGGGCTTACAATTCAGAAGCTTGAAATATTCTCGTGCACATGAGACGGAAGCCGACAAGATGGGAATTATCTTTGCAGCCATGGCGGGTTATGATCCTCGTGAAGCCATTCCATTTTGGAAACGTATGTCTTCAGGGCAGCAAGCACATAGTGACATGTTCAGTTCGCACCCCTCTGACAGTAAGCGTATTGCAGCTTTAGAGCGTGAGATGCCTACAGCCTTGACTTATTATCATGGTCATGGCAAGACCGCTGCACCTGTCTTAAAAAAAAGTACAAAACAAAGATTTAAATCACAGTCTAACTCGAACGTGAAGTCTGTTTCTGTTTCCGACTTGTATAAGAATGCTCAATAATATGCATCTATTTTTCATGGATTCGCAAGGAGTCGAGTCTTGAATCATTGTTCTATGCGTAAACGTTATATTTAACTATGGTAGACTTCATCATCTGCCATAGTTTTTTAGTTTCATGAACCTCTCGCACATTTCTATTTACCTGCCCACAGTCAACTCAAAAGGTGCACTTTTTGTCATGTTATTTCAAAATTTAAGATTTCTCTTTTAGGGCTGGTTCTATAAATTAGCTTTGTTAGATTTTGAGCTTATTTTTGAGGTCAAAATGCAAGAGAGTGAAGGAGTGTAGCGAGCTACACGACTGAACGAACTTACATTTTGAACCAAAAAGAAGCCAAAAGATAACAAAACGTATTTCATAAACATTTAATGACTATGTGCGGTGGTAATTTATAGAACCAGCCTTAGAAAAGATACAGCCACCGAATAGCACTTCCTCTGCACTTTTAGCGATTCTTTGTGAGAACGATACCGTAAAAAATGGAAAAATCTCTTGCACTGTCCAATCAAAATAATTATCTTTGTCAAGAGAGCAATCATTTCCTCATGTTGGAAGTTTTTACTTACTCAAGGTATGACTTATCTCTTCAATTTTTATAGTATTTCAAATCCTTAAACCAATGTTTGAATATTTATCGCAACATTTATGGCTGGTCTGGATTATCATTACCATGCTGTGCTTGATTATCGAACTGGGATCGGGCGATTTCTTTGTCACTTGTTTTGCTTTGGGGGCTCTTGTCGCCATGATTAGCGCACTCGTTGACTTGCCGATATGGCTTCAGGTCATTATTTTTGCTGTCGGTTCTGTTCTCAGCATCGTTTTCATTCGTCCTCCATTGTTACATGCTTTACATGCTTCTGGCGAGACTCGAGTTAGCAATGCCGAGGCACTCATTGGCAGGAAGGGGACAGTTGTTGAGACTATTCATGCCAATGGCAGCGGATATGTCCAAATAGACGGTGATGTGTGGAAAGCCGTCAGCAGTGATTTGTCACAAATTGAACCAGGAGAACGTGTCCGTGTCATCAAGATGGATAGCATCATTGTTACAGTGGAACCTTGCCTGTAAAAGTCGTAGAATATTAATCAAAGCAATAAATTATGATAGCAACTTACGTATTAGTAGCAATTGTAGTCTTGGCGTTAATCTTTGTCAAGCAAGCAATTATCATCATTCCACAGTCTGAAACCAAAATTGTGGAACGTCTCGGAAAGTATTATGCCACCCTTAGTCCAGGCATTAATATCATCATTCCCTTTATCGATCGTGCCAAAACGATAGTCACCATGACTCGAGGACGATATATTTACAGTACCAGTATCGACCTTCGTGAGCAGGTATATGATTTTGACAAGCAGAATGTGATTACCAAAGACAACATCCAAATGCAAATCAATGCATTGCTGTATTTCCAAATTGTTGATCCATTCAAAGCAGTTTACGAAATCAACAACCTGCCCAACGCCATAGAAAAGCTGACGCAAACAACCTTGCGTAACATTATTGGTGAACTTGAATTGGACCAAACGCTTACCTCGCGCGACACGATTAACACCAAACTTCGTGCCGTTCTCGATGATGCCACTAATAAATGGGGTATCAAGGTGAACCGCGTCGAATTGCAAGACATCACACCTCCTGAGAGTGTGTTGCAGGCCATGGAGAAACAGATGCAGGCAGAGCGTAACAAGCGTGCTACTATTTTGACCAGCGAGGGCGAGAAGCAAGCTGCCATTTTGCAATCCGAAGGCGAGAAGACCAGTACTATCAACCGTGCCGAGGCTACCAAGCAGCAGGCCATTCTCTACGCTGAAGGTGAGGCAACTGCACGCATTCGCAAGGCAGAAGCAGAGGCGATTGCCATTCAGAAGATTACCGAGGCTGTGGGGCAGAGTACCAATCCTGCTAATTACCTCTTGGCACAGAAGTACATCGCCATGATGCAAGAGTTGGCGTCTGGTAACCAATCCAAGACGGTCTACTTGCCTTACGAGGCTACCAACTTGCTCGGAAGTATTGGAGGTATAAAGGATTTGTTCAAGACAGAATAGAGATTCAATGTTGTTTCCGATAAATCAATGTGGGATGAAGCGAAAATAAGCAAAAACAGTAGCTACTTCCATACAGCGAATATCGTGTCTTTTTAACATTGAGAATAAAATAATTTAGCAGAGTGATACAGATGATAGGCTCATCGTTCGTCACTCTGCCACATCTTTTTAATAGAGATTCGTCCGCATAGCAAATATAGGTGGGATAACGTGAAACAGATGATGTTGCGCATTGCTCTTGGCAATAATTCGGGCACATCATCTATAATGTTACTTTCTGCACTACGCACGTCTCGACAGGGTTGTTCGCTTTGCTACAACATCGAAACAGCCAAGAGCATATCCACAGGGGGATAAAGAAGCCTTCGGCTTTACCCCAATTATTTTAAGTGGTGAAAAACACACAGCGAAAGACTTGCCATTGCTCATTAAGAAATATAGGTTCATTGATTTTGATGAACCTGTATTTGATGCTGCCAAAGGGTAATGTAATGAGGTAGCCATTGGATTTTGTGAAAAAATAAGGAGTACAAAGTATTGGAACTTACAGCTGTGGCAAGGAAGATGTGAGTTAGCAATGGCGGTATTGTTCATATTTTCAAAGGCAAATTTCAAGTTTTTTTGTGTTATCCGTTGCAAGTGAGCAAATTAAAGTCTAACTTTGTAGAAAAATATTGTAATGAATATCTGTATCGTAACAGGGGCACGCCCCAATTTCATCAAAGTGGCACCTATTATAAGGGCTATCAACAAAGCAGCTAATGAGGGTAGGGATATTACTTACCAATTAGTTTATGCGGGCAGGGAGGACGACCCTACACTGGAAAACTCACTCTTCGACGACTTGCAAATGCCACGTCCTGATACTTATTTAGATGTAGATTGCGACAATCTCAACGAGCTTACAGGATGCGTCATGGCAGGTTTTGAGCATTATTTGCAAAGTCATCCCACCGATGTTGTTATTGTTGTGGACGACTTAGCTTCGACATTAGCAGCTGCTATCGTCACCAAAAAGCAAGGTATTACATTGGCTCACTTGGTGGCAGGCACCCGAAGTTTTGATATCAACATGCCGAAGGAAATCAATAGATTGGTCATTGACGGGCTTAGTGATTTGTTGTTTACCGCAGGAATGAAGAGCAACAGTACCGCCACTCGTGAAGGAGCAGAGCAATCGAAGATTTATTTAGTGGGTAATATCCTCATGGATACCCTTCGTTACAACCGCAATCGTTTACAACGCCCTACAATCCTTAGTCAGTTAAATATCGAGGATGGGTCGTATCTCGTCTTTACATTGAATAGAAAGGCATTGCTGTCCAATGAAGAATTGCTACGCTCATTACTCCGTGTGATAGGCGATAGATGTGGCGGAAGAAAGATTATAGCTCCCTTACGTGGTCGAGCAGCGCAGGTCGTTAGGCGACTTATTGGTAACGATTACCCAGTCTTTCAATTAATAGAACCCCTTACATACTTACAATTTGGCTATCTCACAGCCCATGCTTGCGGCATTATTACCGACAGCGGTAATGTGGCAGAAGAGGCAACGTTTCATGGTGTACCCTGCATCACGCTCAATCGGTACACCGAGCATATTGAGACAGTGAAGGAAGGCTCTAATGTCTTGGTGGGCGAGGATACCACTCTCTTGGCACAAGCCATGGATCAGATGGTGGCAGGAGAATGGAAAAAGAGTTCCATACCTGATAGATGGGATGGACGGAGTGCCGAACGTATTGTACAAATCTTATTAGAACACAAATAAATCTTACAACTTACAAGCCCTACTCTGTTCGCAATTCATTTCGCTCAACAGGGGAGGGCTTTTGAAAATCTATTTCTATGATTGCATTTATTACAGGAGCTACCAGCGGTATCGGTCAGGCTTGTGCCTTCGCATTTGCTAAGAGTGGTTATCATCTCATTCTAACAGGTCGCAAACAAGAGCGTTTAGAAGCGCTCAAACAAGAGTTAGCTGCCTTCCCTATCGAAGTTTTGTGCCTTTGTTTTGATGTTCGTCATCGCGAGGAGGCTACCAAAGCCGTAGAATCGCTTGACGAAAAGTGGCGTAACATTGATGTCTTGATCAATAACGCTGGGTTGGCGTTAGGATTGGAACCCGAATATGAAGGGAGTTTCGACGATTGGGACACGATGATAGACACTAATATTAAGGGATTACTCACGATGACGAGATTGATAGTACCGGGTATGGTGGCTCGCAATCGTGGGCATGTTATCAACATAGGTTCTGTGGCAGGAGATGTTGCTTACGCCAACGGTAATGTGTATTGTGCCACTAAAGCCGCTGTCAAGGCTTTGAGCGATGGGTTGAGAGTGGATCTTGTGGATACAGCAGTGAGGGTGACAACCGTCAAACCGGGATTGGTACAAACCAATTTCAGCGTTACTCGCTTTCATGGTGACCAAGACCGAGCACATCATGTGTATGAGGGCATCCAGCCACTCACTGGTGAGGACATTGCTGATGTGGTGCTTTATGCCGCTCAAGCACCCCAACATGTGCAGATAGCCGAAGTGTTGGTACTGGCTACTCACCAAGCTAATGGATTCACTATCAGTCGCAATCCCGACCGAAAAGAATCCTTATCCTAACCATGGGGGTGGTTGTGTCCCTATCGCAACCGTGTCTGTGTTACCAAAGCATGATGCTGGGGTGACAAAGTAGGAGCAGGGGCGTGTCTTTCTCATCGTCCGCTGCTCACCAAAATTTGTGAATATCGTATGCTACAGCGTAGAGACAATTATACCTTCCTGACGCAAGGACCCATTCGGCGTGTCATTCTTACCATGGCAGTACCTACCATTGCCAGCATGCTGGTGACAAGTTTGTACAACGTTGCTGATACCTATTTTGTTGGAAAGATTAACACACAGGCGGTGGCAGCTGTGGGCATTGTGTTCTCTGTGATGTTCGTTATTCAGGCATTCAGTTTCTTTTTTGGCAATGGGTCTGGCAATTACATGGCTCGCGAGTTGGGAGCGCAACGACGGCATCATGCCCAAATCATGGCGTCTACTGCCTTTGTCTACGCCATTGCTTCGGGCTTGGTCATCATGGTAGTAGGCTTGCTATTCTTAGAGCCTCTTTCGGTGTGGCTGGGTAGTACCCCTACTATCCTTCCTTATACCAAACGATACTTAGGCATCATCTTGTTAGGAGCCCCTTTGATGACAGGTTCGTTGTGTCTCAACAATCAAATGCGCTTTCAAGGCAATGCATCATTTGCCATGTGGGGCATCGTTTCGGGGGCTATTATCAATGTAGGACTGAACCCTATCTTTATTTTTCTGTTTGATTGGGGCATTACGGGGGCAGCTTTGGCTACCGTGCTGGGACAGTTGACCAGTTTCTTGGTATTATTGTACATGACCCGTTATGGCGGTAGTATGCGCATCAGCTTTCGATACTTCTCGTTTTCTTGGATCTATGTCAAGGAAATTTTAGCTGGTGGTACACCTTCTCTGTCGCGTCAAGGGCTCACCAGTGTTGCCAGTATCCTGTTAAACGTGGCTGCTGCCCAATATGGTGATGCAGCTGTTGCAGCCATGTCCATTGCCAATCGATTTACAATGATTGTCATGGCATCGGTCATTGGATTAGGACATGGGTTTCAACCGTTTTGCGGATTCAACTATGGAGCACACCTATATAGTCGTGTTCGACGTGGTTTTTGGTTCAGTGTGCAGGTTGGAACCTGTTTCTTGTTGGCTTGTAGCGTGTTAGGGTGGGTATTTTCCGATGGTATTGTGGAGCTGTTTAGGAACGATATTGAAGTGATCAATATTGGGACGAAAGCCTTACGCTGGCAATTGGTGTCGTTGCCCGCCATGGCGTTTTTCCTTATGTCTAATATGTTGATGCAAACCATTCGTAAGACGTTCCGTGCAAATCTGCTGGCTGCCTCGCGCAGTGGTCTTTTCTTCATTCCTTTGGTAGTAATATTACCTCAATTCTTAGGTTTGCAGGGCGTGCTGATGAGTCAGGCTTGCAGCGATATTTGCTCGCTTCTCATTACCTTGCCATTGCTGTATGTTACGTTTAGGGAGTTGACGCAGGCGCAGAAGAACGATGCCACCCATCGGACATCTTGATAAGGTTGCAAGTGCATGGCATGATGTTTGTGGTAAAAGAATAAGCCCTCACGTGAGCAAAACAGTCTGTTTTTCATTGTAAAACAGTCTATTTTGGAGTACAATACAGTCTGTTTTTCCCACCAACGGCATGCAAATTTGTGGCTTTTAGCAATACTTTTCCCTTGAAATCGCATGGGAGTTAAGTTCATGTCGGTTTGTTGTTATCTTAGTGTATTGAAATGTAGAGATTTTCGTTGTTAGCTCATATTTGACGTATTTGTGACGAGAGGCTCAAAAGTTTGAGAATACGGATAGCGTTAAGCGGTGTGTTATCAAGAAAAAACGTCATCATCCAAAAGCTCGATTTTTATTTCTTCCATTGGGCTGGTTCATGAGTAGGTATGCTTCTTAAGCCGTAGGTTGGTTAGAACGAACCAAAAATACAAACGCCGTGCATGGCATTTACAAACTAATTCACTAAATTTGCAGGAAATACTTCATGCTGTTTGAAGGAAAGAGAGAAATGAGATGAAAAATCAGCAAAAGTCATCGAATCCCAGTAGGAAACGAACATCTGTTGGCGGAAGTGTGTTGTACATCAAGAACATGGTGTGCGACCGTTGCATCATGGCTGTGCGGCAGTTGCTACAACGGCAGGGTGTCGCACCTCAATCTGTAGAGTTGGGGGTGGTAACATTGGCTGAAGAACTCAGCAAAGAGCAGTTGGAAACACTCGAAAAAGGGTTGCGGCAGCTGGGCTTTGAACTGCTTGACGACAAAAGGCAGCAAACCATCGACCGCATCAAGACCCTCATTGTCGATCTGGTTCATTATCATGACAACCGCTCCGAACTCAACCTCTCCGACTATCTGGCACAACAGTTGCACAGTGAATATAGCAGTTTGAGCAAGCTCTTTAGTGAGTTTACAGGTATCACCATTGAGCGTTATTTCATTCTGCAGCGCATTGAACGCGTCAAGGAGCTGATTTTTTACGACCAGTTGTCGCTCACCGAAATAGCTTATAAACTCAATTACTCGAGCGTAGCTTATCTGTCGAGCCAATTCAAGCAAATCACGGGCATGACACCCTCGCAATTCAAGGCATTGAAGAAAAACATGCGTAGAGGATTGGACACTATCTGATATCTTTTTTTATAATTTTCTCCCAAAATTCCATAACACGCTTTGTGGATAAAGGATGTATCTTTGCAGTGTTCAATCAAAACATATCACAATGGAAAAGAAAACATTTACAATCAACGGCATGGCTTGCGAGCATTGCAAGTCTATGGTAGAAAAGCGTTTATCGTGTTTAATAGGAGTTGAGTCAGCAAAGGTTGATTTGGCACATCATACCGCCGAGGTGGCTTATGATGAGGAGTTAATAAGCCCAAAGGAGATGAAGAAGGCAGTAGACGAGGCAGGTTACGACTTCCAAGTGGGATAACTCTTTACACATTTAGCTTGCCAACTTGTCAACTATTTAACTCAGCAACCCGTCAACTATTTAACACAACATGATGAAGAAAACAATTCCAGTAGTGGGAATGGCATGTGCGGCTTGTTCTGCCCATGTAGAGCGAACGCTCAATTCCTTGCAAGGTGTACACTCGGCAGCGGTGAGCTTGCCTGGTAGAAGTGCCTTGGTAGACTATGATGAGCAGGTGATTTCGCCCGAAGAGATGAAACGTGCCATCAATAACATAGGTTATGACCTCGTGATAGACGAAGAACAATCTGTGGAAGCAATAGAGCAGAATGAATACAGTCTGCTGAGGCGAAAGGTCATTCTCTCTTGGGTTTTTGCGGTGTTGTGCATGGCTGTATCAATGAGGTGGATTGATTTAGGGGCGAAAAATATTGTTAATCAGGTGGCGTTGCTTTTGGCTCTCGCCAATTTCATATGTTGTGGACGAGCGTTTTTCACCAATGCGTGGCGACAGTTGGTACATCGTTCTGCCAATATGGATACGTTGGTGGCACTTTCTACGGGCATTGCATTCTTGTTTAGTGTGTTCAATACTTTTGTCGGCGAGCAGGTTTGGGGCAGTAGAGGCATCGAATACCACACCTACTTTGATGCTTCGGTGATGATTATCACCTTTGTCTTGACAGGAAGATTGTTGGAGGAAAAGGCTCGAAATAGTGCTGCAAGCAGTATACGGCAGCTGATGGGACTCTCTCCAAAGACAGCACATTTGGTTCAGGGAGACAGCATACAAGAGGTTCCACTTGCCACCATTAAAATAGGTGATACGGTAGAAGTGCGTGCAGGTGAGAAGATACCAGTAGATGGCATTGTAATATCGGCAACAAGTTTCATGCACAGCAATGGCGTATATGTGGATGAAAGTATGATAACAGGTGAACCAACGCCAGTATTGAAGTGTGAAGGCGGAGACGTCTTGGCAGGAACAGTGGTCTCGCAAGGCAAGTTTCAGTTCAAAGCTCGTCAGGTGGGTGAGCATACAGCATTGGCACAAATCATACAAATGGTACAACAGGCGCAGGCAAGTAAAGCCCCCGTGCAGCGTATTGTAGACAGGGTGGCACTGGTGTTTGTTCCTGTAGTGCTGTTGTTGGCTTTGCTTACGTTTGTTTTGTGGTGGGTTGTAGGAGGTAACGCATTGTTGCCGCATGCTATACTGTCTGCCATTTCGGTATTGGTCATTGCTTGTCCGTGTGCTATGGGCTTGGCAACACCTACCGCACTGATGGTGGGAATGGGCAAGGCAGCACAGATGAATGTGCTCATCAAGGATGCTACAGCCTTAGAAGCCTTGCGAAAGGTAGATGCCATGGTTGTGGATAAGACAGGTACACTCACTATTCCCAACCAGCAAATAGACTTTACAGAGGCAGATGATTTATCTTTCGAGGCACGAGAAACCTTGAAACCGCATGCTCGTGAAGCCATGGAAATATTGCAAAAGCAAGAGAATATAGCGGTGTATATGATGAGTGGCGACCGTCGCGATACTGTAAAATATTGGGCAGAGCGTGCAGGTATATCGCATTTTTATAGTAAAGTGCTACCCCAAGATAAAGAGAATTTGGTGCGCCAGTTGCAGAATGAGGGCAAAAAGGTAGCCATGGTGGGCGATGGCATCAATGACACGCAAGCTTTGGCATTGGCAGATGTAAGTATCGCTATGGGCAAAGGAACCGATGTGGCAATGGATGTAGCACAAGTGACCTTGATGGGTGATGATCTTAGACGCATACCGCAAGCCATACGCTTGAGCAAACAAACGGTACAGATGATATGGCAAAACTTGTTTTGGGCGTTTGTTTATAACTTGAGTTGCATTCCGTTGGCGGCAGGAGTATTGTACATTTTTGGCATTAACTTTCAGATTACCCCCATGTGGGCAAGTGTTTTAATGGCATTTTCAAGTGTAAGTGTGGTGCTGAATAGTTTGCGATTAAAGTACAAGAAGTAGAATTTTTTTAAGCTTTTGCAAATTATTTTGGCACTGGATAATTATATTGGTCAAAGTAAGTATTACGATTGTTGGGCATCCACCCACGTTCTACCGACAATTGTATGCTGAACGAAGGATTGAAATGATATTTCACAGCTGCTCCCAAGCGGTCGCCCATTGACCTCATATCGTAAAGAGGGCGAAACATGGGCATGGTTTGATTCAGTGACTTTTGACCATAGAGATAAGCTTCCCACCGTTCATTGAAGCGATAACCCAATACGGCAGAGAGTCCTGCATCATGATATGACTGGTGACTCCACCTGAGACGATTGAGATAGCCGCCCACTGCCAGTGATAAATTCTTGTTCAACGGCATGGCATACATTGCCGATACACTTTGTGTAAAGCCTGCTCCGCTCGGTGCATTCTTGCCAATAAACCCGAAAACAGAAGCCCCTAAATTCACGTTTAGCCCTTGATGCAAGTCCCAACCATACCAGCCAGTACCATAATAGGGATACCAATAGTTGGACATCATCTGCCCTTGTAGGTTGAGTGTTGGCAAATGAAGTGAGTCGCTGTCTGTGGTTGGCAATGCTGGCAGATAGCCATTCACCAGCGGTTGGGCTGATGCGCCAGCAGTATGTGGCTGGACAAAGGTTACAGTGTCGGTCTTTTCGGTTTTCGACGGTAACTGTTTCTTGTTTTCTTGCGCACCAATAGGCATGCAAAATAGCACTATCAAGGGGAGAATATACCACTTCTTCATGGTGAGCAAAGATAGATGATTGTGCCTATACAACAAAACTTTTAAGGGTAATTTTATTTTAATTATCAATTATTTTTTTGCTTCTTTGCTGTTTTGTACTATTTTTGTCAGCATAAAAAAGAAGAGATGACAATGAAAAAAACAACCATTTTTTTGGCTTTCTTGTTGTTAGGAGCCACTTTGAATATGTCTGCACAGCAGCCAAATAAAAAGAAAAAGACCTTTGAAGAGAAAGTCTCTAAGTTCGTGAAACAAACCAAAAAAGAGTTGGAACAAGCAGGTCATGAACTCGGTGATGCTATTGGGTTTGATGACAGGATAGGTGGAAAGTCTGACTTGCTAAAAGTAAACGGTTCTTTTTACATGCCCTTGTACAGCAAGGATCTGTATAAAGGCGAGGATGCGTTGACGTACCGCAAGGCCTGCACGCAGCAGTTTAGAAAGAAATACCCCAAGGTAAGCATCCAGTCGGTGACCATTCCACAAAAAGAATGGGTACTGGAGACGGTTGAAAAGGGTGGCGAACTGGTGGGATATCAGCGAACGCTGCATTGTTTTATTATCGCCCGTGACGGTGAAGAGGGGTATGTCAATGCCAAATTTACCTATCGGCAGTATAAAAATGTAGGGCAGGAGTTTCAGAACGTGAAGGGCTGGTGGCCGAAATGGGAGCGTACTGACTTCATGACTAACTCGGTTTACGAACAACTTTTAAAATTATAAAACTATGAATTTCTTGAAATCGCTGTTTGGAAGCAAGGCTGAAAATGAGGAAGAAAAGCGTCGAGAAGAAGAACGAAAGAACTTTGAAACACTGAAATACGATGGTGTAAGAGCGTTACAAATCAACCAAATAGAACAAGCCCTACGCTGTTTTAGTCACGCCTTACAGCTGCATGATGATTTGGAGACACGTGATTACTATTCACAGGCATTGATACGAAGCAACGATTTGCCTGGTGCCTACGCACAATTGCAGAAGCTGGTTGAAGCAGAACCCGACAATTTGGAGATTTATCTTCGTATGGCGGATGTGGCATATATGATGGAAGACTACGTTGCCATGGGCAATGTCTGTGAGAAAGCCATGCTTGTTGACAGTGAAAATCCGCAGGTGTTGTATCGCTATGCTAAGGCCTACATAGGTCGTGACGACCTTACCAACGCCATTGCCATGCTTACCAAGACCATTATGTTGAACCCTAAGGCATACGAAGCCTATCTCTTGCGAGGCGAAACGCTGTTGGATTCGGGTGATTTGGACGCTGCGGATGAAGATGCAACCCTTCTGTTAGAACATTTGGCAGACAACGAAGACGTGCTGATTTTGAAGGCTCGCATCGAACAGAAGAAAGGCAACAAGGCTGAAGCACTTACCTATTATAATAAGGTAATTGACGTGAACCCATTCTCGATGGTTGCCTTTCAGGAACGAGGACCGCTCAGGATAGAGCTGGGTGATGAGCAAGGAGGTAGAAAAGACGTTGAGATGGCTCAGGAGATGACTGCTCAATTGGTTGCCAATCAGGTAAAAGCTGTTGCTGATGAGGGTGTGGAGCAGAAAGTGAAGCGAGCTTACAAGAACATGGACCCATATGGCGTTTTCTACAATTCTTGATACATCGTCTTGAAAAATATAAAAAATGCAAGCTATTTTAATGATTTCTTGGCAAAATGTTTGTTAATTGCAAAATAATATTATACATTTGCAAACAATTAAAAAGAGAAAAAATATGTTGAACTACGTGTACGCATCTTTCTATTACTTCTATCTTTACTTTACAAATACTTGTGAAGCGGAAGTTTGTGTGCCATAGTCAATTCAAAAAAATAATCCCATGAAAGCCCCGCTTCACGATATGTGAAAGCGGGGCTTTCGCTTGTAATGCCTCATCAAACAGATAAGGAGATGAAGAGAAAACAAAACAATTCTTCCTGTCGCCATGAGGTAAGAAGGGCA
>ERZ1673699.1178-NODE-1178-length-22345-cov-5.139480_pt1 | contig 22345 bp, 21 predicted proteins | sample MGYA00580229_ERZ1673699 | MGnify/ENA primary metagenome ERZ1673699 (study PRJEB41218, sample SAMN15661785) | gut metagenome | host: Homo sapiens | place: Canada: London | collected 2015-08-20/2019-03-30 | study: EMG produced TPA metagenomics assembly of... | reverse complement strand
TGCAATAAACAAATATTAAACTGCCTGTAACAGCATTTTCAAAAACATAATCTGTGAATGTAACTGTAGATAGAGTATCCCCGTGCTTTGACATGATTGCCGTACATCCCTCATAACTTCGTGTTTTAAATAAGCCCTCAGGAATAATGTAAGAAATAATACCTCTATCCCGCAATATTTTTTTTATTCCGAGTTCAATAAAAAGGGTGAATAAATTTTTAGAATATGATTCACTGATTGCTTCATAATCATTAATATAAGAAAATAATTCTGAGCTATCAGTATTGTTTTTTGTCAATATCCGATACGGCGGATTAGCGATCACAATATCGAACCTGCCCCGATCGAACACATCTTTGAAATAGAGGTGCCAGAGGAAGAAAGGACAATTGGTACGATCTACATGCTTGATATGCTCGCGGCTCGCAGCGACTTTTTCAAGTTTGTCCTGCGTCTGCTTTAGTTTGGATTCCTCCGATTTCAGCGTTTTTTCGTACTTGCGTCGGTTGGCAGATGTTGTCGCAGAGTTATCAAGAAACTCCCGGTTTTCTTTCACCGCCCGTTGATGCATCCGTTCTTCGGCACGCAGTTCCCGCTCCCTGCGAGCGAGCGAATCCTCGATATGCTGTCGGATGATGCCGTCTATCTCGGCCCGTATGTCCTCCTTCTCCGAATGATCCGTCACCGAGAAGTGGCGTTTGATCAGCGGTTCGATGGCTTCGCGCGTTTGGGCATCGAACGAAGAACCGAACAGTTCGCCGTCGGGCTGCGGCTGTTCGGCAAACTTACTCAGGTCGATGCCCTCGAAACTTTCGAGCAGCGAGTTACCCTGCATGATCTTATAGTCGAGGTTGGGCAGCGGCTGGGGCTGTTCTTCATCGACTACCAGCGACAACCAAAACCGCAGGCGGGCAATATCGACGGCGCCCTGCTCAATATCGACACCATAGATATTCTGCTGGATGATTTCGCGCTTGATCTGCGAAGGCGAGAAGCTCTGGGGATTCTTCATAAAACCGTACAACATCCGACGGCATTTGAAGATTTCACTCAGCACGCCCATCGGGAATGCACCCGAACCGATAGCCGGATCGCAAACCTTAACCGCTCGCAGCAGATCGTCGATCAGCACGGCGACCTTACGATCCTGCAACACCGGTTCTACCTCCCCCTTCTGGATCAGTTGTTCGATGGCCGGATGCAACAACGTATCAGTATGGGAGCGCAGGTATTGGATCAGACTCTCGCGGCTCATATACTGTACAATCTCCTTCGGAGTATAGAACGTTCCCTTATCCTTGTTGTCCTCCAGCAGGTTCTCGAAGATATGCCCCAGCATTTCAGGGTCAATACCCACATCGCTGTCATCGGGGTCGTTTTCGTCGATCGTAAAGTTATAGTGTGAAAAGAACTCAATCAGGTCGTCGAAAAAAGCAAAGGGGAAATCAATCTCTTGTCGGTCCAGTTCGTCACGATCGAACAGGCCACCGTTCAGGTAAGGAATACGGATTCTATCGCCCAACCGAGGATCGGCCTCGTCGTTCGGGCGTTTTGTGTTTAGCGTTTCGAAAAACAAAAGTTCCAGCACTTCGGTCAGCAGACGGTCGTTGCACTTGTGTCGATCGATCAGCGTGCGGATGTAATTCGGATCGCCGCCCTTCCAGCCCTTATTGCCTTGAGGAACACCCATCCAGCCTTTTTTCTGGAGGAATTGCAGAAACACCAAGCGTCCGAGCAACTTCTTGACATAGTCGCGCTGCCACTTCTCCTCGCCTCCGATATGCGTACAGAACTTTTTGAACTGCGCTTTATAGCCGTTGAAGAAATCGGCCGTCAACTTCTCGACTGAGAAGGCATCATTTATGTTCTTACGCGTTACACCGTTATCTTTCAGGAATAAAAACCGATCGATGGGCGTGCGGTATGTCTCATCGGCATTCCCAAAAAGATACGTGAACCGTTTTGGTGCCGTCTTTTCGTCGCGCAGGTCGCAGATATACGACAGACGCCACTGATTCCCACTATAATAAATCACCAGCGCAGCATCGACTTCGTAGTTCGTATAATTCTTCACCAACGACCGCAGGCCGACACGGTTGAAAGCAATGCGGTAGCTTTTTTTGATTTCGAACTCGTAGAGACCGATTTCAAAGCCGGGAAGCGACAGCTTACCCAATTCCCGTCCCTCAACCTTGTCGTTATGTTCCGAGGTCAGCTCGCGGGGAATCGCGCGAATCTCCCTTGCTCCGAAAAAGTCGATCAGCATCCCCTGCCACTTTTGAGAGTTATATTTACTCTGAAACAACGATTTCAGTTCGCTGCGGAGCACCGCCTCCTGTTGCTTATCCATGGTCATACGAAATATTCAGATAAAATAATACGTGCATTGGGGTCATCGGTCACTCCCGAACGCTTCTCGCTCTTATGATAGCGGGTCACAAAGCCGCGAAACATCTTCTCAACCTCTTCGAGATCGACATCTGCACGGCGGTAACGGCGTTCGATACGGTACAACTCCCGGGTGAGTTTCGAGAAGGTGCCCTGATCCACATATTGCATGAGAATATCACAATTCTCCTTTGTCGTCAAATGTTTTCCGTCTCGCCATATCCATCGCAGGAACTTTTTGGCCTTCTCGGTCGTCGCATCGTAATCACTCGACGAGGGAACCGCATCGTCAAGCATATCGGTAATATCTTTGTCGAATCGCTTCTGGGCAGCCGACACACTCTGAAAATGTCCTTCCGGCAGCACAAGCGGCTTTTCGTCCGGCGTGGCACGAAACAATCCCGCTGCCTCCAGAAATCCGATCGGAGAGACCGTGAAGCGCTCTTTCTGCACCGTGAATCCCGGACGATCCATATCAGCGGGCTTCACGAAAACATCCACAGTCGGTTCGACCTTATAAAACTCTTGCTTGTATGATGAGCGGATATAGACCAACGCGGAATCCTTGCACAACTCTTCTTTTTGCTTCTCACTGCGGCAGGTGCGCGATTTGACAGGGAGGTTTTTGATTCGTTCGAATTCTGCAGGATGCTGTTTGCGGAACTCGCGTACCTCCTCCAGGTATTTCAACGTCTTATCGACATCGTCGCCGATATTGGGGTTGAACAGCTCGAAGCTGCCGATCACCTCCTCCCGCGAGAAAATTTGCGAGTCCTCGCCGTAAGCCGAGTGGAAGCCCTGCAACTTGGCAAGGATATTCTTATAAAGCCGGATCTCCGCATCGCCCTCGGCCGACGGATAAAACAGGTAGTTATAGATTGCCGATGCAATGCTGCCGATACGGTTCACACGTCCGTTACGCTGCATCAGACGCGTCGGATTCCACGGCGAGTCGTAATGCACGATCACATTGGCACGGTGGAGATCGACACCCTCCGAGAGTACGTCGGTAGAGATTAAGATATTGTACTCGTCCTTCGCTTTACCCTTATGTTTGGGTTTGAAGTTAGCGAGAATCGTTTCGAAGAGTTTCTTTTTGCTGTCCGACGAAGCGCTGAGAATATCGTTGCGACCCAATCGCCGTTTCAACTCCTGCTCCAGATAATTTACCGTGTCTTTACTTTCGGAGAAAATTACCAACTTGCCCGTCGGATTCTCCTTCGGATCGAGCATTCGACCGTTTATCTCCTCGACAAACTTGTCGAGCTTCGGATCGACTGTAACGCGTTCCCATTTTGTAATCAGATCGTCGAGTAGTGCTATATCGTATCTCAGATCATCGATAAATGTTGGGTAGAATGCCGAGCGCTCATATACGAAGTCCTCTTTCGACACGCCGAATTTCTCGATGCCCTTGTCGATAATATCGTCCAACTCGAAACCTTTGTCCTGCAACTCTTTGACCTTGAGGTCGGGGGCAATGATAATCTTATCCGCATCCCACATATCGACCATACCCTGTGTATTGCGGCGCAGGTTATAGAGTGACCGACGGAACGCCTCGAAACTGCTCTCCAGACGCTTTACCATATGAACGCGATAAATTCCAGCCAGTGTCGCCGAAATTTGCGGTGCATTTTGGTAACGGTCGGCGAAAGCCGGAGCCAGATTCTCGATCGCCTTGTATCGGGCGTATTTGAGTTGCTCAGTCAGCACGTCCATCGTTTCGTTGAAGAGCACCTTCAACGGTTCCGCCAGGCAGTAGACCAACTCACGCGGTTTTTCGATCTTCGGAAAGATGATGCCCTGATTCTTCAGGTCATCGCGGTATTCCGGATAATTGAGGATGTTTTCGCGGGTCCGTCGCACCGTAACTTTGTCGATTACGTCCCGGCGAATCTCCTCGTAGATAACCTTTACCGCCTCGACATCGATTTCCGCATTGGTCGTAGACATCAACTTCGTATAGCGGCCGATGCGCGGCGCAAAGTAATTCTGCAAGTTGGGAATGCCGTCGATATTGCTCTTACGCTTATCCTGAAACAACAGCAACAAGTTGTAAAGGTCTTTCGGACTGATGTTAAGAGGTGTAGCCGAGACCAGCATAACCAGTTTATGCACGCCTCCCACACGCCCCTTACGTACCCGATCAGTCTTACAAACACGCTGTAAGTTGTCATACATATTCGACATATCGCCCCGGAATCGGTGCGCCTCATCCACGATGACCAGGTCGTACTCCTCAAGAGGCAAATAGTCTGATTTTTCTTCGAAAAGCTTCTCCAGACTTCCGCACGAAACGAAATCCGCATACTTTTCGATGTTGAACATTGCGAACGTCGAACGCCAGTTATCGATCAACTTCGGCGGATGAACGACCAGAATGCGTGAACTGTGCATACTGTTTTCCTCGATAAATCGCCGGGCTGTCATCGTTGCAATCACGGTCTTACCCAAACCGACGACATCGGCCAGAAAATAACCGTTATATTTTTTCAACATCTGATAGCCCTGTCCGACAGCATCCCGCTGATACTTTAGATCGATAAATCCCTCCGGCACATCTAACGAAAAATCATCCTCGATCTGTTCGCCGAAGAAATCGATCAGCAACTTCATGTATATTTCGTAGGGAGTAGGAGCCTGTCCGAGATAGGTTTTCACCTTGAATCGTTCAATATCTTCGGGCGATAACGGCAGAGCCTCTTTCCAGAGTTTTTCGAATTCGGATTTACAAAAAGCCACATCATCGAAATCCTTCATCGCAACATTGAGTTCGTACCGGGGCGGTTGGGTCAGTCCCAATCCCGACTCCGAAAGATTACTCGAACCCATGATTACCCAACCGTCGGAATGCTGCGTATGCTTCTCGGGCAGAAAAAGATAGAATTTTGCATGGAGGTCTTTCGTCGCATGAATTTTCATTTCGACCCGTCCCGAACGGAGGTCGTCCCCCAACAGAGTTACCCCTTGCTCAACTTGCTGGTAATATCCAGCATTGCGCATATCTTCGATAAAGTCCGTTTGAAACCGTTCACGCGCCTGACGTTCAACTTTTTCGCCTGGCAAAAACATCATCGACTTATTGTGCTGGCGAAAAATATCGTCGATATTAATACCCACCAATATCTGTACTTTACCAAGTCCCTGCAATTTCTCTCGAATGGCATAGTACCCCGAAGACCGGAAATAGCCCACCACAGCATGAAAGCTATGAAGCCCCTGCATCTCGGTAAGAATTCCGCTGAACTTATCGAAGAGAGTATTGGTCAGGTCGTTGGTAAAGAATTTCGAATCTCCCATAATTTATGCAATATAACATTCAAAGTTAATAACTTTTGACGGATTTTTTTGATTTCCCACCTCACTTTATAAAAGAATGTGCAGTTTGCATGAATTTCATTCTGGATTTGCAGATGCCGGGCTTTTCAGAATTGCTTTCGAGATCGCAAATCATACATTCGTCGTCATTGATCGGCTTTATCCCATAATAGCCATTGAAGCAGAGAGCGGTTCCTTTTTCAAAACCAGTACGGTCGATAACCAGCTCTTTGGTGTCGGCAGACAGCGCGAAAGATGTCTGAAACAATGGTCGCCTTTCCGATTTTCGCTCAATACGCCACCGGGACAAAACTCCCAGATAAAGCTGTTAGGCGCATACTTTTTCGTTAATTTCCAGCCGAGGTCAGTGTGGAGATAGAAGGCTGTGATTAGCCATTTACCTGAGAGATAGTGCAAACCGAATGCAGACCAAGCCTGCTTGGGTTTGCTGAGGTGTAGCCTATCTAAGCCGGAATTTATCTCCGGACAAAGATAATCGGGTGGAATCGGTCGGTTGCGTTTCATGGTCGTAAGGTTTAATAGGTTCTTACTTGCGCCCCGAAAAAAAGAAGGACGCGGAAACAGCCCCATCTGTCTAGGCCTTGCGAGCCCTTGATCCGGAAACTGCCCACGCCCGAAGATACCTTGACGCATCACGTCAAAGCACACTTCGAGTAGGCAACATTGATCCGAATCATAAACCTCATCGTTACCGATGAGTCGCAAGTTTAGACAGATGGATCAAAGAGTTGTCACTCTTTAATTTGTACAAAAGTATTTTGCTTCCGCACGTATTTTCTACTGCAAAGATAGATTTATTTTCGAGGAAATAAAAATATCGATATTTACCCTCATATTATTTCTTTTTCTGTTTAGCAGGAGGTTGCAGTTGCAAAGTTTGCTCATACCAATACTCTGCTCTTTCTTTCCAGACCCGTCGGTCGCGGATGTAATACCCCGTTGCCCAGGTCGCCAGCAATGAAATGAAAGCCAATCCAATGATTACTTTCAGCACGATTGGGGGTTGTTTGAGGTAGCGGATTTGGGTCTGCATTTCGCAGATCGTTTTGTGGGATAGTTTCTCGAACTCGGTCGTATCGACTTCGGTTTTCATCTGAGCTATCTGCTACTGCAATGCTTTTATTTCGCCCGCATTCTACTTGCCGTCTTTCTCAATCTGCTCCAAATAGCCGTGGATAAATTGGAATAAGGTCTTGATCCCGGAATTATCAGGCGGTAACGTTTTGATTGTCGGCTTGAAGTCGATCTGCCCGATGCGGTTCATCAGCGCGGTAATCTGCTCCGACGACAGGGCGGCCGCTTTTAGAATTTGCTCCAGTTGATGCATCAGAGCCAAGTTGTCGCCGTTCTGCGTCTTCGGCAGTTCGGCTTTGAGAGCCTTTATCAGTTCGCTTTTCAGCTCTTCGTACATATCGTACGATAGCAATGTATTCTCTTTCATGGTTAAAACCTCATTTTAGGTGTGTTGATCTTGCGGTCGCGCAATTTGCGTTTGCGCTCCTCGGTGGCCGTCAGCATTACCTCCTCCGTCTCTCGTAGTAGGGCGGTGATGTCGGCGATATGTTCTTCGGGCGACTCGCCTTGCCGCCGTTGCAGCTGTGTGCTGGAGAGTCCGATCGACGAATCTTTCGGTGGCAACGGGATGGCACCCAGATTTCCACCGAGATCGACCGAGGGAATGTTGCTCGGTATTTTGCCGCCGATTCCGCCGAACAGCTCTGCAAATGCCGAGCGATAGTTTCCGGCAGTCTTTCCGAGATCGCTGACAAGTGTTGCCCGGTGCTGCATCTGCGGAAAGTGCCTGTCTAACTTGGAAAAGCTGAACGCCCGGTCGATCTTCGACCTAGAGAATGTGTAGTCGTTCATGCCGAATAGTACGCCCAGCCGCTGATCGGTGTTGCCGCAATACTTGAATGTCGTGGTAATACCTCACTCCAGCAACCGTTTCTCCAGATCGCCCCACGACCTGCAACCGCACAAGCATCCCCGGATGGCGTCATAAATCGCGTACATGGTTTTGTCTGGCTCTCGCAGGCGTTCGCGTCGCACCTGCTCCTTGCCTTGTAGGTAATAAAACCCGTATTTGGCCGTCAGCTCCTTGCAGACCTTACCGTTGCGGAGTTTGATATTTTTGCCCGAAATGGTCTGCCCGTCGTTGTCGATCCGGTTGTAGACGATGTGGCAATGCGGGTGTGCTTGATCGGTGTGGCGCACGATCAGGTATTGGGTGTTCCGAATCTCCATATGCACCATGTATTCGCGTACAATTTGCGTCATCAGCGGGTCGGTCAGCTTGTCCGCATCTTTTGCCGAGAACGAAAGCGAGATATGCCCGACCGCGTTTTTGATCCGGGGGTTCAGCAATGTCTGGTCTTTGAAATCGCGCACCATGTTCGAGACCTTTGACGGTTCAATACCCTCGAAATCCAATATCAGCGACTGTTCTTTCATTACATAGCCGAACTTAGTGGCGAACGACGATCCGGCGATAATTTTACCGATCACGGCGTAGCATATTTAGGAAACTTTCGATCTCGGACATGATGGCCATGTGCGAAACCACGACCGCCTTGAAGCCCGCAATATTGGCCTGCTTGGTAAGTTGATTCAGGTTGCAGGTGATACCTTTGAGCTGCGCCATAAAGATGAGGTGTTCACGCCGCATCCGTTCGCGCACCATGCCCGTGCGGATCAGTTGTCGGACGATCTCGGCAGGGCGTTGTCCCGACTTTCGGACAAGTGCTCGCAGTCTGAGATTATACTCCGTATCGAGACGTGTGCTGACGATATATTGCCGAATGCGACCCTTGCCCAATTCGGGGCAGCTGCCCTTATTGTACTCCTTTTTCATCGGTTTATTGTTAATTGTTAGACCAGCGGGATGGTTGAAAAGCCCGTTTTCGTTTACGAGAACACATACCTGACTCTCTACAATTTGAAGCCTTTATTTCGGCGGGGAGGTATCTGCACTTTCGGCTTTTGTTGCTTGATTCGGGCTTACAGGTAGTCGTTCAGATCGTTGTGATTTCGGTAAAACGACTGTTCTATGACTTGACTTCGGGGGCATTGGCGAATGATTGAGGCGGTTGCTTTTCATCCTGCATCGTCGTTGTCGAGAAAGGTGTGGACAACCGCATGACATTCGAGAAACAGCAGGGCTTTTGGCCGGTTCACGACCGAGTTCAGCACGGCAGTATCGCAGGTGGAGCGAGCGTTTTCTTTCAGCGTGAGATAGAAAAGGAAATCCATAAATCCTTCAAAAACCAAAATCGTATTACTGCCGTTGTTGATGGTCGTAATGTGCTTGGGCGTACTGCCGCCTTTGAAATGCTCGGAGCGGAGTTCATACCCTCCGGCATCGTTGCGAAACCCGATGGCGAAATAGGACTTGCCGTTGATCTCATAGCGCACCTGTCTGCAATAGGTAACCACAATCGCCGGCAATGCCTCGCTCCCGAAGATAGCCGATCAACGCCGCGTGCAGGAGTGGCGTATGGGCAAGGATGCGGAGCGCAAGGACGGCCGGAGCGACCGAAGCCGGGGTAAGGGAGGTGATCGGGCTTATTTCACCGCGACCCAGCAGGCGGATCGCCTACGACTTGTCGCAGTTTTCCAAGCCCATTACCAGGTCGATGATCGAGCCGCCTTTGCCCGTGCCGTGGTCGTACCAGAGATTTTGCACATAGTCCACCTTAAAACTGGCGGTGAAAGATAAAAGCCGCAGCGGGTGTTCTCACGCACTGGTTGGATGCCCAGGCGCGACAGGTAGTCACGGATCGATAGGCATTTTATTTGACGTAGGTCAGTCATGGAATTTTTCGTTTTATATAGATGAATATCTAACAGTGAAAGAAGAATATATTCTCTTTTCACTGTTTTAATCTTAGCGGTCGCCTTTCAAAATACATTGTACATCTGCGCATGATAACGCCGTTGTCCGCCGTACTCGACCGGCACCAGATAGCCGCTCTTCGCCCATCGCCACAAAGTCGAAGAGTCGACGCCCAGCAAGGCGATGCTCTGCTTGCATGTGTAAAGTTCGCCCGCATTGGGCTGAGCGGAGGTTGTCGGAGGTGCGACGGTAGCCAGCTCCTCATACCAGCGGCAGAGATCATCCAGGCGGACGGCCACGGAAACTTCGCCACCAAGTTCGGAAGGTTGTTTCAAATCCATAGTATTTAATCTTTTTGCAGAACCCGACATTGAGTTCGACAGCAAAGATTATCGGTGCCAGAGCGGTGTCTGTTTTTACAAAAAAAACGCATTTGCACCGAAACAACTCTCATAACGCACTTATTAATAAAAGAATATAGATAAATAAAAACCCTCCACACCATTCGGCGCAGAGGGTTGCAAGTTCAAAAATATAGGAATTATCGCTTCTTGTCGTTGTGCTCCAGATACTCTTTCAAATTCTCATTATTCCGGAGTTTGTAGCTCACGCCGTCGGTCGCCCGAAGTTTGGCGCGCAGCGTTCGCTCATCGTATCGGTTCAGTGGCTCGAAGCACGCTTTTAGCCAGACAACTAACTTTTTCTGGTCACAAAAATGATTGCAGGCACATTTCAGCGCATACCATATATTCCAACCGTAATGACAGAGATCGATATAGTTTACCGTCTCCCGATCGACGCGGATTTGCTGCACATCCGCCGGAAGCGGCTGCATATTGGCCAAGTCGGTCAGATAAGCGTGTAATATTTATCCTCATCGCTCATTGCGTCGCCGAAAACAACATCGGTATATCGGCAGATCGTATTGACGGCGCTTTCGAGCACCCGGCGGTCCTGTCCCGATTCGGGCAATTCGGCAACCCGAGTAACTTCGGGAACAACAGGCTTTGCCGTTTCCATTGGAGTCATCACAACTTCTTCAGGCTTGATTTTTCCAAATCGGCGCATCAGCAAAGAAGTAAACTCGAAGATCGCTCCCGACAACAGCAAGTAGATTCCACCCAACAGCAACGTTCCCGCAATCAGCGACAACCACACGGCAGCCGCGCTCATACCGCGGTGCGACAAGCATTCATAAGCGGCAGCGCAGACGAAGAGAATCGCCATGACCACAAATGCCAATAACCCGTATTTATAATTTTGCTCCGGTTTCATCGTGCGGGCTATTGAAATTTCATCATTCCGGCCAATTGTAGAAAATAGCCGTTCGACCAGATAGCCAGCTCTTCGGGGTACTTGACAAACGGCAAAACATCCCGCTTTACCATTTCGATATCTGTTGTCGCCAACTTTTCCTTTAACTTATCAAGAAACTCCTCTCGACTCATTTCCAAATCGTTAAACTCCTTGATGCGCTCCTGCAAATGGCAAAAGTCGAGTGCGATGCCCTTACGCACATACCACTCGAAGTCGTACCAGTCACGGCCTTTGACACGGTTTTTCCAACCACGGAACACCAGTGAGTGCATCTTTCCGGCAAACAGGTCGGGCGCGCGTCATAAATGAAAAGGGCTGCAAGAGCAGTTTTTGCGCCGTTGCAAATTCCAGCGGAGGATTGGTATCGACCTCGATTTTGATCTTTGCCGACCAATCTGTGCGGAACGACACGTCGTAAGTTTCCGTATTGTCTTTCAGAAATGCCGACTCGACCCGTCCGAAATTCTGCTTGTACTTCTTGCGAATCTCCACTTCGCGCCCCAGCAGTTTGAACTCCTCGACGATCGCCGGAAAATAAGTCTCCAGCGAGAATGACTCATCTTTCGCCACAAGGGAAAAATCCATATCACCCGAAAAACGCTCCAGTCCGTGAAAAATCCGCAGACAAGTATCACCGTAGAATGCGGCTTTCTCAAAAAATCCGCCGCGCTACAGTCCGGCAAGCGCAACCTGTTGCATCACTTCGTGCAAGGCGTTCTGCCGCTCAGTCTCGGTCGTAATCGCATACCGGGATATCATTTCATCGAACATCGTCATCTTCGGATCAGTTTTATCAAATTCTGTAATTCCATTTTCTTTTTGCCGGTGGTAGCACACGCCTCGATAACCGGCACATTGAATCGTCGCAAGGCTTCCATGTCGAGCCGCAGGTCACCGGCTAAATACTCCGCCATCGCCTTGACCGAACGGAGCGTTAGCCCGGAAGTATAGATAATCGTATCGCACAATGCCTTTTCAGGAGTGGCAATCAGAAACGGAGCATCTGTTTTCGACTGTGTAATCCCCACCGCGAAATAATCATCAGCAACCTCCCGATAGGAGAACACCCCCACCTCATTCTTAAATTAGCGGTTGTGCTTCGTGGCCATCGACCGCACGGCATAAACCCGTTCGGGGATCAATCCGTAATAGCGCAGGGCACTCTCCATCGACACATACGACGGTCCATAAAGGTGGTTTGCAATTAACTCCGGCTGCAACTGCTGTCCCGTCACTTTCGGCGACACGACATAAAGCCCCTTCTTCAGCCGGACTAATTCACCCCCTTTCTCCAACGTATGAATCTTCGTATTGACAGATTTGTAATCCACCAACACCGACTTCAGCACCACACTACTGACAGGTATCACTCCGAACTGCTTGAGTATTTCCATCTATAATTTGCGCTTTCTCTCGCAAATATAGCAAATTTCGTACAGATAATTCAAATCATCTAAATTATCTGTTCGATTATCGGCATTTTTTATTCCAACGCACTCTCCGCATCCCGCTTAATATCCATATCGATATCCCGATAGCGGGCAAAGGCGCGACTACCGTCTTTGTGATCGGACATAGCACCCACAATCGCAGGGTCTTTGACGCTTTTGTAGACATTGCCGATAAATGTACGCCGCGCCATGTGCGACGAGGCCATGTCGCAAATCGGCACCTGGATATTTTGTTGCGTGCGTTGATCGATGGTCGTCACCCTGCGGATCAGTCCCACCTTGCGGAACGCCTCTTTGATATACTTATTATATTTCTGTTCCGAGATAAACGGGAACAATGTGACACGGCTTTCGTCGAGGTATTTCTGAATCAGCTCCTTTGCCGCGTCGATCAGCGGAACGGCAACTGTCACCGCCCGATCGTCACGCGTCTTGCGGGGAACATACTCAATAGTGCCGTTGATAATGTTGGAGTAAGTCATTTTATAGAGGTCGCTTACACGACAGCCGATCATACATTGAAAGACGAAGATATCGCGCTGCGTCTCCAACTGCTTGTCATCGCCCATATTGGCAGCGGCCAGTTGCTTGCGCTCCTCGGTGGTAATATAGATCGGCGTCCCGTACACAATCTCGCCGATCTTATACTGCCGAAACGGGTTATTGGTCGTATGGCCGTTGTCCGTAAACCTCACATAGAACGATCGCAGGCGGATCAACATATCCGACACGTAATTCATGCCGCGCTACCGCGGACGACCGGGAATAACCGTCTCGCCCGCCTCGTTGGTATAGGGGCCGCGTTTGACAGGCAGATTTTTCCGCACCTTCGACCGTGCATAGGGCACTTCGACGTAAAGTTCCGGATGCTCATCGAATATCTGCGGTTCGCTCATCATAAACGTACCGATATCATCGAGCGTAGCCGAAGTCATCGTATGCACATCCAGCACAAATCGTTTGTTCGACAGTTTGCAATATAGTTCATAGCGTTTCAACGTTCGCACCAGCACATTGAAATGCTTGACGCGCGACTCGGAGAGTTTATGCGTCGCCAGATATTCCTCGACCAGTGAGAAAAAGGTAATTTTCTTTTCGAAAATCGGAGCTTCCAGATTTGGATGCAAAATCTTGCGGATTTGTTTCACAGCCCATTCGCGCGTCGCCTGCGTCTTATCCTCCATTGCTTCGATCTGGGGTTCCAACCCATCGACAATGGATTTCAGTTGTGCCCGTTTTGTCATCAGCCCCTCGCGCTCGGTGCCGGGCGTATTGGGGACTGTAATTTCACACTTCTTGGCATTCCACCGCTTTTCCGGAATCCAGATCGACGACGGCACACGGATACGGTTCTTCCGGCTGATGAAGATGCGCATCTTGATCTCAACCTCACCCGCCGCATTCTGTTTTTCTCCCAATGAAAATGTAAATCCCGCCATATTTTGCCTGATTTCTCTCTCAGCAGAGGTAGTTATTCATTGATTACAAACAAATAATCAGCCTAAAAAATTGGGCACAATTTGGGCACACTTGATAAAAACAGTTAAAATTGCATACTTAATAAATTGCTATAAAATAGTTTCAATATATTGATTATATGATATTTATTGCAGTATATACATTTCGCTAATTTTCTATCCGTTTTCACAAATCGATTCCTGTCCTGAGCACCAAGGAGAGTAACCCTGATTGATTGAAAATCAGTTGGGGTTTCCTGTTTTTACACTTGTACAAACACACTAAGAAAACCCCGGAAGCCAAACGAATGACTTTCGGGGTTTGCCTGCGAACAAGGCTGTTTCACGGCCCGCGTCCGGCGGGCGGTTATTTCTTCTTGTTCTTCGGATTGTTTTTCGGACGGTCGAGCAACTCCCAACTCGTTCCGAAACGCTTCATCTCGTCTTTCAGCACCTCCCGCAGCTCATCCAGCTTCGCGGCACAGGCCTTGTCGCCGACGAGGTTGTGCAGCTCTCCCGGGTCTTTCGTGAGGTCGAAGAGCGACTCCACGCCGTTCACGCCGTCGTCAGGCAGTCCGAAGCGGGTATACTTGTACCGGCCGCCGTCCAATATGCCATACGAATTGACGGTCTCGTAATAGAGGTACTGCCGATCGACGGGAGCGCCCGTCCGGACCGTATTGGCGAGGGAGAGGCCGTTCAGCTCCTTCGGAATTTCAATGCCCGCCAGGTCGAGCATCGTAGGCAGCAGGTCCCAACCGTTGCAGACCGGCGTCGTATTGTCGATCACGCCCTGCCGGATGCCCTTTCCGGCGATGATAAACGGGACTTTCTGGCACTCCTGATAAGGCAGATTCTTGCCCACGGCACCGTGCGATCCGGCCAGTTCGCCGTGGTCGGAGGTAAACACAACGATCGTGTTGTCCTTGTAGGGACTCTTCTCCAAGGCGTCCAGCACCACGCCGATCTCCGCGTCCACCTGCTCCATGAGCCGATAATAGAACCAGATATGGGCCCGGGTCTTGTGGTGGTCCGATCCATAGGGCTGTTTGAGTTTCACGGCGGGGAAACGGTCCGTTTCCGCCGTATTGAGGGGCAGTTTGGCCAGCGCGTCGCTTTCGAACAAGTCCGGATCGAGCGACCGGTAAACCCCGCGCCAGCGAATCTGGTTCTCACGCGACCACATTTCGATCTCGCTGGTGTCGAAATCGGAAAGCTGCTTGTTGTTGAACAGCAACTGCGCCATGCAGATATCGTGCGGATTCATGAACGAAAGGAAGAGCAGGAAAGGTTTCTCACCCTTATATTCGGTGATGAACCCGGCGCCCTTGTCGGCCATTTCGTCCCGGTCCTTCTTAATCAGGTATTCGTCGAAGCCATACCGGTAGGGAGGCTCGTAGATCGACTCCTTGCCGCTGTGGCCGTTCGCCCACGGCAGGTGGACCTTGCCGGCGTAACAGGTCGCATAGCCCGCCTTGCGGAACAGCGATCCCATGGCGCGCTCCTCGATGGTCGCAAGCATCCGTTCGCCCGCAGCGCCGCCCGGCGAAAAGTTGCCCGTCATCCCGAAAGAGTTGGGCGCCTCGCCGGTCAGCAGCGCGAAACGCGACGGCCCCGAGACCGGATGCCCGGCATAGCAGTTCGAAAACGTATAACCGCTCCGCACGAGCCGGTCGAGATTCGGGGTTTTGAAATAGGGATTGCCCGCATAGGGATCGTTCCCGAGCGCCTCGGTGATCGCAGAGATCATGTAATAGCTCTGCTGGTCGGTCATGATGTAGAGCACGTTCGGACGATTATCCGCCCCCTGCGCTGCCGATGCGGCCAACAGCGGCAATGCCGTCAGCCCGGTGATCGTATTTCTTTTCATTGTTTTATGTTATTTAGGCTGTTTCATTTATTGCAATCGACGCCCCAGTTCCTGTTCGGCTCGCGGCCCATGAAAAGCTCCAGCGTCGAACCTGCGGCGATATCGGCGAAGTCCAGATAACACCTGCCGTATTCCTTGCCATTCAGCAGGGCTTTCTGGATATAAACGTTTTCAGGGGCGTTGTCGTGTGCGATGACTGTGAATTTCTCCCCGGAGGCATAGGCCGGATCGAGGCGAAATTCGATGCGGTCGAACACGGGGCTCGTGATCTCCATCCGCGTCTCGCCCGGACAGGCGGGGTGTATGCCGGCGGCAGCCAGCACATACCAGGCGGACATCTGCCCGGCGTCCTCGTTGCCGACAATGCCCTCGACTTTATTTTTGTAGCCGTTTTCGCAGATGTGGCGCGTCCACCGCTGGGTCCGCCACGGCACATCGAGCCGGTTGAAGAGGAACGGCGCGAGGTGCACCGGTTCGTTGGCGTGGTTGTAATAGTCGTTCCATTTCAGGTCGGCGGGCGCTTTCTCGAAAAACTCCTCGAGGTCGGCCAGCACGGCCTCCCGGCCGCCCATCAGCCCGACCATGCCGTCCACGTCGTGCGGCACGAACCAGCCCTGCTGGTAGGGATTGCTCTCGGTGCAGCCCCATCCCTGCTGCAGGCGCCCTTTGGGTTTCATCGGCGCCCAGCTGCCGTCCTCCAGGCGGAGACGGAACCAGCCCATCTCCTCGTCCCAGATATTGCGGTAGGCCCCGCTCTTTTTCAGGAACTCCGCGGCATCGGCCTCTTTGCCCATCGCTTTTGCCATCTGGGCGATGCACCAGTCGAAATAGGCGTATTCGAGCGTCAGCGAAACGCCCCGGTTGCGGTTGTCGAAGCTGTAACCGTGCTTGTCGTTGCCGAACAGTTTCGACGTGTTCAGCGCATAACGATACCCGGCTTCGGCGTCGTACGTGCGAATGCCTTTGACATAAGCGTCCGCGAGCACGGAGAGCGCCGGATTGCCGATCATGCAGCCCGAATAGGCGTTGAAGAACTCCCACCGCTCGAAATATTCCCGCCCGCTCTGGTCGGCCAGCGTGATGAGCGAATTGAGCAGGTCGCTGGTCAGGCCGGGATTGATGATCGTCTGCAACGGCATCTGGCTGCGGAAAACATCCCAGCCGCTGAAGATCGTCCGTTTGGTGAATTTCCCGTCGGTATTGTGAATCCGATAGTCTCCGCCCACATAGCGGCCGTCCACGTCGGTGTAGATGCGCGGATCGATCATCGTATGGTAGAGCGAAGTATAGAAAATGACCTTCTGGTCCTCCGTGCCGCCTTCGACCGCGACGCGGCTCAGCTCCCTGTTCCAAAGGTCGCGGGCCTGCCGGCGCACCGCCTCGAAATCCTTGTCGGCGATCTCCGCATTGAAGTTGTTCTCCGCACCCTGCTGGTCGACGAACGAGATGCCCACCCGGAGCGTCACCTGCTCGCCGGCCCCGGAGGCGAACTCCGTAAAGAATCCGATGCTCTTGCCCTCGAGTTCGGCCTTGTCCCGGATGACAGGGGCCTGCGAGAGCCGCTCCTGGTAGGGAATGCTCGTCACCTCGTCGCGTTTCCGCGCCCAGTCGTCGGGAATGTCGGCGCTCCAGAACCCGTAATTCTTCAGCGGCTTGCTGAAACGTCCGTAGAAATGGAGCGTGTATTTCACCTGTCCTTTCCCGTTGCCCCAGCCGCCGCCGTCGGGCGTACATTTGATCCAGCCCATGATCGTGCTGTCGTTGACGACTTTCAGGTACTGCATGTCCGACGAACCGGCCACACGCCGGGCCAGGTCGACCTGGATGCGCGAGCAGTCGTGCTCGGGAAAGGTGAAGCGCATGATCCCGCAGTGCGGCGTGGCGGAGGTCTCCGCCCGGATGCCGTAATCCGTCAGGTTCACGGAATAATAGCCCGCCGTGGCGGTCTCCGTGGGTTTGTCGTAGCGGGACCTCCAGCCGATGATCGAGCCGTCCTCCTTGCCGGGGATGGTCTTGAGTGCGCCGGTCGTCGGCATGACGAGGAAGTTCCCCAGGTCGCCGAACCAACCCACGCCGCTCATCTGCGTCAGCGCGAACCCCTCGATCGTCCGGTGTTCGTCGCTGTACCCCGAACTCTTGTCCTTACCGGTCACCGTATTGGGGCTCACCTGCACCATCCCGAAGGGAGTGACGGCCCCGGGGATGGTTTTACCCAGACCGTGCAAAGCGCCCGCAGCTTCGATATTGCAACTCGCACCAATGAACGGATTCACATAATCTGCCGGAGATTTTACGCCTTCGGCCCTGGCGGAATTGCAGCTGCCGGAGAAAGAGGGCAAAAGCGCCAGCCCCGACACGGCAATCAGTTGAGTGATCTTTCTGTACATATTTGTAAAATGAAAAAATTTGAGTAAAATCAATCCCCGCACGGATCAGTAGATCCCGAGATTCCGGTGGTCGCCGATGCGGTGCTTGACCGTCCGTTTCAGGGGGATGTTCATGCCGCCGGTCTGCTCGAGCCACGTGTAGAGGTCTTGCGCCAGCTGCTCGATGGTCTCCTGGTATTCGGGCTCGGCGATCAGGTTGCGGGTTTCGCAGGGATCGTTCTCCAGGTCGTAAAATTCGTTGGTGTCCCAGATGCCGTGGTAACGGATGTACTTGTACCTGTCCGTCCTCACGCCGAACGTCGTGGGGGTCTGGGGAAAGTCGTACTCCCAATAATATTCGTAATAAATCCGCTTGCGCCAGTCGGCGACCTCTTTCCCCGCGAGCAGCGGCAGCATCGACTGTCCCCGCATCTGCGGAGCCTTCCCGATCCCGCACGCCTCCATGACGGTCGGCGCAATGTCGATATTCTGCACCATCGGCTCGACCACCGTCCCCGGCCCGATGATCTCCGGGCAGTAGGCCAGCATCGGGACGCGCACCGAAGCCTCGTAGAAAGTCCGTTTGTCGATCAGTCCGTGTTCGCCCCAGCAGAAGCCGTTGTCGCCCATATAGATGACGAGCGTATTGCGGTCCATGCCCCTCTCGCGCAGGTAATCCAGGATGCGGCCGATCGAGGCGTCCATGCTGGTCAGGCACTGGCAGTAACGCCTGGCCTCGGTCTCCCAGTCCGTGCGGCCGAAGTAGCTGTAATCGACCCCGTGCCAACTCTCGCGCTGCTCTTTGACCCAGTCGGGAAGGCGCTTCTCGCCGTACCACGCACTGCCCTTGGCCGGTTGGCCGTCGGCGCCTTTCGACGGAACGGCATGCAGGCCGTAGGCCGGCTCGTCGAAGTTCGCCGGCTTCGGGATGCGCTCGCCGTCATAAATGCCGTCGTACTCCTCCGACGCCGCGAACGGATCGTGCACGGCCTTGTGCGACAGGTAGACGAAGAACGGCTTCTTCCGGCTCGCCTCGATGAACTCGATGGCATGGTCGGTCAGCAGGTCGGTCACATAGGCATCCTCCGGGTAGACGACCTCTTTGCCGTTGACGTTCATCTTCACGTTGTAATAGGTCCCCTGCCCCTCGAAACTCTCCCAGTGGTCGAATCCGGGCTGCGGGCTGTCGTCCGTATCGCCCATGTGCCACTTTCCGAAAAAGCCCGTCGTATACCCCGCTTCCTGGAGGTACTGCGGGAAGAACGTGAGCCCCCCGGGCACGGGAGCGACGTTGTCGACCACCGTGTGCTCGTGCGAGAACAGGCCCGTGAGGATCGAGGCGCGCGACGGCGAAGAGAGCGACGTGGTGACGAAAGCATTCCGGACATAGGCGCCGTTGGCCGCCAGAAAGTCCATATTGGGCGTCTGCAGCCACGGCACGGTATTGAGGAACCCCATGTAGTCGTAGCGGTGGTCGTCGCTCAGGATGAAGATCACGTTGCGGGGCTTCGCATCGGGAAGCCGCATGACCGAAAGGCTGTTCTGCCCGCTTTTCGACGCGCATCCCGCCATCAGGGAGGCGCCCAGGGTAAGGATGGTTGCACTGCGCATGGTCGTGTCCGTCCGGGGTTATTTCACGAGTTCGGCGAGCGCCTTGCCGAAACGCTTCGCACCCGCGTTGTTGAAGTGCACGTTCCCTTTGAGGTCCCCGACCGCCGAAAGTTTGTCGCCCTCGATGAGGAAGAGCTGCTTGTCGCCCTCTGCGATGGCCTTCTCCACGATCCGCCGCTCGGCCTTGCGCACCTCGCCGAGCGGTTTTCCGGGGGCGCGTTTACCCCGTGTGCCGCTCTCGTCGGCGGCCGTCGTCGGCAGGATGCAATAGATGCGTGCATCGGGCTGGACACGCCTCAACCCGGCCAACAGCGCCTCGTAGCGACGCGCGATTTCCGCGATGTCGCCCCGCGTTCCGCCGTTCCAGTCGTTGAAGCCCCACAGCACGGTGATGATGTCGGCTTTGATGCCTTTCAGCTCCTGTGCGACGGCGGGCGAAATCTGCGAGCCGCCGACGCCGAGGTTGTAGAGATAATACCCGTTCGTCGACGCCAGCACGAAAGGATACGAACCCTCCGAACCGCACTGGGTCTGCCCGGCGCCGTGGGTGATCGAATCGCCGATCGCCACATACACCGGAAGCTTCTTCCGTTTCACGTCGAACAGCCTGGCCCCGTCGTCGAGGAGCAGCCCGTCGAAATTGACGCCGTAGTAGATCGGCAGGACGATCTCCCACTCGACGGCGCCCTCGCCGGACGATACCAGCACGAGTTGATCGCCGGGAACGGCCCCGATGAATTCGCCGTCGCGGTAGACGCCGTAGAAATTCGACGGCTTGCGCAGGTCGGCCCCCTCACGGTCGCTGAAGAGGGGTTTTACGGTGCGGCTGTCCGTTTTGAAACAAATCCGCACACCCGACTGGGTCAGGGCTTTGGAGCGGGAAAAGTTGTTCAGGTCGGGACGCTGCCACATCTCCCCACTGAAGCGGTCGATCGTCATCCGGCCGTCGGCACAGCTGAGGTGCATGGCTCCTTCGACGACGATCCGTTTGTTGTCGGGGGCGATTTTCGTCTCTCCGCGGGCGATGAGGCTGCCGAGGAGCAGCAGGCATGAAAGAATGTATTTCATAAGGCTTTTTTATTTATTCGTTATTTTTTCCGTGCTTTCCGTTTCCAGGCTTCGAGGTCGAAAGTGCTCTCGCTCTCCTCGATCTTCAGCTCGGCGCGCTTGTCCGCGAGCCGCTTTTTCAGGTCGGCGACGATTCCGGCATAGGCCGGATTGTCGTAGACGTTGTCGATCTCCGCGGGGTCCGCTTTCAGGTCGTAAAGCTCCCAGCTGTCGATGGGAAGGTCCCGGCCCTTATTGCCGCCGCCCTGGTCTTTGAAATGGATCAGCTTGTAATCGCGCGTCAGGATGCCGTCGTGACGGCGGACGTTGTGGATCGCGGGATAGTCGTAGTAATGGTAGTAGAGTTCGTCGCGCCAGTCCGCAGGGGCCTCGCCCGTCTCGAAGAGCGGAGTGAGGGGCACACCGCAAACCTCGGCGGGAATCTCCACGCCGGCCAGGGCGAGGAACGTCGGCGCGTAGTCGATGTTCTGCACCAGTTCGTCGCACACCGTGCCCGGCGTGATTTGCTTCGGATAGCTGATGACGAGCGGCGTACGGAACGACTCCTCGTACATGAAGCGTTTGTCGAACCAGTTGTGCTCGCCCATGTAGAAACCCTGGTCGGAGGTGTAGACGATGATCGTATTCTCGCTCAGGCCGTTCTCGTCGAGGTAATCCATCAGGCGGCCGATCTCGTCGTCCAGCGACCTGACACAGCGGACATAATCCTTCATGTAGCGCTGGTACTTCCACCGCACGAGGTCTTTGCCCTTCAGGCCGGCGGCGAGCATCTCTTCGTTCAGCGGGCCGTAAATCTCCATGAAACGCGCCTGCTCCCCGGGCGTCATGCGGAGGAACTCGGCGTTGAAGTTGTTCTTCGCCTGCTTGTCCTCGAGCAGTTCATAGACTTTGCAGTCGTCGACCATCTTCATTTCGCGCTCGATGGTCATCTGCTGCGTGCGGGCGGCATCGCTGCGCGTGCTGTAATCGTCGAAGAACGTTTCGGGCTCCGGAAAGTCGACATCCTCGTAAAGCCGGGCGTATTTCAGCTCCGGAAACCAGTTGCGGTGGACCGACTTGTGGTGGACCAGCAGGCAGAACGGCTTCTCGCGGTCGCGGCGCTCGAGCCAATCGATGGCGTCGTTGGTCACGATATTCGCCACATAGCCGTCCTCGGCGACGAATTCGGGATGCTCTTTCGTGCTGAACTCCGGATGGTAGTACGTCCCCTGCCCGTTGAGAATTTTATAGTAGTCGAATCCCTGCGGCTTGCTCCAGAGATGCCATTTGCCGATGATAGCCGTCTGGTAACCGGCCTGCTGCAGCAGTTTGGGGAAAGTCATCTGGTCGCCGTTGAAAGCGGGCGTGTGCCCCAGTTTGATCTGTCCGTGCATGTGGCTGTATTTACCCGTCAGCAGCGTGGCGCGGCTGGGCGAGGAGATCGAATTCTCGACATAGGCGCGTGTGAAAAGGGCGCCGCGGGCCGCCAGCCGGTCGATATTGGGGGTCGGGGCGAGCTTCGAGATCGGACCGCCGTAGGCACTGATGGTCTGGTACGAATGGTCGTCGCTCATGATGTGGACGATGTTCACCTTCCCGGCCTTTTCCTGGGCCAGGGCCGTCCCCACAGGCAGCAGGGCCGCCGTCATGGGAATCGTAAGCAG